>Ga0214164_1001068_pt1 | contig 16369 bp, 17 predicted proteins | sample TroBogepilimnion_13_FD_153003 | JGI IMG/M metagenome (GOLD analysis project Ga0214164, IMG submission 153003) | Freshwater microbial communities from Trout Bog Lake, WI - Practice 03JUN2009 epilimnion v4 | ecosystem: Environmental > Aquatic > Freshwater > Lake > Epilimnion/Euphotic zone ...
TGTACCAACCGAAGTAAACCAAGACCATTCCATTACAAAGTCTTTGGTAAAGTCGAACCCAGTTACATTCCAGGCCACAGATCCAGTTTGGTTAGTAGTATTAGAAGTAAGTTGAACACCGTCGCTGGCATTTGAGTATGTAGCGTTATTCAGTATTGAACCAGTAATTAACCCACCTGTCGCAGGTGTGCCGTGAATCATTGCTGTCCAATCAAACTTGCGTTGGTTGCTCCATACTGATCCGCCTACTGTTAGATTAGCATTGGTACCAGTCATTACAATGTCACCATTACTAGGCATTGTAAAGACACCGGTGTTGTCGAATAGATAAGAGTAGTTGCCAGCAATCAGTGTGACATTAGGTTGTACACCAACAATGTTGGCCTGCTGAGCAACTGTGACATTGGTTAGCTGTGATCCGTCGCCGACAAATTTAACTGTAGATGTTGTTTGTGTAATGGCACCGATATTAGTACCAGCAGCATTAAAGAACGACATTGCCGTTGTGTTATCAGCTGCAGGTTGTAATGCTAGTCCGTATTGAGTACCACCGCCTAGATACTTGATACCTGCTTGACTTGCCCACCCGGCATTTTGTGTATATCCACCTAGCAATATACTGGTAGCAGTAATGTTAGGAACGGTTAAGTTTCCAGTACCGCTTAATGTTGCAAGTGTAGATGTACCGCCATACCATTTGAAAGCATAGTTACTTGTTGCGCTAGGAATGCTAGTCCATAATCCGCCTGGTTCGATACCGGTTGCATAGTCAACTGTGCTAGTAGACGCTTGTTGGTAATAAGATATCTTTGTTCCTGTACTAGTAGAAACAAAAGTAGGAGGATTAACTCCGGTATTAGTAAAACTTATTCTAGTGGATAAATTAGTTAAACTTGCAACACCGCCAGCACCTGATGGACCGCTCGGGCCAGTTACTCCTACACCACTAGGACCACTTGGACCAGATACACCGCTTGGACCACTTGGACCAGTTACACCCACTCCACTAGGACCGCTAGGACCTTGACTACCATTGCTGCCCGAAGGCCCACTCGGACCTGTTACACCCGATGGTCCTTGAGTACCTTCAAGACCTACCGGGCCACTTGGACCCGATGCCCCGTGAGGTCCACTTGGTCCTACGATTGTTCCTACATTTGAAAAACCGTCGTAGCTAGCTGCACCTGTATAGACCCATAAGTCGCCAGTATCTCTAGCAATATAAGCATCGCCCGATGCAGGGCTTGGATCTAAACTAACAAAACTAGCAGTTGATGCTGTAGCTAGAGAACCTTTGATATTCACACTGGTACCATCAGCACCACTTGGCCCGCTAGGACCAGTAGGTCCCAAAGCTCCAGGCAAGGATGGGGCAGCATCTACCCATGCGCCCGAATAATATACATAAGTTCTACCACCATTCTCGTCATACCATAATTGTCCACAATTGGGAGAACATGGAGCATATGCTGATAATGTAGCATAGGTTGCCGGACCACTAGGACCCGAGGGACCAGATGCACCAGCGGCGCCTGAAGGACCGGTTGGACCAGTTGCACCACAGCCGCCACCTCCTCCGCCGCCACCACTGCCACAATTGACAATTGCAGGACTAGCATCTACCCAAGTGCCTGAATAATATATATAAGTTCTAGCTGTATTATCATCATACCATAGTTGTCCACAAGCAGGTGAGCAAGGAGGTGTTGTGGATATTGCTATGGCATTTCCAGCAGGACCACTAGGACCACTAGGACCAGTGCCACCATATCCGCAGGCTGCAGCACCAGTGTAGGCTGTTACCTGTACGCTGCCATCCGGGAACACTAGACTACCGATTAGTCCCAAATTACTAACGCCGGTAATCTTAACTGTGGCGTTACTGCCACCGCCCTGTAAGGTAACTACATCGTTTAGCTGATAACCTACGCCGGGATTAAAAATAGAAACAGTTTGTACAACACCGCCCGATGCAGTATAGCTGATGATCAATCCGCCACCATTGCCACCACGAGCATGTACCTTGCCCGATGCCATATAACTAGTTCCGGGACTGCAAATAACTATATTAGTAACTTCGCCGCTGCTGGCTATTTGGCCCAGTTGCATACCACCAACATTGAATACCCCTTGAGGGTTTAGGCTAGCAGTATGCCCATTGTTGTTTAGGCTAGATGTAGTTACAGCGCCCGGGCCGGGATTACAAGTAATATTGCTGTAAGAAATGGTTCCTGTCCAAGCAGTGGTTTGACGAGTGCCGTCGGGGAATTCTAGATATCCATTTGGATAACATGCTCCGCAACCACTGGGAATAACGAACCCACCACAGGAATTTAATTCTGCTGTGTAAGCTCCGTTGTTTAAGGAACTAACTTCTACCGGTCCCCAACTAACTGTTCCTTCGCCATTATTGTATAAGTATCCGGAAGTTGTTGTAGTTGGTAGTTGTTTGTCTGCAGGTGTACAGGTAATACTGCTAAATGGTACAGTGCCTGTCCATGCAGTGATTTGTTGAGAACCATCCGGATAAACCATTGCACCGCAGGCATTAAGAGAAAAGTTCCAATCACCGTTGGTTAGTGTACTAATTGGGTTTAATCCAACAATAAGAGCTCCGGTAACAGTAGTCGCAGTAGACACATAAATTCCGGGACCTGCACAAATGCCACTGACCAAATTACCTGCAGCATTGCTTAAAATGGTAAAGTTGGTGTTTATCTTTTGGAAAGCATTTCTTAAGCTGTCGCCGTTGCCAGAATTAGGGCCAGTTCCGGTGTTTATATGTTGAATAATTGACATTGTGTGATCCTTGAGCTCCAGAAATATGAGTGTTATGGGTATTTAGTTGCTCTTTGAACAAACCTGTGCTATAATAAAAAGGTAATCTTTACACAGATAAATATTGGTATGAAAGAAAGTAGAACATGGCAACATTGATTCTCAATGCTGACGCAAGTCCAATAAGCCTACTTCCTTTGAGCACAATCTCTTGGGAAGAAGCAATTCGTTATTTGGTTTCCGACAAAGCCACAGTGCTAGAATGGCACGAAGATTGGATAGTCCGCTCTGAAAAGTGGAGTACTCCTGTGCCCGCTGTGATGATTTTGAAGGAATACCAAAAGAAAAAGAACACCGTTCGTTTCTCTAAACTGAATGTGTTCCTTCGCGACGGCTATGCTTGCCAATACTGCGGTGAAGAAGTTACTAACAAAACTGCTACACTAGACCATGTCCTGCCAGTATCACACGGTGGTAAAACTACCTTTGAAAACTGTGTTTGCGCCTGCTCAAAATGTAATGCCAGCAAGGGCAACAATAAGAAAATTGTGCCAAAAATGAAGCCCTACAAGCCCAGCTATTTCCAACTGGCTGAAAAGCGTAAGAGAATGGATTGGCACCTAGCTCATCCGAGCTGGTCAAACTACTTGGTATAATCAATAAGCCCTACTAGTTAGGGCTTATTTTTCACGGAATGTAATACGACATTTTGAAAGATCGTAAACGGACATTTCTGTGCGAACACGGTCACCAAGAAGAATTTGGATTTTATGTTGGCGAATCTTGCCACTGACATGCCCTAGCACTAGAGCATTATTCTCTAAACGAACACGGAACATGGAATTGGGCAGGGTTTCTTCTACCACGCCCATCATCTCTATCAAATTATCTTTTGCCACTTGGCTTACATCTCCTTAAATTTTTTCGCCTACTGAAAATCCACGCCATACCTTAAAGCGTGGGAATCGTAGACTGTACACATTATCGCTATCTTGATTCAGTGTGGCGGCGTCAGCACGAACTTCGCCCACTTGCCCAATAATAGCGTCTTTGGTTGCCCAAATTTCTTTACGATCTTGATCAGTCCAGCCACCGCCTACACTGACCCGAATAAACTTGCCATCATCTTCGCCTTCGAATAGGATAGCACCCATTTTACCCACATTCTTACCAGTGCCTTCTTCCACTGCCACAGCAGTAAGACTAACTTCAATAAATGGTTTCATCTTGAGCCAAGAGTGACTGCGTTTTGCTTCGTAGGGAGCATCAATGCTCTTGATCATAATACCTTCGTAGCCTGCTTCAATAGCATCCAGATTGTATTGTTTAAATTCCAGTTCACCGATGTAGGTATCTAGATCCACTTCCTTTTGCGGAACAATGTCAATGCTGCCAATCTTATCGAATACAGCCTGCATACTGCGAAGTAGATTACTGCGGCGGCGCTGACCCATGACACTCTTACCTGTTTGGAATTCACTCAATGGGAGAATATCGAACAGCATCAGTCGAGCATCCTCACTTTGGACATCGCTCTTACGATGCACCTGCTTCATCAGTGCTTGGAAACTAGAACTGACCATTTCACCATCGAGCACAATGCTACGCTCGAATAGCGTAATATTAGATTCAATGGCTGAGGTAATGTGTGAAAAGTTTTCCAATAATTTGCCATTGCGGCTATACATCGTTGCTGTCTTGTTAGCAGCATTGATCACAGTGATAACACGAACACCGTCCAATTTGGGTTCTAGCAACTTCTTGCCTACAATCTTCTTTTCGTGATTAGCACCGTCATGTGCCAACATACACTCAAATAAGGGAATACCTTGAATCTTACTAAATCGACCTGACAAGACCTTGTTTATAGTCTTTTCACTAACACCGCAACGAAGGTCTTTGATAAGGATACGGCGATACCAATCATTCCATTGTGCCTTGGTGCTTGCTGACAGTGCCAGTTCAATGGCATCACGAGCAGCGTGTCCGGTTAGCTCACGCATAGCCAATGCTCGGGCTAGTTCTTTAAAGGCTACCCAAGGCAAGCCCTGTCCTTCACCGCCACCGTGTGTAGGCACTTTCTTAACACCAAAGGTGATCATAGGATCTAATGCCATTCGAAAGCCTTCAAACAATTCTTGATTGTCTGCTTCGGCTTCAGCTTCAATAATTGCTTCTTTATTCAAACGGCTTGCGTGTTCTTCGAGGCTACGAATAACGCTATCACAATGACTCATGGTATTCCTGTTAGTAGAAAATTATATTATACAGGAAAACAAGTCATAGGTCAAGTTATCCGACATACACATATTTTTGAGTATTTCTGTCAAAACTAACCAATCCTTGTTTAACTAAATCAAACACCATTTGTTCAATTTTAGCATGACAATTATTATGTTCCTGGACGGTACACAATAATAAATTATCTATATTATTGTTTTGTTTGTCGCCGTCTATATGATGAACTACCATACCTTTTGGAATTTTTTTACCAATATGTTTTTCCATTACAATAATATGTTCTCTAACCCATCCCGATTTTCTATAAGGATATTCTGGACCTACAAAAATTTCTTTATAACCCCTATCATTTTTATATCCTTTTTCTAGATATTTCTTATGCCTGGTCGGAGAAGATAATGAAGCTGACAATGATAGTGTCGGGCATTTAGAACAAAAGTGTATTTGACTTTCTCTTAATTTTCCATTTTTTGCTCTTTCGAAATCAGTGCCGCAGTTATCACATTTAAAATGATGGAATGTTTTTGTAGATTTAAATGGAATTTCTTTTCCATCTTTAATTCTAATATTTGTTGATTGTTTTTTGGAATCAAATAGATACATAGTGTATTCTCCTATATACATATTTATAATCCAGACGCTAAAAAAATCATCTTATACACTAAATGAAGAACCGCATCCACATTGGCTAACAGCATTGGGATTTTTTATTACAAATTGGCTAGACATTAGGTCTTCTTTGTAATCAATTTCGGCACCATCCATATACATCATGCTCATGGCATCAACGTATACCCGAAATGGGCCTGTGTCAAAAACAAAATCATCTTCATTTTGGACATCGTCAATTTGGAATCCGTATTGGAATCCAGAACATCCGCCACCTTGAACAAATGTACGAAGTGCACTATTTGGATTACCCTCACCAAATAGAATATCGTTTATTTTACTTTTGGCTGCTTCAGTTATTGTGATCATCTTGTATATTCTTCTATAAAACTATTTAAGTCACTTTCCCAAACTACAGTTACTTTATATCCCAATGATTCTAAATACTGTTGTCTTTTTAAATCCAAAGACCATTTTTCTTCGGCAGTTTTTTTAAGCTGTCTATGATAAAATCCTTTATCAAATAATTTCGGATTACAGTGCCAATAATCGCCGTATACTTCTATTATATGTTTGGTACTCTCATTAACATAATCAGGTTTATATCTGCCAATCCTACTGTTAATAGTATATCCATTTAAAATAAATTCTAGAGATTTTTCTTTTATACTTCGGGGAGAAGTTTTAGCATAATGACCAACATTATCTTCTCCGTATCGAGCAAGATTAGTAGCCTTATATTTTTCTAACCATCCATCCGGTTTTTTCTTACCAAACATAGGTTGATGTTCTGCTGCTAAGTCTTTATTCCATGCTGTTTGCAATCCAATTTTATCTTTATTCCATGGCACTCGTCCTTTGCAGGCATCTGATAAATTTTTAATCCATAAATCTCTATTCTTTTCTCTAACCTTATATCTATCTTCATTCCAACCGCGAGATTCTTTCATTTCTGGATTTCTTTGCCAATGTAATTTAGCAGAACAGGATTTCGAACAACATTCTGTATTTGAACCCTTAACTAATGAATTACATACTGGACAGGGTTTGTGTCCTTTCTGATATCCAGTTTTATTATCTTTACGGAGAGAAACTCCGCAACCACATTTACATATATTCATAACTTTATTTAGCAAAGTTATTTGTTCTATGTTAGGTTATTTTTCTTTTTATAGTCGGCTATTGCTGCCTTCACAGAATCTTCTGCCAAAATTGAGCAATGGATCTTAACGGGTGGCAAGGCAAGCTCTTGGGCAATATCATTGTTTTTAATACTTCCCGCTTGATCGAGAGTTTTGCCTTTAATCCATTCTGTAACAAGGGATGAGCTAGCGATAGCAGATCCACATCCATATGTTTTAAATCTCGCATCTATGATAATCCCATCTTTAACTTTGATACTTAATTTGAGAACATCCCCACAAGAAGGTGCTCCGGTTAAACCTATACCAACATCTTCATCGTCTTTAGAGAAGCTACCCACATTGCGTGGATTTTCGTAATGATCGATTACTGCGTCTGAATATGCCATAAATTAACTATAGTCTTTGACTCGGCCGCCGTGAACTTCACTCTTGTCCTTACGGCCTTTAAGTTTGTGTCCGCTGCCTTTAACACCTTGCTTACCTGTGCCATCTGTGTGGCCACTATCGTGTGCTCGCATACCCAATGATACACATTGAGCATAACGAACATTAGATAGTCGTTTGACTTGGCACTGGCTTTGGGTAGGAGCAGCCAATTTCTTTTCAGCAAGTAGTTCTATAATACGCATCTTTTATTTATTTAAAAAGGATGATGCCCATTGTCACTGTCTGAGCAATAAAGCCTGCGCAGATAGTGGTCAAGTATAAGCGATCTTTTTCCAACAAGGCCTTGACAAACATTGTGGTCAGGGCGGCCCAAATGAATACCATGATGTCCACTGGTGGTAGTTTATCACTAGCACCTGTTAGCACAGAGAACAGGGTAGGAAATGCCGCCATGTGTAGCATAACAATCACAACCCAACCTAGTGCGTGTGCTGATACATTTACAGCATGATCCTTGATAAAGTGATAGATCAGTTTAGAACCGTTGATGAACAAGGTGAAAAATTTTGTAAGCATATGATTCCTTAATTGTAAAAGATGTGATGACCAATGTGTGCCACAGGCTTCTTGCCCCAATGGGGATCTATGTAGTCGCCGTGATAGTATAACGCTTTGTCTAGGCTAGGTAAACGATAGTTCTCCATTAGAACTTTCTGTGCGGCAATCACACTCTGTTCGTAGTTTGCTTTGTTAACAGCATTGAATTTAACTTCGCGATCGCAGGCCCAACTGAACTGACAGATCACTTTATCATATACTACACTCTTTTGGAATATAGTTCTACAGACATCGCCAGGGAACTTGCCCGAGTTAACACGGTTCATAGTTACAATGGCCACAGCGGCTTTGCCTTCGAATGGTTCACTGCCAGCTTCGTAGTAGACATTCTTAGCTAGACAGCCCATTTGGCGTTCTCTAAACTCTGCTGTGATGTCGCTAGTTTCTGCTACTTCGGTATGGGCTATGCGTGTATCCACTGCCCAATGTAACAGACTTATTGATCCCCATAGCAGTATAGCCATAAGCACCAAGGATATAAATTTGAGAATTGAATTGGGTATCTCAACCCCTTCCATTCCTCGCTCGTTCGCAATCGTAGTCATAAAGACCTCCTTTTGTTTAATAGCGGGTAAGAATAGTTATCCTGAAACGATAGTTTAGCGTAGAAAAAGGGCCAAGTCAAGCGGGTTATTCGCCGCCACCTCCGCCAATGCAGCCGCCTGAATTACACCAGCCAACACCTAAATTACCCGATGCATAAGGTATTAACATAGTTTGCACGGCACCTGCGGAGTTGAATCCTATAAAATACTGGGTTTGATTACCTATAGGATCTGCTAAATTATTCAATCTTTCGTCAGCGGTTGAATAATAGTAGAACAAATATTGTACTTCGTTTAAAGTTGTATTAATATCTGTGTTTATGGCATCAATTGCTCGAAGGCCATTTAGTGCAATTGACAAATTACTATCACTATCAGAAGTTACAGTGAACATACTGCCTGTAGCATCTTGGAATCCAAAATAACTACCGTAGGTTTGAGTTTGTCCGGAAGCAAATTGAGTATAGGTTTGATAGTTAATATTGGTATGATAAGTGTCTGTGCCAGAAATTGGTATACGGTATACTTCGGACCAATAACCGTAGATATTGTTAGCGTAGTTGTAAGTTGCAGCCAATGTAGACCATACGTCGGTATTTGTGTTAGGTTCTGTGATTCTAATGCCCACTGAGCCTGCTGCATTTGTATTAGTTACATGCCAAACTATTGTATGCACACCTGCTGTCAGATAAACTGAACCTTGGGCAGAAGTTCCATAATTACCGCTGACATTTGCTATCTGTGTTCCATCGATGGTAAAATATCCATAATCATCGCAAGAGAATTCCCAGGCGTAATTATCGGCACTGTTAACTTGGAATACATAAGTATCTGAATATGTTCCTAGTAATCTAGTATTAGCAAACCATATACCGTAGGTTTGTAAGAATGTACTATAAGCACCAGCAGGTTGGTGATAATATGGAGTATTAGAGCTACCATACAAATTCATTCCATAGAACCCTAATAGTTTCATAGCATAAGGCATATAGGCATAATTGTATGCACCTGTACTAATACCAAAACCTATAGTAAGATATTTGTGGCCTCCGATAATGCTATAATCCATGCCTATAACACCATTGTTTTCATTGATAGGACTTAACCAAGATCCTAGCTTTTGATTTACAACATTAACTGTGATTGTTACAGGTATTTGAAGATTAATAGGTGCTTGATTAAGATCACTAGGCGTTAGTACAAAATTAATAGTATTGGTATAAACTCCATTAGCAATAGCAGTATTAGATACATAGGTAGTAAATCCTAAAGTAAAAGATGCACTATTGGTAGTGTTACCACTAGCATTGATCAGTGCGAATATTCCCGGGTACGAACTATTACCGGACTGACCGTTGGCCAGTGTAGCACTATAACTGCTGCCTTTGGTTCCGGACACTGCTAACGATATAGGATATTGATATGTTCCTAATTTTGTTATAGTTTGAGTGATCACTGTAGTTTGTATATTAATCGGAGGGGCAGGTGCAGGTGTCGGAGCAGGAGTCGGACCCGGCGGAGTAGGAGGTGCAGGTGTCGGAGTTGGTTTCAACACAACAATAACCTGTGTAATCACATCAGCGGCGATATTCAATGTGTTAACATTTGAATTAACAATAATAGTGCTACTCTTAGTACCGGGTTCTGTTCCTATGTATGTAACTGTAAGATTGGTAGATGCAGTAGGACCTAATATAGTTGTTCCTAGTTGATAACTGCTAAAGGGGAATCCAGTAGAAGTTATGCCAGTAATATGACATTCAATATTGGAGTTGTTAGTTAATGTAATAGTCTGCGGAGCACCTTGATTTACAGGTGCGGTAAAATCAGGAACCGGATTAGGTGCATAGGTTAAGAATCCGTGTGGTGTGCCGCCGGTATCCACTGAACTAATCTGCACCTGCGGAAGTATAGCAGGAATAGCACCAGTTGAATATATTATATTAAATTTACTCGTCACTGTTAAATTATTCAAGGTACTACTAGGTGTTTCAAAATCTAATTCTATAGTCAACACTGAACCTGATAAAGAAAAAGAAACAGTTAACGCTCTGTTGCCGCTACTAAACGTCTGTGTATAAGGCAGCGATCCGTAGAATTGTGTATAGTTAAATGTAACAGCATTAGCTTGATCAATCAATGATTGCCAATTATCAGCATCGTCCCCTGATACCGATATAACAGGAGTTATACTACTACCAAGATTAAAGAAATACTTTGCTCGTAACGGTGTAGACCAAGACATCTTAGTCGTTAAAGTATAGTTTGTAATCCATGATGAATCACCAGTGTGCAACCCTACTAGAGTAGATCCAGATTGTCCTATTGTAAATGTATTCACATTTAGATTATTAACAGTATTAATTAAATTATTAACATAACTAGCCTTTACCGCGATATCTCTGTTAAAATTAGCGGTACCACCAGTTTGGTGTGTGTTAATTAATCCAACATCGTGTTCTAAAAGGTCCCACTGAACATTAGATATTATATCTCCAGCAGCAACTTGAGAAGATTGAACATTAACTCCGTAGCCGGAAGTTCCGAGCCCGAGAATATTAGTCACTGTAGATTGCAGAGAGTTGTAGGTGGACGCATTGATTTGAGAATGTTGGCTTACAGTCATAGTAGGGTATTTACCTAGAATATGGACCAGTGACATAATCACTTGTAAATAACTTTAACTACCTATATAATAAAACAATGAAAAAGTTTAAACACTCTGGCGCCATTGGCGATTTAATCTATAGTCTACCCGTCGTTAAACATTTTGGCGGTGGCGAATTTTATCTACATCTAAATCAAATAGATTGGATAGGTCAGCACTACTATGGCAGTCCTCCAAATCCGTTCCATCAAGGCCGTATGACTGATAAAGATTTCGAGTATATGCGATCATTTATGGAAGCGCAGAACTACATCAGTAAGTTTGGCACAATGACTCCACAAACTGAAATTACTCATAATCTAGATCGATTTCGTCCTGTGTTTGTGGGACATCCTACAAATTATATCGATATCTATAGTGGCGTGTTTAATCTTAACGCAGATGATACTCGTAAGAACAGCAGCACACCTTGGCTAACCGTGCCTAATCCATCTAACGTAGACGGACGAACTGTTGTGATCAATCGCACTCAACGCTGGATCGGCGCACCTGGACCGCAATGGGCTATCTGGAAACAACAAGGCATGGAAGAACAGGCTGTGTTTGTTGGGCTAGAAGAAGAATACACCGCATTCAAACAACAAGTAGGTTGGAATATTCCTTGGGCCAAGACTACAACTATGTTAGGACTTGCTCAATTAATTGGTGGTGCTACTACCTTTATTGGTAACCAAAGCAGTGCATTGGCTATGGCTATTGGACTAGGCGTTGAGAACATTTGGTGCGAAGCACGAGTAGATATGCCTTTGGATCGCAACGAAGTCTATTTTCCGAACATGCCTAACATTACATACTTTTAATATATGGCTAAAAAGAAACTGGGATTAATTCAGAGCAGGGGGCTAGGAGACATTGTTATTGCACTCCCTATTGCCAAACACTTCTATGATCAAGGCTATGAAGTGTTATGGCCGATCTGCGAACAGTTTATGAGTTCGGTAGAGAACCATGCACCTTGGGTTAAATGGATTCCCATCCCCAATGATCCCTATGGACACTTTTTCTACGAAGTGCCCATGCAACGTCTTAAGAACTTCAAATGCGATGAGATCGTGTGCCTATATCAAGCACTAACCGGACATCCTTTCCACGAAGAAAAATATTTCCAATATACCAGTTTTGATCAATACAAATATATCAAGGCCGGAGTTCCATTCCTAGACAAATGGAAATTGGATCAGTGTATCACTAGAGACCTTGCTGCCGAGCAGGCTCTGTTTGAGAAGCTAGGTAGTCCTAGCAAGTATGCTGTTATCCATCTAGAAGGGTCAGATCATACCGCTCAATTTGACGAAAGTATGATTCCCAGTGATTGGACCAAGATCTATATCAAAGAAGGTTTGACTCCTAGTATCTTTAATTGGATTGGCATTTTGAGCGGTGCAGAGTCTATCATCTGCGTGGATAGTTGTATTGCCAACATGGTGGATCAATTAAATCTAGGTACAGATCGTTATTTTATCGCTCGAAGCCACATTGGCCTAACACCTGTCCAAGGGCAAGACTGGACTTGGTTGCCCTAAATGGTTCCACGCTGGGAACCTATAGATACTAAACCTGTATCACGCCTGTATAATCAAAACGGGCGTGGTATCAGTATCTATATCAATGACCTAACCATATTAGATTGGTTTAATCAAACGCAACCACGCAACGAATGGCAGTGGGTTGATTATCCTAGAACATTAACTATGACTTCTAGAGTTTACACTATGTTCTTGTTGGTTTACAGTTAGCCTTCGTGTTGTTTTACAAGTTTAACTAATTCAGTTGCCGAAATATCGTTAAAGTCTATTCCGATGTTTATTCTCGGGCGATCAGATACGTATTTGTGTACACTGTGCCATTCCCTGTGATTGAATACATACCACTTACCTGGTCGAATTACTGAGGAAATAACTTGTTCAACACAATCAATATCAGGAATACGCAGAGCATCAATGACTTCAAAGTCCTGTGTGTTGCGATACCAACGTGTTTCTTGTCCGTCTGATTGCAACAAAAAGAATAGCGAACAGGTTCTGCGATGCCCCTTATGCGGATACAATACCTGCCCTTGACTTCCTATTTGCAGCATAAAATCAGGACCTTCTTCGGTAAAGGTTTTAAGCCAATCCGGTATGATTGACATAAACTCTGTTTTCAATTCTTCTGTAAAAAAATACTGATGAAATTCGATAGGATCTTGATCAGGATAGAGTTTATGAAACTTATCCATCCTTTTTAGAATCTCTCTGGTCTTTTCTTTACCAGCATTCCTTAACACATCTTTAAGAGTCTTTTTATAGTTGTGTCTACTTGGAAAAATGTCAGGAGTAGTTAGCACAAGATCTAGAATCTTTTGACCAAACTCTTTACCGAAGTCTAATTTAGATTCGTAGACGTAGAGATCCTGATCTACATTATTGCCAATAGTCTTAATCATAAGATACTTTTAAATTCTCACTGGAGCATATTTCCAAGGATGAAAATCCTCCTTGAAAAAATCAATATGCGGTTTAACTAAGAATAGTATAATACCTTTTTTAGGACTAAACAATAGCGATGCAAGATCTTTTAATGTACGCCATTTGAATAGTTGCTTGTCCTTATTCAACATTGTAGCAGTATTACGAATTGAATAAAATAACATCTCAATGGTTAGTCTTATCATAGCCTTGTGTAATACTCTGTTGATTGTTTTTTTAAATTTAGGATGTCTTTTAACAATTTTATTTGTTATAGAAGTCCACACATCAAATGATACTGCACGATGTGCTGATTCCTCATCCATATGCCAATAAAATATTTCTCTAAAGTGGGGATGCATTTTATCAAACAAATCTGAATTATGATTCAACCAATCACTCATAGTGGCTGTAAAATGTTCTGCTGCCACAGTGCCTGCTAGGTTTCCTAGGTCCGAATACTTACTTTCCATCTTAGTAGCAGGTATATCGTAGCCTAGAGATTCCAACCAATGATTGTAATCGTTATGAACTTTGGTATGCCACGCTTCCTGTCTAGAAAGTTCATCTATATCTTCTAGTAATTGTTGATTGTTGATTTCTTTTCTATAGGCTCGAACACTTTTAACCACGTGTGTTTCACCGCCAGGAAAATCCATTTGAAAAGAATTAAAGAAATGTGTATAAACTGGATTATTATCTAACCAATGTCTAGGTAACTCTTGGTTCCAATTTGGTTGTAGTTTAACACCACGTTTCATATTACCTCCAAATTTTTATTATAGTGGAAGATGTAAGTGCAGTTAGGGATGGGGATACTGAGCAATCAATCATATGATTTCTTGTATATCCTTCATTGGCCGTGTCTTGTAGAATTCCTGATACTACAAAAATATATTGTACTGAAGTAGAGGTGCTACTAATAATATCATTATGAGCATAATCGTTGGGAATATCATTAGTAATAGTATCCCCCTGATTAACCGGTTGTTGATATCTATTCCAGAATGTAACACCGTCAGTGGGTCTGATACAAACATAATCATTTTGATCGGCGCCCAATGCAGTGAATCTCCAACGATTCTTTCCTGTCCAAGGAATTGCTGGTGCAGGTTGCCCATTAGATTGTGATGCTGATACTAGGCCCTGTGGAGTTAATAAACTACCATCAGTACCATCTTGGTGACCGGCTCTTTGTAACTGCCAAGATCCTGTAGTACAGGCTATAATAGCAGTAGCGGCTACAATATCTGGTTCAGTAGGATGAGGAATAATAGAATCAGAATCGGGTCTTGATACAGAATAAAACTTATAACTTTGAGGTGCGTTGGTTAGGTAATCAACTAAAAAATCATAGAATTTGTTATTAGTCCAAGATGCACCTGAATTTACCTGTAAAGCTGCATCACTGATTACTGCGGTTCCTAAAACATAATCTGTATTGGCTGTTAGATTAGCAGAATATTTTTCATTATAGTCATCAACGAAATGATGATTCTTAACTCCTAATAGTTCGCCGTTCTCTATCTTATATTCCATTTCGTTAGTAATTGGCTTTTCTATTGCATCAGGTATAGAATAATAAGGAATGATATCTTCCCAGGGTGTAGTTTGAAGATAATCAGCTAAATCCTGCCCTTGTAGGACATTACCGTCACTGTCAGTAGGTAATGTTAATCCATCAGAACTAGTGTGATAGTGAATGACCATATCACCGTTAGGTTGTCTAGATAAGGTTTGATATGTAATGATAGTAGAAGTTGTTTCCATATTAATTAACTTACGTCAGTACTAGGGAATTGTCTAGTGGTTCCGGGCCACACGATACGCACGGCTCCACAACCTCCCACATACGAAGAGCTAGGATACCCTGATGCACCTCCACCTCCGCCGAAGATCCCACCACTAAGTCCGGGGTTACCGTTACCGCCTGGCCTACCTCCAGACCCACCGGTAGCATTGACGCTACCACACCCACCTGCACCGTTAGACCCCTGTCCATATATACCAACTCCTCCCCCGCCACCGCCGGTTGAGTTAGGGCCTGTCGATCTTCCGCCGCCACCGCCACCGCCGTGGCCGGCACCTCCGGGGTTTCCGATGCATCCACCAATACCACCGTTGCCGCTATATCCGCCGGCGCCACCACCACCACCACCGTAGTATCCACTAGCAAAACCGCCTTGGCCGCCGGCACCGCCACCTGTTCCGGCATAGCTGCCACCTGCAGAACTTGAAACTCCGGCTCCCTTACCTCCGAGGCCGGCAACTAATGATACAGAACAAAAATAGCTAGGCGTACCATTACATCCATAAGTTTGATTACCATTTCCGCCACTGCCTACTACTACACGATAAATATGACACGGTATTACCGTTATATTATTTTTCCAGCCTAGTCCGCCACCACCGCCTCCGATGCCTTCTAATACATAAGGAATAAAAGCACCACCACCGCCGCCGCCGACAGCAACAACACTTACACTAGTAACACCAGCAGGAGCTGTCCAGCAATAGGTTCCATGACAGGTAAAGGGTGCACACCCACGCACTGCCGGTGCTGGAGTAGGTGCTGGAGTAGGTGCTGGAGTAGGTGCTGGGGTAGGTGCTGGAGTAGGTGCAGGAGGTTTACCATACAAATCACTCATACTAATTGCACCACTAGATTTTCCGGCTAATGTTCTAACTGCCGATTCTCCTAGGCTCACAGTTGCGTTAGCACTTCTACCCAGTTCTCCGTCAACTCCTGAATAAATTTTACCAGGACCGTGTGCCCATGCACCGCAAATATAAGATGCTCCACCTAGTGATATAGCACCGCTGGACTCCATACGATTCCAGGGGGCTGGAGCTGGGGTAGGTGCTGGGGTAGGTGCTGGGGTAGGTGCTGGGGTAGGTGCTGGGGTAGGTGCTGGGGTAGGTGCTGGGGTA
>Ga0214164_1001071_pt1 | contig 16332 bp, 12 predicted proteins | sample TroBogepilimnion_13_FD_153003 | JGI IMG/M metagenome (GOLD analysis project Ga0214164, IMG submission 153003) | Freshwater microbial communities from Trout Bog Lake, WI - Practice 03JUN2009 epilimnion v4 | ecosystem: Environmental > Aquatic > Freshwater > Lake > Epilimnion/Euphotic zone ...
AATGAACCTAACTATGATGCTGCCTTAGCAGTACTTTAAGCGTTAACGTCATAAATGATCAAGCCCGCTATTGCGGGCTTGATCATTTACAGTAACAGCAATAATTATTTCTCACTCATTTCTTGATAAACCGTATATTTAGCGTTGCTGCCTTTGGCTTTATCCACTGGATATTTAAGCCCATTCAAGACTACTTTATCGTTGGCTGCTTGAATCAAATCAATACCCGTTACTTCCGCCAGCCTCAACAAATAAACAAATGTATCTGCAAGCTCATGTGCGACTTCTTGTCGTTTTTCGGCACTTAAATCATAGCTTTCTTGGATGGTGTCCCACTGAAAATGCTCAACCAACTCAGCCGCTTCAACAATCATTGCCATAGCAAGATTCTTCGGCGAATGAAACTGTGCCCAATCACGCTCATTAACAAAAGTATCAATTTTCTGACGTAATTCAACCAAGCTATCCGCCATTATTTTTCCTTTCGGTTAGACCCTGCCACCAGCTTAATTTCAAACAAACGACACTCTAAAGGGCCGTTGAATAGCGGTGTTCGTTTGGTTGGCGCTAGACGCATCATTTTAGGCAAGCGCATATCATTGGTTAAGAAATAAGCATTCCAACCTGCAAAATTACGTTTTAGCGTCTCGCCCATTTTTGGATATAGCGCAGCCAACTCTTCATCTTCGCCAATACGCACGCCATAAGGTGGATTCGTCACCATCACACCCTCACCCGCAGGCGCCGGGACTTGGGTGAATTCTAACTGCGCAACTTGCACAGCTTCTAGCAAACCAGCTTGCTCCAAGTTTTGCTTGGTCACGCGCACAGCGCGCAAATCGGCATCGCTACCGTAAATTTTAGAGAACATAACCGGTTTGGCTTTTTTCAAGGCATCTTGACGTAATTTACCCCAAAGCGTTTCGTCAAAGTTTTTAAGCTTCTCAAAACCAAAATGGCGATTACTACCTGGGGCAATATTCAGCGCCATCATGGTCGCTTCTAGTAAAAATGTGCCACTACCGCACATTGGATCTAAAAACGGCTGACCTGGCTTCCAGCCCGAAAGCTTGATAATGCCCGCAGCCAAATTCTCGCGAAGTGGCGCTTCAATACTTGCTCGGCGCAAACCACGTTGATACAAAGCATTTCCCGAAGTATCCAAATAGAATTGATAGCTATCAGCCGCCAAATAAGCATGGACGCGCACATCGGGTTCTTTAGTGTCGATGTAAGGCCGGCTATTCACCGCTTGGCGGAATTTATCGCATACCGCATCTTTAATCCGCAAAGTAGCAAATTCCAAACTCTTGAGCGGACATTTTACGCCTGTGACTTTCACCATAAAGTCATTGCTCACCTTAAACCAGCTTGGCCAATCTAGCTTATACGCGGCATTAAATAAATCATCTTCAGAGGCATATCGACCGCTCGCCACGCGCCACATAATGCGCGTTGCAATGCGACTTTCAAGATTTGCTTTATAGCAAACAGCCATATCACCAGCAAAGCTTACTCCGCCATCTGTGGCTTGAATGGCTTTTGCGCCTAAGCTGGCAAGCTCGTCCGCCAATAAGGCTTCGAGGCCGCGGGGGCATGTGGCGAAAAAATTGTGTTGGCTCATGTGTAATGCTTTCTTTAAATGTTACGCTTCAAATAAGAGGCGATTACTTGTACTTAAATTCTCGTCCTTGAGCTTTTCAACAAACTCAAGAAACTCTATTTTGTGATTTTCTTGTAGTGCTTTTGCACGTACTCTCAAGGTTGACCATCTCAAATCACGTGGTGGACGTTTAAAGCCAAACACAACGATATTGCCAGGACGGCCTGTTCGCAACACCAACACACGGTCATGGAAACTTTGCTCAATACGCTGCAAGTAAATATCGAAGTTTTTATCTGAACCCCAAAGGTTGACGGCCATCATGCCATCTAGACGCAATGATGCTTCACAAGTATCGAAGAATGCTTGATTGTACATCTCTGGTGGCACGCCTTGACTATCAAAGATATCCAGCAAAAGTACATCTGCGGTATTACTGTTTTCTTGGAGATAAACCACACCATCACCTTCAATGATCTCCAATCTATCATCATCCTCGGGCAAATAAAAATGGCTACGCGCCACTTGGATAATTCGTGGGTTAATCTCCACCACGCGGGTTTGCATTTCAGGTAAAAAATGATGAACATATTTAGGAATAGAGCCTCCACCCAAACCTATCATCAGCAAATCTTTGGGCTGCTTCATAAATAGCAAAAACATCATCATGCCGCGCGAATAAGCAAGCTCAAGTTCATAAGGTGCTTTAACACGCATCGCGCTTTGAACAGTCTCAGAACCTAAATACAAGGATCGTATACCGTCCATTTCAGTGACATCAACGCTCTCTTCCCCTGTCATGCCTTTATGCACGGCGCGAGAGATTCTTCGTCCGATAGTTCGCATTTAGAGAATCCCCTCCACGCCTTTGCTATCATCAATCACCACTTCATTTGACTGACTGATTGGCGCTTCTTCAACCGATTTAAAGCGTGTATCAATCTCCATCATCAAAGTATCAATACGCTTAACTTCTAAAGTCACTCGTGTACCTACTGCTAACTCTGGCAAGCTATGAACCTTGGTTATATAAGGCATATGGTCAAAACGCACTAAGTTTTCACGCCAAACCGTGGCTGAAATCTCCTGTACATTTTCTTGGACCAAATACTGCAAGCACCAGTAGCGCTCCATACGCGTTTGAAAGTCACCGTATGCGTTATAGGTCAAATCGAAATGTCGCATAATCATCGCAAGCTCTTCGCTGTTTTGCGGATAAGTTGGCGCTTCCCCTTGCACCACAGCAATAATTTGACGCTGATTCACTAAGTCCACCGCACGGCGCAAGGGCGAGGTACTCCAAGCATATTGCGCCACGCCCAAGCCTTGATGAGGCTCTGCTAGCGTGGTCATGTAAACCTTACCACCATTTTGTGCCCGATAAATACCAGGCACTTGGTGTTCAGCGAGCAGTGCACCCCATTGACTATTGGCTTCTATCATTAACTCAGCGACTAATTTATCCATCGGCGAACCACGACGACGACCAACAATCCGCACTTTGCCATCATCCACATAAAAATTGTAATCAATTTGAATTGGGCGGTTTGGGTCATACTTGCCCCGTGCTTTTTCAAGCGACTCAGCCAAGTTAAATAAAAGCGACAGCTTAGTCCAATAAGGATGGCCATTATCTTCAACTAAAGTGTCTTCGTTAAAATAAGGCTCTAAGGTGTCGTGGCGTAAATTATCTACCACATGCACTAGCTCTACTTTGCTATGGCGATTGCTAATCGTCAAATCCGCCGCCACATCCAGATACATTGATAGCGCTGGCTTCCACTCACCTTCATTTAAGCTAAAAGGCGTAATCGCCAGTTCTGGCAGCATGGTGATCTTATTACCTGGCATATACACAGTAGAAAGGCGATGTAAGGCCACTTCATCCAAAGGCGAATGTGGCGGGATACCAAGTGCCGGGGCGGCGATATGAATACCTACTCGATGTGCACCATCTGGTAATATTTGAATGGAAAAAGCATCGTCAATTTCAGTCGTTGTGCTGTCATCAATACTAAAAGCTTCCACTTCAGCGCGCGGCAAATCATAAGGCATATCAGACAATAACAAGCCGTCGGCAAACTGAATGCCTTTAGGAAAGTATTCTCGCAAAAACGCCCCCAAGTGATAATCGTGATTAGACTTAATACCACCAGCATACGAAATCACCTGGATTGGGTTTATATGAAGTTCAGCGGATGCCTGCTCAACGGCCTTCCACTCCATGCTGTTTTTATCAGGTTCATAAAGCAGCATATCGAGCTTAAGCGCTAACTCTTCTGGTAATTGTTTCGCTTTTAACTGCTCAACGAATAATTGGATTTTTTCAGCTTGGACGCGCTTTTTCTCAAGCGCCGCTAAGGCAGCCTTTAGCGTATCTGGGGGGGCGGCCTTATAGCGACCTTTTCCTTTGCGATAAAAGTAAACAGGCGCACTGTGCAAGCGCATGGCAACTGCGGCTGACTCAATTGCACTTGGTGCTTTGCCATAATATTCTTTTGCAAGCTCTTCAAAACCAAACTCAGGCTCATCGCAACACTCCCACAAAAATGGCACTTCCAAGCCTTCTGCCTCACCATTTGCTGCTTCCATAAAGCTCGCCAGCCCACTTTCGAATCTCAGCAACACGTTCGCCGCTTTGATTTTAGAACGCTTACCGCTGGCTGATTCCACCTGCAGAGCGCCTGCGGTTTCAGACATCACTGAGGCGACTTTAAAGCCACCATCTTCTTCAAAAAATACATTCATTACTTGGGCATCACAGTACGTTCAAAATTCAATTGCGCACATTTTACAGTGCTTTCAGTTTCGCGCTTGAGATAACACGGATAAGATGTCATTTTATTTACAAAATGGCTGTATTCATCAATGGATAATCGTATCGCGATTACTTTGTTAACGGGTTTTCTTGGTTCAGGCAAAACCACGCTACTCAACAAAATCCTCACCAATCCAGGCATGAAAGACACCGCCGTGATTATTAACGAGCTAGGCGCGACTGGCTTAGATGACATCCTCGCTAAAAACCTAGAGCGAACAGTTGAAAGCCAACATATTGCCGACAATACTGTGTTGCTAGAATCAGGCTGCTTATGCTGCACCCTCACCACCGAGATGGCAGATACCTTAAGAGACCTGTTTTTCAAACGCGCACTTTCAGCCATTCCAGAATTTAAACGCCTGATTATAGAAACCACAGGCATGGCCGATCCTGGCCCAATTATGGGCAACTTACTCAACGAGCCTGTGATCAGCTCAACATACCGATTAGATGCTGTCATAGTTACAGTCGATAGCGTTTATGGATTAGATCAACTAAAAGACCACACTGAAGCTAGAAAACAAGTAGCTGTGGCCGATGTACTACTCATCACTAAACCAGACTTAGCCAATAGCGCTCAAATAAATGCTTTAGAAACAACACTCAATGAAATCAACTCAGGTGCAACGCAATACCAAGTTGCAGAAGGGCAAATCAACCCAAGTCATATTATTGACATTGGTTTATTTGACAGTACCACCCAAGAGGCCAAACCTGAGCGCTGGTTACGTGCCGCTAGTAAAAAAAGCGCTGTGCTCTTCAAAGAAGCACATGATGATGGCATCACCAGCTTCACGATTGCGCTACCTATGCCGCTTAGTTATGATAAGTTAGAACCCAAGCTAGAATGGCTCTGTGCAACCTACGGTGAGCAGTTGCTAAGAATGAAAGGCATTATTCATGCCGATGACCAGCCCGACCCTATTGCTGTTCATGCGGTGCATAAAACGCTTTATACCCCAACCATGCTCACAGGCTGGACAGAAGAAAAACCGATTTCACGGCTTGTGTTGATTGGCAAAGGCTTAGATGAAGCGGCAGTTAGAAATGAAATGATGCGGATTTAGCACTACTTAAAATCCTCCCAAATCTTATCCAGCCGTTTAGTCGACACAGGGAATGGCGTTTTTAATTCTTGGGCAAACAAAGACACTCGTAGCTCTTCTATCAACCAACGATAATCCGCCAAAGCCTCACTGACTTCTAAGTTGGCTTTACGTAAATTGTTGACTTTATCTTGCCAGCGCTGCCAGACCATTTGTACGTTTTGGGCGCTTTTGGCATCACGCTCAATCGCACCAGGGTATTTATCAAGACGCAGTTTTAAGGCTTTGAGATAGCGCGGCAAATGTTGCAGACGCTCCCAAGGCGTTTGGCTAAAAAACTTCTTCGGCAACAACAAAGCCAATTGCTCTTCCACTTCTTTTTTTACCCGCGCCATATTGGACGGCAAAGTATTCAGCTTTTGCGTGAGTGCCAAATACTCTTGAGCAATAGCACTCGCAAGCCTTGATGAACCATCTACCACGGCTGGCAAGCGCGTTCTGGCGCGCTGTTTAAGCGTCATAAATTCGGCATTGGTGCGCGGCAAATCATCTTCGCCGATAAATGCACGGTCACTAATAGCAAGCAACATATCTTCACGCAAATCATCTGGCGAAATGAGGTTGCGCAACAAAAGTGCGTATTGATTAAACTGGGGTAAACCCTTTTCTAGCTGTTTCATTTGCTCTTTAAGCTCAAAACGCATCAGCCTGCAAACGCCCATTCTATGGGCCTTGCGGGCCATACTTTCTGTGTCAAACAGTTTAACTGCGACATTATCTTTGTTGTCTTCAAGGGCCGGATAGCCTGTCAGTTGATGGCCGTCTTTACTAAAGGTGAGCGTTTTAGGTAAATCGCCAAAGTCCCATTGTTTGAGACCTGATTTTTCTATGCTGGGCGAATTGCTTCTAAACGTCAGCTGCGCCGCGCTACCCAATTGCGCCTTGAGCGCATTCCAGTCACGCCCCATCCCTAACTCTCTGCCTTTTTCATCGACCACACTAAAGTTCATGAGTAAATGGTCGGTTAAAGCGCTCAAGTCAAAATCCGCCACACTCAACTTGAGGCTGGTTTTCTTTTGAATATACTCTGCCATAGCTGGCAAAATGGCTTGATTGTGCTGTGCTTGCTCTAAAAATCCCGTCACAAAATCAGGCACAGGCACACACACACGGCGCAGCGTTTTGGGGAGCGCTTTAATTAAAGCGGTGAGCTTTTCTCGTATCATGCCAGGCACCAGCCACTCAGCCTGCGTGGGCTTAAGCTGATTAAGCAATGCAAGCGGCACTGTTGCGGTTACACCATCCAAAGGATGTCCTGGCTCAAAACGGTATTTAAGCGTGAGCGTAACGCCATCCATCACAAAAGTTTCGGGGAACTGCGCCTCTGTCACCCCAGCCGCACCGTGACGCATCAATGCATCTTTGGTGAAGTATAGCAAACGCGGTACTTTTTCTTCGGCCTCTTTACGCCACTTATCAAAGCTAGCACCGTTGTAAATCCCCTGCGGAACAATCTTGTCGTAGAAAGCAAAGAGCGTATGCTCATCCACCAGCACATCTTGACGACGTGCTTTATGCTCTAGCTCTTCAATCTGTGCAATGAGATGTCGGTTCGCTTCAAAGAACGGCGCTCGGGTATCAAACTCCATATTCGCCAAAGCTTCGCGTACAAAAATCTCACGTGATTCTTGCGGATCTATCGGACCGTAATGCACACGGCGCTTCGGGATAATCGTCAAGCCATACAAACTGACACGCTCCCAAGCAGAGACTTGTGCGAGCTTTCTATCCCAGCGAGGATCAGAGTACTGACTTTGTGTAAGGTTAAGGGCCAACGGCTCTATCCAATCAGGATCGATCTTCGCAACACAACGTGCATAGAGTTTGCTTGTTTCCATCAGCTCAGAAGCCATCACCCATTTAGGGCGCGACTTTTTAAGCGCGGAACCTGGGGCAATGGTAAATCGAATGCCACGAGCGCCTAAATAGCTATCCGCCTCACCATCTTTAAAGCCAATATTACCTAGTAAGCCTGAAAGCAAAGCGCGGTGAATCTGGTCGTAGTTTTTATCTAAATCAGCTTCTTCCGCCTTAGGCTTTAAATCGAGCTCTTCAGCAATTTCACGAATTTGCCCATGTAACTCGCGCCATTCTTTTAGGCGCAAGAAAGATAAGAAGTTTTGATGGCATTTACCCAATAAATCTTTATTCGATTTTTTAGTTTTAAGCGCCTCATCATAAAAATTCCAAAGCTTGAGAAAGCTCAAAAAGTCCGAACGCTCATCCGCAAATTTGGCATGCGCTTGATCTGCCGCCTCGCGCTTATCCATTGGCCTTTCACGCGGGTCTTGAATGCTAAGTGCACTCGCAATAATTAATATCTCTCGCAATACGCCTTCTTGTTTAGCCGCCAAAATCATGCGCCCTACTCGTGGATCTAATGGCAAGCGTGCGAGTTGTTTACCTAGCTCAGTGATTTCACGATTAGCATCAACCGCGCCAAGCTCCTGCAAGAGTAAATAGCCATCAGCAATGAGGCGCGAGGAAGGGGCTTCAATAAAGGGAAAGTTGCTGATATCGCCAAGGCGTAAAGCGGCCATTCGTAAAATAACCGAGGCCAATGAGCTCCGCAGAATTTCAGGGTCTGTAAAGGCTGGCCGACTATTAAAATCCTGCTCGTCATAAAGCCTAATACAAATCCCGTTGGACACACGACCGCAACGCCCTGCACGCTGTTTAGCGGCGGCTTGGCTAATTTTCTCGATCTGCAACTGCTCTACTTTGGCGCGGCTACTGTAACGATTGACCCTCGCCAAGCCGGCATCAATCACATATTTAATTCCTGGCACCGTGAGAGAAGTTTCAGCCACATTAGTGGCAAGCACAATCCGGCGCGAGCCTGTGGTGCGGAAGATTTTTTGTTGGTCTTCAATCGAAAGTCTTGCGAAAAGTGGCAAGACTTCAATATGCCTCAGTTTTGCTGAGCGTCCTTGGTACTTTCTTAAGTGCTCAGCAACATCACGAATCTCGCGCTCACCCGGCAAGAACACCAAAATATCGCCATCACCTTGACGCAGCAAATCATCCGCAGCATCTAAAATTGCTTCTTCAATCGCCTCTTCTGCATCGTCCTCTTCAAGCCAACGCGCTTCAGTTTTTCCTTTGCGCTTAATGCCAAAAAGATTATCGTCATCCTCACCAACATCCTCTTCAACCGTTTGCGCACTATAGCCAGCTTTACCAAGTGGACGATAGCGGATTTCAACGGGATATGTGCGGCCCGAAACCTCAATCACAGGCGCGCCATCAAAGTGCTTGGAGAATCTGTCCGCATCAATCGTGGCGGAAGTGACAATTACTTTCAGATCGGGACGTTTTACCAGGAGTTGCTTGAGATAGCCCAACAAGAAATCAATGTTCAGACTGCGCTCATGCGCCTCATCGATAATGATAGTGTCGTAAGCATTAAGAAAATGGTCACCTTGCGTTTCCGCGAGCAAAATACCATCCGTCATCAGCTTGATATAGCTGGACTCTGAAAGCTTATCGTTAAAACGGACTTTATAACCCACCACCTCACCCAATGGCGACTTAAGCTCTTGCGCAATACGACTTGCTACAGAGCGTGCCGCAATACGGCGTGGTTGTGTGTGTCCAATTAAACCGCTGACACCTCGACCAAGCTCCAAACAGATTTTAGGAAGTTGTGTCGTTTTACCAGAGCCTGTTTCCCCACAAACAATCACCACTTGATACTTGGCGATTGCAGACTTAATCTCATCTTTGCGAGCAGTAACGGGTAAATCAAGCTCATATTCAGGCTTAGGCAAGGCATTCAAACGCGCTTGATATTGTTGATGTGAAGATGAAATCTTCTGCACAACTTCAGCCAAGAGCCTATCGGCTTTTTGACTGGCTTTCGCATCGGGTGCTTTTTCTATAGCTTTTTGTAAATCAGCCACTTCGCGTATCTTACGGCGCAAACCATGGCGGTCTGCCAACATGCAAGTCGCAAGCGCTTGGTTAAACTGAGCTATAGATTGGGGATTGTTCATGTGGGACTTCAGCAACACTTAAGCAAAGCGTGAATGCAACTCTTCCAGATTTAGTGTTTCGAGTATTTGCGCCAACCGTACTTGAGCATTTTTACGTGGGCTATTTTTGTAGCGTGCGATTATTAGCTCATTCTTCATAGAATGCTCCCAACCCACAAGTTCTGTCACCGTTACTTGATAGCCATGCGCTTCTAATTGAAGGCAACGTAGCACATTGGTAATTTGGCTTCCAAACTCACGCGTGTGGATAGGATGACGCCAGATTTCAGACAAAGGCGTTTTACCGAATGACTCATTTTTGTGTTTGCGTAATACTTCAGCCACTTCAGCCTGACAGCAAGGCACAAGTACCATAAACTTCGCGTTCTTTTCCAAACCAAAACGAATCGCATCATCGGTCGCGGTATTACAGGCATGCAAGGCTGTCACGATTTCTACTTGTTCTGGCAATAAATTTGAAGACATCGATTCCTCGACGCTTAAATGATGAAAATCCATGCGGTCAAAATGCAATTGCTCGGCCAACTCTTTAGACTTTTGCACCAGCTCTGCGCGCGCCTCAATGCCCACCACACGGCCTGATTGATGCTGCTTCATAAATAAATCGTAAAGAATAAAGCCTAAATAAGACTTACCCGCCCCATGATCCACTAGGCTGATATCGTCGCCCTCTTCCATTAACTCAGTGAGCAAAGGCTCAATAAAGTGATAGAGGTGATATACCTGTTTGAGCTTGCGGCGAGTGTCTTGATTGAGCTTACCGTCGCGCGTGAGAATATGAAGCGCCTTGAGCAACTCAATAGACTGATGTGGCTTGATTTCGGGAATTAAAGTCATAGGTGTATTTTAACTGATGTTTGCACCAATACGCTTTAATGCCAGCAAATTAGGGCTAGATTGATAGGCAATGTTAGAATGCGCCTCACCACTTCGAACGACTTGCTTGATAGTGGTCATATTCAGTGAGGATTTATGGCAATTCAATGGTATCCAGGTCACATGACCCAAGCGCGCAAAAAAGCCGAAGAAACAATGGAGTTCACTGACGTTGTCATCGAGGTGTTGGATGCACGCGTGCCGATGGCCAGCCATAACCCAATGATTGATGAAATGCGTTTATTTCGTCAGCGCCCTCAGCTAAAAATTCTTAATAAAACTGACTTGGCCGATCCTGCCGTCACCCAGGCATGGCTTAACTATTACAACAAGCAACCCAATGTCAAAGCAGTGGCTATTTCATGTAAAAAACCAGGCGATGCAGCGAGAATTCCTAAACTCTGTGCCGCACTTGCACCGCACAGAGACTCTCCTATAAAACCACTTCGTATGATGATTATGGGGATTCCTAACGTTGGCAAATCCACTTTTATGAACGCACTGCTTAACCGCCGCGTAGCGAAGGTTGGGGATGAGCCTGCCGTAACAAAATCACAACAACGCTTTGAACTCAGCCCACTCATGAGCATTACTGACACCCCTGGCATGATGTGGCCAAAAATTCAGTACGAATCAGATGGCTTTATGCTGGCTGCAAGCCATGCGATTGGTCGTAACGCTGTCATTGATGAAGATGTTGCCATTTTCCTTGCTGATAACTTACTCAAACGCTATCCAGCCTTGATAGCAAGCCGCTACAAAGTAGACGTAACTGGCATGGATGGTATTGATTTACTCGAGGCCATCGCAAAACGTCGCTCTTACAAGTTAAAAGCGGGCGAATGGGATATGGAAAAAACTGCGGTGACTTTCTTAACTGAATATCGCGCTGGGACTATTGGTCGAATTAGTCTAGAAACGCCAGCCAGTCGCCAAGCAATGATGGATGCGAATAAAACGGTGGTGGAAGAACCTAAGGAAGATAATGAAAAAGATACTGACAAAGACCATTTAGAGGAATAGTTTTATTTTTTCACAAGCTGTTTACTAAACTCAATATCTAGCTTACTTACCCGCTTCACGACTTGCGGTCCAAAGCCATTCACAAATACTACAAAATCATCCATGGTCATGGGCTCACAAAGCTTAATTGATATGCCATTTTCGGCTGGCTGAGAGAGCCAAAACAAGCCTTTACCGTTAGTACCCATCGAGTAATTTTGCTCGCCACGTTTATTGAGGCGCTCTACCGCACTACTCGCTTTCGTTGATCTCATGATATTCCCTTGATTTGATAAAGCACTTATAGCGCATGCCAAGCCTTAATAATCACGGCTTGGCCTAGCACTTGTTTTGGTAACGCAACATCCACCACATTCCAAACCGTCGCTTGTTCAATTAAAAAACGACTGCCATCTTTGGCAATTCGAACACCCGAATAGTTTTCAATAAACCCATGGCTTGAAACCTGATACAAAAACTCAGCCCGCGCTTCACGTAACATAGGCTCGGCAGAATATCTTGAGGGCAAGCCCAGCATGTCTTCTGGCAACATCTTAAACAAAGCTAAGGCTTGATGGTTGGCATAATTAAACATCGGATCATCGCCCGTTTGATGTGATGCGATAGCAAAAGGTGCATGCATTAAAGCTTTTACCTCATCGCTAACATCTTCAATCAATGGTTTTCTTGTCCAATGTTGATAACTGGTTATCAACAAATGGCTATGATGCGCCAAGAATGCGGCTTGACGATAATCATCTAAAAGTGGATTGGATTGCATGGCGCAAACTATGCCACGATTTGATAGCTAATGTTAGTCTTAAAAGTTAAAATTGCGGAGCTGAACTAAAACGCAAGCGTCTTTCTTAATACTAAAAGCTCTAATGTTAAACACCCTCAACGCCCCACAGCGCGAAGCCGTAAAATATCTTGATGGTCCCTTGCTCGTGCTGGCTGGTGCTGGTAGCGGCAAAACACGCGTGATCACTCAAAAAATCGCTTACCTCATTCAAGAATGCGGCTTTGCGCCAAGAGAGATTGCTGCAATTACGTTTACCAATAAAGCCGCGCGTGAGATGCAAGAGCGCGTCAGCCAATTGCTGGCTGGCGTGAACACGAAGGGCTTAACCATTGCAACCTTTCACTCGTTGGGCATGCAGATATTGCGCCAAGAGGCTGAAGTGTTAGGCTACAAAAAACAATTTTCAATTTTAGATTCTTCCGACAGCTTTAAGATTTTGTCAGACATATTAGCAACCACAGACAAACAACTCTTACGCAAAACGCAGTGGCAAATCTCTAGTTGGAAAAACGCATTTTTAACGCCAGACCAAGCCAAAGCAAATGCAGATGAAGAACTGACCCATGCGGCGGCTAAGGTATATCAAATTTATCAGCAAACGCTGAAAGCTTATCAAGCAGTCGATTTTGACGACTTGATTAAACTACCTGTGGAGCTTTTTGAACGACATCCAGAAGTGCTCAACAAGTGGCAACACAAGCTCAAATACTTGCTCATTGACGAGTACCAAGATACCAATACCTGCCAATATAAATTGGTAAAACTACTCACAGGCGTTGAAGGTAACTTCACTGCCGTGGGCGACGATGACCAAGCGATTTACGGTTGGCGAGGGGCTGATGTTGAGAACCTAAGGCAACTTACACAAGATTTCACACGCTTAAAAGTGATTAAGCTCGAGCAAAACTACCGCTCCACCGTTCGTATTTTGCGGGCGGCTAACCAAGTGATTTCCAACAATCCAAAGCTGTTTGAGAAAAAGCTTTGGAGCGAGCTTGGCACAGGCGATTTAATTCAAGTGAGCGCCGCACGCGATGATGGGCATGAGGCTGAATCCGTGGTGATGAAGTTGATGGCGCATAAGTTTGAAAACCGCACCACCTATGCGGACTACGCGATTTTGTATCGTGGCAACCATCAAGCACGCATATTCGAACAACATCTGCGTAACCATAAAATCCCTTACACCATCTCAGGCGGGCAATCATTTTTTGATAAAGCAGAGATTAAAGATTTGGTTAGCTATTTACGCCTGATTGCGAATGAAGATGATGATCCTGCTTTTATCCGCGCAGCCACTACCCCTAAAAAAGGGATCGGCAATACTACGCTAGAGCGCCTTGGTGAATACGCAAGCTTACATAAGATATCTTTATTTGCCGCTGCATTTGAAGGTGAGTTTCAGCGCGAACTTGGCGGGCGACAATTAGATGACTTGCTCACTTTCTGCCAATACATTAATAAACTTCAAGACCGTGCGACTAAAGATCCTGCGGGCGAAGTGCTCAATGACATGCTCACCGCCATTCAGTATGAGGCGTTCTTATACGACTCAGAAGAACCCCGCTCAGCAGAGGCTAAATGGAAAAACGTGTTGGACTTTGTGGGCTGGCTAACAAAAAAAGGGGAGGACAATGGCGATGGCGAAACACGTTATTTGCTTAATCTGACGCAAATGGTTGCGCTGATGAGCATGCTGGAAGGCCGCGAAGACGGTGAGCCGGATGCGGTTAAACTATCGACACTCCATGCTGCTAAAGGGTTGGAATTCGGACACGTATTTTTAATTGGGGTGGAAGAAGGCATTTTGCCGCACCGTGAAAGCGTCGATAACGACAAAATCGAGGAAGAGCGGCGCTTGATGTATGTGGGTATCACCCGCGCACAAAAATCACTGAACATTTCTTGGTGCAAAAAACGTAAGCGTGCTGGCGAAACTGAAATTTGCGAACCCAGCCGTTTTATTGAAGAACTGCCCTCAGACGATATCCGCCATTTTGGCAATTCAAATGCAGACCCCTTAGCCAGCAAAGAACATGGCAAAGAACGCATGGCGCAAATTCGCGCCATGCTCGGCCAAAACTCAAGTTAACAGCGCAAATTTATTAGAAAGCATTCATGCCTCACATTACCCTAGACAACGCATCCCTTGCTTTTGGCCATCATCCCTTATTAGACAAAGCCTCGTTTCAGCTTGATCCAGGTGAACGTGTTGGACTAATTGGTCGCAATGGCGCAGGCAAATCCAGCTTGCTTAAAGTCATTGCTGGCGAAACCAAACTCGATGATGGAAATGTTTGGAGAGCGACTTCGGTGCGTATCGTTTATGTGCCACAAGAGCCAATCTTGAATCCTAAGCACACAGTGTTCGAAGCTGTGGCAGAAGGCTTGGGAGATATGCAACAAATCTTAGTGGATTACCATGAGGTGACACACAGCATGGGCGCGGCAGATGCTGACATTGATGCGCTCATGGAAAAAATGCAAAAGTTGCAACACGAGTTAGACGCTAAAAATGGCTGGGGGATGCAAGCCAAAGTTGAAACTGTGCTGAGCAAGTTAAGTTTGAACCCTGACACGCCAGTTGATTCTCTCTCTGGTGGATGGCGTAAACGCGTTGCTCTAGGACGCGCATTGGTAGCTGACCCTGAGGTGTTGCTGTTAGACGAGCCTACCAACCATTTAGACTTGGAAGCAATTCAATGGCTTGAAGAATTACTTCTCAACTTTAACGGTGGTGTGTTGTTCATTACGCATGACAGACGCTTCCTAAATCGACTCGCAACTCGAATTGTAGAGTTGGATCGTGGCAAATTAACGGATTTTATTGGCAATTACGAGAACTATCTCATCAAGAAAGAGGAACTTTTGGCAGTAGAAGCAACGCATGCTGCAAAATTCGACAAGGTTCTTGCCCAAGAAGAAGCATGGATACGCCAAGGCATTAAAGCTCGCCGCACTCGTAACGAAGGTCGTGTGCGCCAATTAGAAAAGTTGCGCTTAGAACGCGCCGCCAGACGAGAACGTCAAGGCAACGTAAAACTATCATTAGACGCTGGCGAACGCTCTGGCAAGCTAGTGGCTGAGCTTGATAACGTGATCAAATCCTACGGTGACCGCACCCTAATTAAAGGCTTCACCACACGCATTATGCGTGGCGACCGCATTGGATTACTTGGCCCTAACGGCATTGGTAAAACTACGCTCTTAAAACTCATATTGGGTGAAGAAGAAGCGGATTCAGGTACGATTCAACGTGGCACCAATATGAACGTAGCTTACTTTGACCAAATGCGCGAGCAATTAGATGAAGAGGCTACACTAGCTGACACCATCAGTCCCGGTTCAGACTTTGTCGAAATCGGTAACGAACGCAAGCACGTCATTAGCTATTTGGAAGACTTTCTATTTCCACCACAACGTTCACGCTCACCGGTTAAGTCTCTTTCTGGTGGTGAACGTAACCGATTGTTACTAGCGCGTTTATTTGCACGACCATCGAATGTATTGGTGCTTGACGAACCGACCAACGATTTGGATATCGACACTTTGGAGTTATTGGAAAGCTTACTGCAAGACTTCCCTGGCACCCTATTCTTAGTGAGCCATGACCGTGCATTTTTAGAAAACACCGTCACACAAGTGATTGCATTTGAAGGCAACGGCCAACTCACGGAATTTGGGGGCGGCTACGATGACTGGCTTCGCTTTACTGAACAACGTACTAGCGCCGTCAATAGTGTAACGAAAGCGAAAGTACCTGAACAAAAACAAGTAGCGACAAGCGCAAAGCAAGTTAAAGCAAAATTAAGCTACAAAGAACAAGTTGAGCTTGCCGAACTACCAGAAAAAATCGAGAAAATTGAAACTGAAATCACCTCAATTAATACGGCATTAGCAGATCCTGAAATCTACAAAAACGACTTAGAAAAAGCGACTGCATTACAAATTAATCTAACTGAGCTCGACAAGTCTCTTTTAAACACAATTGCACGGTGGGAAGAGCTGGAAAGCAAAAATACAGCTTAGCCCAAATAACTTTTGGTGCCCCCGACACGAATCGAACGTGTGACCCTCCCCTTAGGAGGGGGATGCTCTATCCACTGAGCTACGGGGGCTAATATGAC
>Ga0214164_1001072_pt1 | contig 16331 bp, 26 predicted proteins | sample TroBogepilimnion_13_FD_153003 | JGI IMG/M metagenome (GOLD analysis project Ga0214164, IMG submission 153003) | Freshwater microbial communities from Trout Bog Lake, WI - Practice 03JUN2009 epilimnion v4 | ecosystem: Environmental > Aquatic > Freshwater > Lake > Epilimnion/Euphotic zone ...
ATAAGTAGGATTTATGGAGAGAGAATAAGTATTGGAGAATTCGTCCGCCAATGGTTTGTCAAAAAAGAGGGTCTTGGCGCAAAATGGGGAAATCTGGCCTGGGTAAAATGGGCATTCAAACAAGTACTTACTCCTGAAATATCCAAAAATGAAGATGAATTCACTGGCAAAGTCTTCATCAGGTCCAGTCCAAAGCACTCTATTCCTGGACTCTTGAACAGCAGGCTGGTCCAATTAGGTCCAGATAGGTCAGGAGCAGGAGCAGCAATTGAAGAATTGAAGTCTGAATTCGAAAGGTTTGGAGACATAAGGAAAGGCAATAAAGTCTTCTGGTTTTACCAGAAATTCTTGGAAGGTCCAAATGGAGTCTGCCATTATTCAGAAAACGGGTTCTCTTATCAAGTATCAGCCGTACAAGGAGAGGTCGTCCTTGGCAAGGAAACCAGCATGAAGCTCACTAAAGAGCATGAACTTGATTTGATGAATCAGTGCAAAGAGGTCCAGGAAGAACTCAAAAAGCCTATCCAAATAGAATTCGTAATCCATGACAATTGCGTATACTTGGTCCAATTGAGGGTCTTTGAACTGGACAAGAATGAGGACTATGTTATAAGCAAAGAAATAAAGCAGGGAGCAGACTATAGAGGCCACAGCTTTTCAAAATCTGGAGAGTATTCCTTTAAAAAAGAAGACTGCATATTGGTCCAGTCAGACTGCAGGTCAGAAGAATCAATCGGCAAAAAGCTGGTCATTGTAGAAAACGATTCTCAATTCTCTCATGCCCTTGCACTTCAACAAGTACTTGGAGAAACTGGAATCTATGCAGTTGGAGAAGTCGACCGGGAAAGGTTTGAAAAGGCAAAAACAGTAAAGGTTTGGATTGGCGATGGTACTGCCTGGATTCACCTAGTGGACTAAGCCTAAAGAAGCCTTTACCCGTCATAACGATAAGCTTTGTTATTCAGGATTTATGAAGCTCTAGATATTCTGAACTAGAGGGCTTCATCGAGCAATCCACCTAACCACTCGTAAAGAAGTCTTTGGCTTCTTGAGAACCGTCAGGCAGTCCGTCGGACTGTTGCATTCGGCACTTGCTCCCAGCTTAACCTTTCGGTATGACGGACTCGTTGATAGGCTAATCAGAGCGAGTTTTTTATGGGGCAAGCAGCGGATTACTGCTTCTTAGATTCTAGGGTCTGAACTAAGTGAAGAGACTTGCAAAAAGCAAAAATGGGCAGTTAGAGAGCTGCCCATTCCCTTGCCAGCAAGTAGAATGGTTCTCTAGGCCACCTACTTGACGCGTACTTTCATTAAAGGATGAACCGCATTAAGACCTTTAAATATTATATATAAAAACCAGAAAAAGTTTTCGATTAACCTGGCTTTAACAAAAAATATTTTAAAGGTCTGACCAGATGGTTTATATTTGCTTATCAAAACCAACTTAAAGATTATGATTAAGCAAGTAAAAAAAGTAAACAAAGAAAATGCTGAAGAGGTAAGGAACCTCATTACGAGCTGCCTTCGCCAAATCGAAATCGATTATGGGATTCAGGCAAAAGCTGTCAAAATCACATATGATGGAGACCAGGGTCCAGGTCTGGAATTTGAGGTCAAGCTCCAGTGCAAGGTCTCTTCAGAAGAGGCCAAGCAGATTTTAGAAAACCGTAAAAACTCAAGACTTTCCAGGTTTGGCTTGAGGTTGGGTTCTATCCTCATCCACAACAGGAAAAGGTATAGGATAACTGACTATGACGAGTACAAGAAGAGGCCAGTTATTTGCACAGATGAAAATGGCAAACTCACCATGTGGCTTGAATCAGATGCTCGTCAAGCTCTTTCAGTAGCGGCAAATGGTTCAATCTTTTAACAAGTCCTTAACCAGACCAGAGTTTTTACTCTGGTCTGGTGTGTTTATATTTGCTAAAACATTCAGACAATGAAACATCATCAAATCGAAAAGAGAGTAGCCAAATACCCAGTTGCTCCAAACATTATGGAAAATTCAAAGGTTTTTTCAGAATTGGCCAATGAATGGAGTCTCACTGCACAGAGGGAAATCCAGGCTTCAGACAAGGTCGTACTGGTCTGTCGCGGTTCTTCTGGAGCGATAGTTTCAACTATTTTCTATTTGGAACTGGCAAAGTCCTTTCCTGAAAAAGAAATCATCATTTGCCATATCAAAAAAGAAGAAGAGTATTCGCATAGTTCAAAAGCGTCTGGACTTCCACATGTTCATTTTCCAAGTATACTCTATGTTTGGGTAGACGACTTCATTGATTCAGGAAGGACCTTTGAAAAATGTGCAAAAGCAGTCAGAGAATATTATAAAGAACATAGTAATCTTGACTTCAAATTCGACTGGGCTGTCTGCATCAGTACTCATACTAACCCTACTTGTTTTGCTGATTTGACAGAAAACCTTTTCTGCAATTGGATTGCACAAGAAGAAGAAAAGTTTTGGTGATTAACCAAACATTAACATTGCCAAAGTGAAAACTTTGGCAATTCGTGCTTATATTTGCTTATCAAAATAAAAAACAAATGGAAAAGATTAAAGACTTAGTAAATGCGATTCAATCGCTTGGATTAGAAAAAATCAAGGCAAAAGGATTTAGGACTTGCATCAATGCCTTTAGGGACCCAACTAATGGAGACGAATTCCGTACTTATAGTACAGGATATGTGCGCCGTCTTTTTTATACGAAATCCCAATTCAGGCAATTTCCTGAAACATTATATGCATATCAATTGAATAAAGTCGATAAGCAAGTCTGTAGAAGAATCCTTTTGAAGACTGAAGAAGAAAGGCTTTTGAGGCTTTATGAAGTCCTGAAAATCAGGAAAAGCCGTTAACAAATCATTAACAGGGCCAAAGTTTTTACTTTGGCCCTTTGTGTTTATATTTGCTTATCAAAACCAACCAACTTATGAAGTACAAACTAGCAGTATTATCAGTAGGCCTGATAAACATGACGACCGGAAAAACCATGTATGACTGGAGCATTTATGAAAACCCAGAAATGCATGCATTTCTGACAGACAGAGGTTATCTTTTACTTGGCCGTGAGGATAGCTTGAAAATTGGAGATGAGGTCGTCTTAATTGGAAACGACAGCCAAAAGAGGCTTGGCTGCAATACTGATTCAAAAGTGATAGGGATTGCAGCCTGTGAAAAAGGGGTATTGCTCTCTATGCTCAAACAGAATGGATATGATTACTATCCTATCCGACCTTTCGCTAAAAGGACCATGACCAGAAAACTGAAGACTTCATACAGCATAAAAGGAATCGAAACCATTTAACAAGAACATAACATGGCCAAAGTGAAAGCTTTGGCCATGTGTGTTTATATTTGCTAAAACAAAAAGATTATGGAACAAAATCAAATCGACTGGAACCTTGCAGGCAAAGAATTAGTCCACTCTGACGGAAATGAGAACATATATGAAGTATATGGTAAAGCTGGGCGTAGGGAATATCGTGGAACTGCCGTATATGTCAATGGTGACCTTTTGGAAATACTCGACATTCAATTAGCATAATCAAAAATCATAATCATGAAACACCATCAGATTGCAAATGTAGAATTCCGATATCCAATCGGCTTGAGCATTGCCTACAATTACCCAATCTTCATTGATTTGGCTAATAAGTTCATTGAGTGCGCTAAAACTGAAATTGAAGAAAAAGACATCATCAAACTGATTTGTCGAGGTTCTTCTGGAGCAATCATAGCGACGATATTCTATCAAAAGATTCAGGAAGCTTTTCCTGAACAAAAAATACACATTGTCCATATCAAAAAAGACAATGAACAGTCTCATTCAAACCAGGTTGAAGGACTCCATGTATACAATGAACAGGAACACCTTTACGTTTGGATTGACGACCACATCAATACTGGAGAGACTCTTGAAGCTTGTAAGCATGCAATCATTAATCGTGGACCAAATTTTAAAGAGTTCAAATTCAATTGGGTAGTCTGTCTGAGTTCAGACCGGAATTTGGAGTATCATGAAAAATTCACTCATAACCTTTTGACTCACATCAAACATCATTAACACGACCTTAACAAATCCAAAGTGAAAGCTTTGGATTTGTTAGTTTATATTTGCTAAAACAATTTGATATGGAAAACTTTGAAATCGAAATCGTAAACTGCGTCGAAACTATCGACAATTTCGGAAAAGAAATGATTTATACGACTGATGAAACTGCTGACCTCTTACGTACTCCAGATGAATGGACAGATGACCAGAAGTTTTATGTCAAAGATGGTCATTCATATTTCATTGATGACCTCATTGGAAAAAATGTCAAAGTTGGAAGTTCGATATTCTTAATCAAAGAATGATAACAAACCATTAACAAATCCAAAGTGAAAGCTTTGGATTTGTTGGTTTATATTTGCTAAAACAATCAAACAATGGCAATCTCAAGAAATCAACAACAAAGGCTCAGTTTTGAAGTAAAACCGATGACACTGGCGCAACAAGCCCTATTCAATCTGAGAAAGGATGATTTCATCCTTCCAATAAAGTATTCAGACGCGCCAGTCGGAGTAGGCGATGAGTGGATGGCATCGTGGGTTGGCGAAAGCTGACTTTGGTAAGTTTAAGGGTTTGGTGATTTGTCGTTATTACCTGCTGTAAATACTGATAGGTATTTATCTATGAATAGTGAGTTACATGGGTTTAAGGATGAGTAATGAACGAAGTGAATTCGTTATCGTGCTAATGGTTATAAGTTTAGTGTAGAGCGTGCGGCAGAGGTTAAGCAACGTCAGTTGGAGATATTTAATAGTGTATTGTCAAAACTTTAAAATTTTCTTATGAAAAATAGTTTTAGTAATGAGCAAAGCGAGTTCGCTAAAGATTTGGAGTTGGTAGAAATAATGGCTAAGGATATCTTAGTTATGGAGGATAAGTATGATTCTTCTATGCGAGGTGGGTTTTTGAGGCGGTTGATGAATGAGTATATTAGGTTACAGGCTGAGCGTGTATATAATATATTTGATTTAGTATATACTAAGCAATTGAAGGATTGTGATGACTATGGTGATATTGATGTAACTATCAAGAAAATCTTGGTTAAGAATGATTTGGTGGGTTGTGGTAAAAAGAGTGAGGTGGCGGAGAGGTATACTTATAAATGTCGTGCTATTGTAGTAACTGATAATTGTGGTTTTGGTGGTAGTAAAGTAATGTGTGAGGTTATTAGGACGGATAAAATGCATAAAGAGATAGTGGATAGGTATTATCATATTAGGGGTGTAAAGAATTCTAATATAGAAGTAGTATCATTATCTAAGATGCAGGATGTTAAAGAGGAGACTTATGTAGTATCTTATGTCTATGATATATGTGGGAATTGGCGTATTGAGCGTGATATAGATATGATGGATTTTTATGTAAGATTTAAGATGTTTGTGGATACGCTAAGGGTTCCATATTGGCAGATTACGAAAACAATTCCAAGAAGAACTTCATCTTTCATTCAATGATTAACTGTTCATTAACAAGGCCATAGTTTTTACTATGGCCTTGTTTGTTTATATTTACACTATCAAATGGTCAAGCCAACCATCACTGAAGGGACGTCCTCTAGCCAAGGTCGGGAGGTATACTCCGACCTGCGTCTAAGTTTGGCAAGGACCTTTAACATCAAGATAACAAAAAATATTTTAAAGGTCCTACCAAATGGTTTATATTTGCTTATCAAAACCAACAAACAATGAAATCAATCAACACAATCCAAAAATTGGTAGAAGCTTGCTCAGGAAAGTTCCTGGTCATGCACTCAATGAAGACCCCTACTTGTGAGATGGATGCCCGAAAGAAAGGGTGTGACATGAAAAGGCTATTGGTCTTTAAAATAGTAGGACAAGATAGTTCAACTTGTACCATCTTTTATCCAGGTTCAGCTAGACTGAATTGCGCAAAGTTCCTTGCGACTGGCAAGAATGGAGACTCTACTTATGATACTGCCCTGGTCTTTGAACTTTTCCAGTTTAACCTCAAAAGAGGAAACAGGATAGAGATAGTAGAGCGCCTTCTTGAACAAGAAAAGAAAGATTTGATATATTCAAATCTTGAAACCATGACAGAATCTGAAAAGATGGCAAAGACCATATTGAAGGCCAGTGCATGCTCTGAAAAATACAGAGGGAAAGAAGGCAAGGTCCCAACATCATTGGTCTTCCATAATCATGGTTTTCCAAACCAAAGGATAAGCTATAAGCTGAATGGGACTAGGGTGTATTACCAACATCAATATGAACAGGCCAGAGATATTGAAATAGACCAATCCAGGTTCGACCTCTTCAGTCCTTATAGTTTTTTGACCTATTCGCAATATTATGGTTCTTACAATAAGGACTGGTCAGTCTATAAGCCTTCAGTCAAGGACCTAAAAAGGGTAAATGAATTGTTAGAAAGAGCAGTCGAGTCCAGCAAAATGGCTTGCAAGTTGGCTAAAGAATGGTTAGACCTTCAAAACTGCAATCCGCTTTAAACCGCTATAGACCCTATCATTAACCTGGATTTAACAAAAAAGATTTTACAGGTCCAACCAAATTGCTTAATTTTACTCAATCAACTAATCAACATGTCCAGATTTGAAACTTCAGAAAACTTAAGGTCTTACTTTAAAAGCATAGACCAACTGTCCAAACCATTGGACAAATCGCAAGAACACCAATTAGCAGCACTAATCCAAGAAGGAGATGAGTCTGCACTCAACTCCCTAGTCCAAGCCAACCTTAAGTTCGTAGTCACTCTTGCAAACAAGTTCATAGGCATGGGGCTCTCAGTAGAGGACTTGATTCAGGAAGGTAATCTTGGACTTATCGATGCTGCCAAAAAGTTTACGCCAGATAGGGACACCAAATTCATAACCTATGCTCAATTCTGGATAAGGAAGAGGATGAACACTGCCATTGTAGAAAAAGGCAAATTGGTCAAACTGCCTATGAATCAAGAATACGACATCTACAAAAAGAAGATGGCCGGTGAAGAGACCATTGGCGAAAGGACCATTGCAATCGACAAACAGGTTTCAGAAGACGATGACACCACGCTTGGAGACCTTATCCTTAGGGAAGATTTTTCTGACCCTTTCGAACAAGCAGAAATGGACAAGCTCCTCCTTAGGCTTCTCAATACATTGAAGCCTAGCGAAAGGGAAATAGTCGAACTCTTTTACGGTCTGGTTGGAGATGGACTCTCTACCAAGGAAATCGCTGAAAGGGTGGACAAGACCCCGGCTGAAGTAAATCGTGCACTTAAAATGGCACGTGCAAGAATGAGGAAAGAAGTATCTGCATAAAAAAGAAAAGATGACGACTCTAGAACAAGCAAAAGCTCAAGCAGAATTCCTATCACAGGTCCTCTATGAAGATGGGGACCCATTCGACGGACTTGTGGACAAGGACACCCTAGTAAAAGAGGTTGAATTTGCAACACTTAAGAAATTGGTACAAGAAGATAGCGATATCCTAACTGAACCTGAATTCAATGAATGCATACAAAAAGCAAAACTAAAAAGTATATGAAAGAAAAACTAGAAGCAGTATTGAAAGACCTGCTAGATTCGGTCGATAACAGACAACTTGACGCATTTGATGCCGGAGTCGTTTCAACGATAGCGATAATCTCAAAAGAATTCGAAATCGACTTATTGAAAAAGGAGGTAGAAAATGGCATTTAAAATCAAGGACGAAAATGGAAAGGCCATCAGCATAGGAGACTTGAACCGGGATGCTCAGTACTTTTGGCACGGACAAACCAGTTTTCAATTGAAAAGGTATAGTACTCCGTACTGGGATTCAGACGAAAGCGACCCTATCCTAGCAAGCATAAAAGTAAGAAGGGACAGCATCATGGACAATTGGTATGAACGTATTGGTGGGTCTATCCATTACAGTAAAGCCAAAACTTGGGAAGAAGTGATTGACCAATTAATCAAACCATTTGTCGATGGTGGAATCCCTAAGGAAGAGTGCTTGTCAGACGCAGACCTTTGCAAACCTTATGTAGACCTCATCCAGAATTGGGCAGAAAGAGGATTCTTGCCTGAATATTGCGAGAATTAACTCTTTACATTTTGATAAATACAGATGGCGGGACAAACCCGCCATCTTTTGGTATATTATAAAAAATAAGAATTACGTATGAACCAGCCTCTTAATCAAAAGGCAGGAGGAGAAGAATATGAATACTCTCAAATCCTCCTTAAACTTATCCATTTGAGGAAGACTGATTATGATAAATTTATGGATGAACTCTATGTTGCCGTTACTGGAGAATTTAGGAATATCATTCATGATAAGACCCCAGTAGAAGAAAAGCTACAGGCAATAGATACGATGAAAAACCATTTCATAAAGTCAGGGGAGCAATATGAAAAATGCATAGAGCTTCAAAGGCTAAGAGACGAATTGGTTGAAGTATCTAAGCTGAAAGAACGGGTCCATGCCTAAACTAATCAGAGCAAAAAAAGCTGTCCTACTTATTGTAAGGAGAGTAGAAGAAGAAACTCCATTAGCTGTAGTAGCCACATTTAGAGGAGCTTACAGGTTAGCCTTGTTTGAATTAGCTATAGCTAATTCAAACCTAGACGAAAGGTCGGCTAGAATGAAAATGAGGAGAGAAGGCAGGGTCCAATTATGGGACATGGACCAATTTGAACATTTAGAGCAAGCAATGTGGTCTCCTATTGGTAGGCTTGCAATCCTTCAAGAAATACAGGTTAGGAATTCTTAAATTTATCAATCATGTCTAGGTTTATTGCAGGGTTTATACTCTCTGCCATACTTTTAAGTTGGGCATTTGTCCTTATTTACATTGAAGATTATTATTTTTTCTTTCTCTATGAAGGCGACCCTTTCCAGTGTAGAATGGATATAGCAGGGTATATAGTCTTATGTGCAATTGGCGGATTGGTATTTTCTAAAAGTAAAGCCAAACCAAAAAGGACATTAACAAATCCTTAACAAATCAAATGTACAGCCTTTGATTCATGTTGTTTATATTTGCTAAAACAATCAAACTATGCATTTAGCGATTATGAATTATCGGACAGCAACAATCCACATGTTCCAATTTGAATCCCAAATGGACAACGAAGAAGTTGAACTATGGATAATGGAAAATACTGATTTTAGCTTGAGCGAAATCAGTTATATGAGTTCAACTGTAGAAATCGAAGTAGTCAACGGTTAAAAAGTCTTTATATGGCAATCATGAATCTTGAAGAATTAGCAAACCTAATCAATGGATGCTCAGACTATCCTACTATTGTAGTCAATGAAGTAATAGAAAAGAACGATTGGATTGACTTGCAGCATAAGGACTTTGATATATGCAGTGATGGCATAGGAAAATTAACGTTTACTGAATCTGGAAAAACCGTAGTAGTTCCACTTAACGACTAACTAATCTTCTAGATTTTTAGGTACAATATCTTTACTTAACCAATCATTTAAAACAAGACATATGAACAATTCACCTTGGACAAAAGAAGACGACCAGTTCCTGATAAAGTCAATAACTTTAGGAAGGAGCCATTCTCAAATCGCTGAAAAGCTTGGTCGCACAAAAAATGCCATCGCTTGGAGGAAATCCCTCCTTAAATCAAAAGGCCTTTTGGAAGTGGTCTCTGGACCAAAAAGCAAAGGGAAAGGCTTCAAAAACCTGGTTAAAGAAACCTGGCCTGACTCAATCAAAACCGGCCAAATCCCAGTAGGAGTAGGGCCTTCAAATGAAACTCCATTTTCACAGGAAGTCAAAGTGGACGAATCTATTATTTCCGAAGTCATTGGCCTTGGCGGCATGGCAGTAAGGGACATTGCTCAAGTCTATAACGTCCAAATCCATACTGCACCCGGCAATTTCAAAGTAGTCGGCAAAAAAGAGAATGTTGAGGCAGCTGTCGATTTTTTGAAAAAGGTTATCGACGACCAAATTGATACTCCAAATATCGGAGACGTCATCATGGGCGACATCACAGAAAAAGTGGAAGACGGCTACCATGTAAGGCTGACTCCTGGTTATCGCGGACTACTCCCTAGTAAATCATTAGACGGAAAACAGTTCAAAGTCGGAGAAAGGGTTAAAGTAGAAATCGATGGAGTCAATTTTGCCAAGAGCAAATTCATCTTGAGGCTTGCTGACCAAGCAGAAAAACAAGGGCCTCAAATCGAAAAAGCGCTTGAAAACATCGGAGATGCTTTGGTCAAAGAAACCGGTAATCCTCTGGGCGTTGCTGCCTTCTTCATAGCTATGGGTCTTGACATTATCTACAAGAACCTGGGCAAAAAGTAAATAGCATTCTGTTAGAATGCCATTGTTCACCATGCCAATTGGCGTACTTAAAAATCCGGCTATGTATAGCATTAGAGGTTCACCCTAGCTTGGCTAGCTATTAATAATGTATTATATAAAGATCAGTAAGTTTTAAATATTGTTTTCATAATAGCAAAGGGCCTAATGGCCCTTTGCTTGTTTATATAAGAGGACTATGAAAAGGATAATAAGAGTATATCAATGGATAGATGGTAAAGAAGTATGTCATCATGACCCAAACGTGATCGCCAGGCTTATCCTAGAAACGAAAGTAGAATTGGATATAGACTACTTTAAAGAAAACGGCCATGCCAAAATAGGTTCATCAAGAGACCTGATTGGAGAAAAGGTCAAGATTGGAGAAAAGGTCTTTGAAGTTCCTGAACATTGATTTTACTGGTTCAGAAAATTTGTTTATATTTGCCATATCAAATGGTCAAGACAACCATCAATGAAGGGCCAGGGGTCAAAGCCTCTAGGAGGGTATACTCCGACCTGCGATAAATATAGGCTAATGGCTTTAACTAGCCATTAACAAAATAACCGTAAAAAGTGCAAAAGATTGGTTTATATTTGCTAAAACAATCAAACAATCAAAAAATGAAAACTTAAACGAAAGAAAAAAGTCGAAACAAAAGTGCTACAGTTTCGGCAAACAGAAGAGCAAATGTAGTACATTATCTTTAACCAAATGCAAAATCGACCAAACATGCAGAACACAAACAGATTGTCCAAAAAGGAAATCGCAATCAATCAATTCTTCGATGAGTTCTATGAAGGAACAGTACCAGTCGGAGTAACTGTACAGTCACTGTACACAGGGTTTATGACCTCTCAAATCGCAGTTGAAACTCCTGGCGTATCGTATGGACTCTTCAATGCTACAGTAAAGAAACTACGTGCAGAAGAATCAGGCGTATTCGTTCCAAGCGAACGCACTCAAAGCACTATCGCTCGTCCTTCGGCTCAAGCCCAAATGGAAGCAAATGAAGTACAGAATCCGGAAATCGTGGCCATAGGCTCTTTGGAATTCCCAGACTTCCGCAAGTATTTGACCGGCACAATCTTCGACCAATTGCTCTCTGACCATGACGAAGACGGAGGCCTTATCCTTGGTACTGCCAATATCGTAATTGGCGAATCAGGCGTCGGAAAGTCGACTGTCCTCTTGGATACCTTGGCCAAAATCAAGCAAAAGAATCCTGAAGCAAAGCCTCTCTACATCTCCAGTGAGATGACAAGGAACGACCTGTTCTTCTATTACAAGAAGATGCCGTTGATTGAAAACATTCCGACCTTGCTCATCACTGACTACATCACTTCCAGGTTTGACCAAACCCTGAAGCTTGCTCTGGAAGGGGACTACGATGTAATCCTTGTAGACTCTTATCAAGACATCATCGTCAAACTGAAGGACGTTCTTGGATGGAAGTCGACCAATGCAGAAGCCTGGCTTACCAATGTCCTGATCGATGCAGCTGACAAACACGGCAAAGCAATCTTCGCCATTCAGCACATGACAAAAGGCGGCCAATATGTTGGAGGTACTTACCTTAAGCATGCAACCCAGTCCATGATGGAACTCAAGTTTGACGATGCAGGCCGCCGCTATGCAGAATTCTCAAAGAATCGTCGTGGAGGTTCTCAAGTCGGCAAGCGCCTTTATTACTCAATGCGTCAAGGCGAAGTGGTATGGGACGAAACTGCATGGCGCCAAGAAAATCTGGCAGCAGAATTGAGCAACTCTGAAAACCACAAACGCGAAGAGTTGGAAAACGAATTCAATTCCCTGTTCTTGTCTGTAACTAAAAAGACAGAAGCAGATGCAGATGTAGAAATCGTTGAAGCAGAATTGGTTGGAGAAGAGGATTAATTCCTCTTCTCTTCCAAAAGCGGTATAATAACTAAGTTAACCAATCAAAAATACAATCTAAACAAATGATTAATCAAGAAAATTTCGACCGTTTGAAGCAAGAGCTTTCAGGTCAAGACCCACTCGTAAAGAAAGTACGCCTTTCTGAAATCGAATTGGACCCACAGTCTATTGAAGCTGGCTTTATCGTCCTTCACGGAGCAAAGCTCCCAACCAATTCCAAGTTCTTTGGACGTCTTGCAACCTTGGTCAGCCTTAAAGCAGACCTTATCAAGACGATGGACAAGAATGCAGACCGCCAATTGGCAGTAAGCCTTATCAAAGCAGTGAAGACCTATTCTGAAGCAGTGGACAGGTCTACGGAGTTCTTGCTGGTCGGGAACAGGTCAACTAAGACCATTACTGATATCATTCGTGCTGACAAATACCAGCGCCTTTCAAATGAGACTCTTTTTACGACTGCAGAAACCATCCTCAATGAAGTTCCAGACATGCACATCCAGTCGATTGACCGTTATGGTTCCAATTTGGCAATCAATCTGATTAATGGTCATGAAGCAGACCTTCGCCAATTCGGCCCGGATGAGATGTTTAAATTCGGTATTTCTTTGGTCAATGCAGAATCAAAGAGCGCAGTGAATGACTTCTTCTATCGCCTTTCTTGCGAAAACGGTGCAATGTCCCGTTCAGGCGACGACAACTTTGGCGGTCCAATGGGCGGACCTGGAGGTTCAGTATTCGGCGGTCCAAGCAGTGATAAGTTCCGTAACTTCCTTGAACTCTTGAATGGTTGGAGTAAAAAAGGATTTATGCCCAGTTCTTTCCAGAACAGGTTGGAAAAGGCCATCTCAACTAAGGCCAGCTTTGCTGAAATGGAGCAAGCAATGATTGCAGTAAGTTCTACTATTCAGGAGCCTGATGCAGACTTCAAGCAGACCTTGACCAAAGCATTCGAAGCGCAGTTCTTCCCAGAGTATGACCTTACTGCAAAGCGTATCTTCCGTGCCGGCCACAATCCATTGACGCTTACTACAGACCAAAAGCGCTTCATTAAGACTGATGCAAGCGTATGGGACCTGGTAAACTCTTTGACCTGGATTGGCAGCCATACTACGGAGTTCGACCTTAAGAACCCTAACAGGTTCAAAGTAGAAGGCGGCCGTCTTTTCACAAAGACCTATGACCTTGAACATGCAGGACTTGCTCAAATCTAAGAGCAGTACAAACTAAAAAATCAGGAACAGGCCAATTGGCCTGTTCCTTTTCCTATTAAAAAATAGAGAGCAATGAAAAGAGTAATGGTTACCTTTAGCGTTTCATATGGCCAAGGACAGAGTACTGGCCTGTTTATGGAAAACGTGCAAATGACGAATGAGCAATATGATGCATTCAATATGGACCAAATACATGGTGGCCATGCCCTGGCCAGGTGGATTGAAAACAATCTTTCATATAAGTATTTGACCCTTATAGATGCATCAAGGGGTTATTCGATAAAGGACCCTGGCGTACAGAGCAATTGAGCGCCGTGCAGTCTGGCTGAGGCCAGGAGGTCCACATTCCAGGCATGGGAGAACCTGGTCCAAGTAGAGGGTGCCTTTGGGTAGACCCTCTTTTTTGGGTCCATTGAATAGATAGAGAAAAGAGTAATGGATATGGAAAAGGATTTGCCATTCATAAAATGGGCAATTAAAGAATTAGGGATAAAGACCCAACCTAGGATAAAGATTGGAGATGACCATGCTAGAGCCCAAGAGGTCCGTGCATTGGGCTATTATAATCCAAATGAAAATTCAATATGGGTCTTAAGAGGAACCAGGGTAACTGCTGACTGGTACAGGACTCTTTCACATGAGCTTGTGCATTGGAAGCAGAGAGAAGACGGAGTCCAATTGGATGGGTCTGATGGGTCCAGCATAGAGGACGAAGCTAATGCTAAAGCAGCTGTGCTCTTACGTAAATGGGGCAGAGAGCATCCTGAGATTTATGAAGCCAGCTTAAACGAACAGTTGAAAGTAGCTTGTTCTACGCCAGGCGCGCAATACAGTACAGTTATCAATGACAATTCAGTAGAGGTTAATGCCATATTGCCTCATGATTTAGAGTTGTCTAAAGGTGAAGCTAGCGACCTAAAAAAGGCTCAATAATGCAGTAGAGCTTGTATTGACCACTTTGTCCAGCCATTAACCTAGGTTTAACAAACCTAAAGTGCATTTTTAAATAGAGTTGTTTATATTTGCTTAACCAATCTGATTATGTACAAATACCTTTTAGTCAACTTCATTGGAACCCGTGAGTATGAGGTCCCAATTGACAATTCTATTACAGAAGAGAAGCTCATCAACTTGAAAAAGGCGGTCAATCCATCTCTTTACCAGGTCTGGTGTGGAGACCCTAAACTGGACCCTAAACAAGGATTTTACGATCAAGCTAAGGACTTGGTCTGGTCTGACCGGTCGGGACCTAGACTCGATGAATTGGACCAGTTGGTCAGGAGATGTTCAATCCGTATCCCATACTTTATGGATAAAGTCCTGTTTAGGGCCAGACTTAAAGATGAACCTCGTGAAAACTTCGATAGGCCGCTAAAGGAATGGCCTAAACAATTCCTTGAACTACTGGTCCCAATCTTATTAGAAGTAGAAGAATTGGAGGGATAACTGCTCTCTTCCATCAGAGCTCTAGACCTATGTAAAAAATGGGTCTAGAGCGTTGTTGTGTGAACCTGTCCGTCTCCAGGGCCGGGAAAAAGTCATCGAGCGACCTGATCTGGACAAGAGAGACCTGTTCTGGGCCCTATATTTTTATAAAACCTGACTGAAATTTGACCAAAAATGGTCCCTTGAGGACCATTTTCTTAGGTTGAAGTTGGCCCGGGACTCCCTAGTAAGTCGTCTCCAGGGCCGGGAAAAAGTCATCGAGTGAATCCGGTTCTACTCCCTAGTCCCAATCTTGAATACAGAATACTGGTTCTTTGTACTTGTTCTACTGGGACTAGGGAGTAGTTTTGCGCTTTTTGTCCTCTTTAGGTAGGTCTCCCATCTGGCGCTTTGCATCAATAAGGATATTGGCAAGGTCGTCTTTGACCTCTTCTCTGTATTCTGGCATATCCCAAACCTGATTGATTATTAGGAGCTTTACATTATACCAGGAAAAAAACTTCTCAAATAGCTCTGCACTGGCCCAACGGGCCAGCCTGTCTGAAGATTCGATAACGATCATAGACACTCTACGCCTCAATACCAATTCAAAGATCTCATCTATACCTGGCCTGTCCTTGAAACTGTTAGCTGGACCAATCTCCTTAATGACCTTGTCCACTATAATGCCTGAATTAGTACAGTAATTCATTACCCTGTCAACTTGGGCCTGAAGCCTGGTAGGAGCAGACTCATGCCGGCTTCCTCTTTCAGGCAGGCCAGCAGCCCGGCAATAGACGATTACCTGCTTTTCGCGTTTGACCTTACTGCCCATAATCTTCAAAAGGTCAGTCTTGTCAATGAAAGTCTTATTGCTGATATGGTTCTTATATACTGGGAGTACTCCATTGTCTACATATTTCTCTATAGTCCTAGTAGACAGATGCAGAAAATCAGCAGCTTCTTGATAGGTCATAAGCTTGCCGGCTTCAAACGCCTCGGCAAAATCGCTAGTTTTGTATACTAAACTCATAATGATTATTTATTTATTTGGGTTATTTAAGCATTAGCTCTTTTAAATATTCGATTATCATAACATGTTATCTTCCGGTCCATATGCACTTTGCTCTCGTTGGTTGTTTAGGATACTCCCTAGTTGCTGGGTCCGCCCAGATTGTACCATTTGGGCAAATGTGCAAAATTCAGATCCTATTTTGGACAAAAGTCAGAGGACCAAATAGAAATGTGTCCGCCCAGATTGTACCATTTGGGAAAGGGTCAAATTTGACAATTTGGGCAAATTGGCAAAGGTCAGATCCTATTTGGGCAAATTGGCAAAGGTCAGATCCTATTTGGGCAAATTGGCAAAGGTCAGATCCTATTTGGGACAAATGTCAGATTTGACTATATTGTCCTTCCTTGACATCTATGCAGTTCAAGTACCAGTTTAAGGGATTGGGAATAGAAACCATC
>Ga0214164_1001074_pt1 | contig 16297 bp, 14 predicted proteins | sample TroBogepilimnion_13_FD_153003 | JGI IMG/M metagenome (GOLD analysis project Ga0214164, IMG submission 153003) | Freshwater microbial communities from Trout Bog Lake, WI - Practice 03JUN2009 epilimnion v4 | ecosystem: Environmental > Aquatic > Freshwater > Lake > Epilimnion/Euphotic zone ...
TACAGGGCTAAATGTATAGGATGACCCGCTAACGCCAACGCTAACGCTATCAACCTGAATATCATTAATATAGTAACCAGTATAGGGAGTCATTGTATAAGTAATGGTATCACTATAAATTAATGTAGTGGTTCCGGCAGGAGCATTTACGCCAAAGCCATTCGATGTCTCGGAAATTGTATAAGTATTAATAGCGAAAGCAACGCTGATAGTATGGCTGGCACCAATTGAGCTGAAAGTATAAGTAGACACTGCACCAACGCTGCTGCCGTCAACTATCACAGCACTTACATGATATCCGGTTGAAGGTGTAATTGAATAGGTCTGACTGGCTCCATAACTGGCGACTGTGCTTCCTGATGGTGAAATACTTCCGTAAGAGCCTGATGATGCAGTTAATGTATAATTGTTGATTGCAAAAGTTGCGCTTATGGTATGACTGCCTGATGTTACCGGCGAGAATGTATATGTAGTTAAAGCCCCTATGCTGCTGCCATCAACAGTTACAGAGCTTACTGAATAACCAGTGCCAGGGGTAAATGTATAAGCCTCATTGAGTCCAGGGCAAACATTGGTAACTCCTGATGGCGATATGCTACCGCCAGTGCCAGCAGAAGCAGTGATTGCAGAAAGCGCTGTTATGGTAACAGATGCAGTTGAAATACATGCACCGGTAGTATAAGTTATTGTAGCCGAACCTGATGAAACTCCGGTAACCGATCCTGATGATCCTGTAGTAGCAATTGAATTATTACTGCTGGTCCATGCTCCTGATCCGAAAGATGCCGAAACTGTAGTGCTGCTGCCTGAACATATAGTTGCAGTTGATGGGGTAATGCTAATTGACGTATTAAATGAATCAGCTGATGACGGATTACCATTAACAATTACCTGTAGCGTATATGCTCCTGGTGTAAGGCCGGAAGGTAATGCAAATTGAACGGTATCGGCAGCTGAACCAGTCATAATAGTTCCTGGCCTGTTCCATTTGAATGACCGGGCATACCATGACCTGGTACCGCCGTTAATTTTAATGATTGGATAATTGGTTGACATGGCCCAGTCGTCGCCATAAGCTGCCCCCTCTGAAATCCCTGTAAATAAAGTACCTGTTACGGTAAATGTATCACAATTGTTCCTAATAATACTACTTACTGCAGGCTTCCCGGCAGATAGCGGCGATCCGCCGGAAGTGTATACATAATACCGTTTGGAGCCCTGTGGCTGATATAGAACAGAGCCATCAGGAAGATCAAGCATATTACTTTCATAAGTAGGCAGATTAATTGAGTCACCGCCATTAGGTCCTGATAAAGCAGTAAATGTATTTGTAGTATAATCAAACTCATAAAAAAAACTAGGTGCAGGATAATCATTTGAGTGCGTAGGCCTTGGAGAAACAGTCATCAATATTTTACCATTGCTGAGCATAGCCATAGGCGCATCGGGCGTACCGTAACCACCTGGCAAATCCGGGCCAGCTGTCCAGGTCCCGGGGGTGGTATCACCAGAAGGAGTATAGTAGGCTGTATGTCCACTTCCGCCCACAAAAAAGCCCTGACCATTGGGCAACATCAGTGCAGCACCAGACTCAAGGTCAAAAGAGTCGTATAGCTGAACGGGAATTGTCGCATCAGCTACCCAAGTATTGGAAGAAGGTATGTAGCGCTCAGTAGAAGTAAGCGCCAGGTCTACCTGTAATATGCTGTTATCCGGCAACTTAAGCCATGACACTTCATCATGAGGCAGCATAGTATTTGTGGTAGTAGTATACGTATTGGCTACCGGATCATAAATATAAACACCATGCGTAAAATCAGTAGCACCTAATAATAAATTGCCGTCCGGAAGATTTTCACTAACACCATCACCAAAATTAACTCCAGAAGGTGTTGAAAGCGAAGTCCATGTATTTGCCAGCGGATTATATATTTCTGCGGCATTACCAGTCCCGTATTCACCTCCTCCCACATAAACACGACCATCAGGCATTACCCAGGACGAAAAATACAGACGGTCATTATTCATTAAAGCAATGGATGACCAGGTGCCATTTACATAGCTACCAGTGGAATCGGGGGTGAGTTTATCCCAAGTAGTGCCAGGAGTACTGCCAAAACCACCATATACTGTTTTTGAAATCACACTGCCATCGGTTAACAAAAGCATCACTCCGCCAGTAAAATGTGGTGCCAGTGTAGTAACTGGCGTCCATGTCTGTGAAGAAGCTGTTCCGCAAACAACCATTGCAATAACAAATAAATAAAGTACGTTACTCCTTACTAATTTTTGTAAAAATTGAACCATTGTTTTTACTTTAATTGTTAATGATTAGCATTTCTGGTGCAAATTACTTCAATAATTGAGATTCGCAAACAATTTTGTTAATTATTTTCAAATAAAGGGTTAATCATTAACAATATAATTTAATTTTAATTTAAATTATAATTAATAATAAAAATTGAAACTTATAGGTGACTTGTAGTAAATAAAATACTATTGTTGTTCGAGAAGGAGAAGTATAGATTAATTCTCATAGAAAAGAGGGGATATAAACTTAAATAAAAAAAACCAAGAATCAAAATTTTAGAGGTAAAATTTTAATAAAATTCATCAGAGTAATGAATTGAGCCTATTTGATTTGTCTACGGAAAAGAAACAAAGCGACACCAGAAAAAACGAAATTGGGTATCCAAACTGCAAGAAAAGGACTTAAATCTGCTTTAGTAGCAAAGGTGGTAGATACCTGAAGAAACATAATATAGACTGCGCTGATAACTATACCCAGAGCCAGATGCAAGCCACTACCACCACGTATTTTGCGGCTGGCAATGCATGCACCAATTATTGTAAGTATAAAGCCGGCAAACGGCTGTGCCGATCTTCTTTCTTTTTCAACAAAATAGGTGCTCAGATTTTCCCGTCCATGCAGTTGCTCAGCAGCAATATACTGGTTTAACTGAGGTGTGGTAAGAGCTTCTTTTATAGCGTCAGTGCGGTTCAGGTCTCCCGGGGTGATCGGGTATTTCATTTCCATCTCCGGTACCCTGGTAATGGTTTCTTTATTTGAATCGTTGGTACGGATAACTACATTATGCAGATGCCAGATTTTTTTCACCGTATCAAAGGTTACATAATCGGCCATTTTTTTTTCTCTGAGATAAATGCCGACGATCTTTTCTTCTGTAAAATGTGTTCCGGAATTGGTACTGTAATTATAATCGTGCAGGTATATATAGGTGTCTTTGGAAATGCCCATATGCATATTTTCGCTGGCAGTCCTCAGCATATCATCATTTATATATTTATCTTCAAACGCAATGCGCTGTTTATTTGCCACAGGTATTATCCAGTGATTGGCAATCAGGGAAATAGTACACAATAAGCCTGCCCCAACAACGTATGGCCTTAAAAACCGCTGATAGGAAACTCCGGAGGACAGAATAGCAATAATTTCAGACTTATACGCCAGTTTTGAAGTAAAAAAAATAGTAGCAATAAATATAAAAAGGGGAAAAAGTAAAGCAGTAATGTGCGGAACAAAATTTTTATAATAATTAAGAACAGTAAGTACAGAAGCTTTTTTAGAAACTATATTATCTACCTTTTCCGAATAATCTATAACACATGATATAACGGCAAGGACCATTATAGCAAATAGAAAAGTGTAAATGAATTTCCTGATGATATAGCGGTCCAGTTTTTTAATTCCGATATAGCCAAATATATTCTCCCTGCCGGAAGGATTTTCATTAATATCAGTAACAGTGTCTGCTTGCGCCATATTAGTCTGCCCGAGGAAAAAGCTTGTTTTAAAATTTACAACCTTTGTTTCAATAAGGGTATCATATCATTTTTCCACTGCCCAAAATCACCGGCAAGGATATGAGTTCTCGCTTCTTTCACCAAATGTAGGTAAAATGCAAGGTTATGAATACTAGCAATTGTTAAACCTGTAAATTCACCTGCAATAAACAAATGACGCAGATAGGCTTTTGAATAAAACTGACTTGTAGGGCAATCCAACCCATCATCCAGCACACTGAAATCATTGGCCCATTTCTTATTCTTAATATTAATTACACCTTTTGTTGTAAACAGCATACCATTGCGGCCATTTCGGGTAGGCATTACACAGTCGAACATATCTATGCCCAACGAAATATTTTCCAGAATATTCCAGGGAGTTCCTACACCCATCAGATACCTTGGTTTGTTTTCAGGAAGAATTTCACAACAAAGAGCGCTAAGCTCATACATCATTTCTTCGGGCTCCCCTACACTCAGGCCGCCTATGGCATTGCCATCGCACTCCATACCCGCAATAAATTCGGCCGATAATTTCCGCAAATCTCTATACGTACTCCCCTGCACTATCGGGAATAAAGACTGACTATAACCGTATTTAGGTTCAGTTTCACTCATTTGTTTCACACACCTTGCCAGCCAGCGGTGCGTGAGTTCCATAGATGTTTTGGCATAGGCATATTCAGATGGATACGGCGGGCATTCATCAAATGCCATAATGATATCGGCACCAATACTACGTTGGGTATTGATCACACTTTCGGGAGTGAATAAATGCCTCGACCCATCAATATGCGACTGGAACAATACGCCCTCTTCTTTTATCTTCCGGTTGGCAGCCAATGAAAATACCTGGTAACCGCCGCTATCCGTCAGTATCGGCCGGTCCCATCCATTGAATTTGTGCAATCCTCCTGCCTGCTCCAACACTTCGATTCCCGGTCTCAGGTACAAATGGTAAGTATTGCCCAGAATAATCTGAGCCCCGATTTCTTCCTTCAGTTGCGCCTGAGTTACCGCCTTTACACTACCCACAGTGCCTACCGGCATGAATATAGGTGTTTCTATTATACCGTGATCGGTAGTTAATGTGCCTGCGCGGGCAGATGTTGAGGGGTCTTTAGCAGTCAGTTCAAAATTAAGCAATTGGTAATGGTTGAAAATTGGGGTTAGATAATATTAAATCCTTGCACTCGTTACTAGAAATTCTCTGATCAACAATGTGCCAGGAGCCAGTATGCCTTAAGTAAGAAAAGGTAAAACAATCTTTGTCTAAATACTCTAATCTCACGAATGGTGATTCAAATTCATCGGCAATTCTATCAGGATGTTCGGATTTAAATCGCTCACAGAGGTAAAAAAAATTCCTGTGCCATTTTGAAAAGATATCTATAACATAGTTGTATTTTCTATCAGGTTCTTTTTGGATAAATTTTTGGCGGAAATCATCCACTATATCGCAAAAAGCTAAAGTAATTAGTTTCTTTTCAGAATCAGTTGGCATCTTTTTTTTAGTCGTTAATTGCCAAACTTTTTTTTTGAGTTTCTTCATACGAACAATCAAATTTCCATTAACAATATTCGATTTAAAACGGACTATCAAACTCGTACAAGCCAACAAACGATAAATCTCTGGCAGAAAGTATGGGTTCTGTTACCCCCCAATCCAACCCTATACTATCGTACCGGATTCCTGTATCGTGCTCTTTGTTATACTCGGTTGATACGAGGTAATAGGTCAGTGCATCTTCGGTAAGCGATTTGAAACCATGGGCAAAACCATCCGGTATATATAACGCCTTATGATTTTCACCTGAAAGTTCATGGGTAAAGAATTGTTTAAACGTAGGTGACTCTTTTCTTAAATCAACAATTACATCCATTATTGCCCCCTGCGGACAAAAAACAATCTTGCTGTGATCGAATGGGGGCAACTGGAAATGCATGCCACGTATCACATCGCGTTTAGAGAACGAAAAATAACTCTCCCGGAGGGTAAACTCTATTCCTTCTTTTTTTAGAGTGCTTTCGTGAAAAGCTTTTACAAATGTTCCTCTTGTATCAGTTGAATTGGGTAATGCAAGCAATTTTGCACCGCTGAATATTTCTGTGATTTTCATGAATCTGATACTCTAATACCTATATATTTTTCTAAAACCGGGTAGTTAATCCTCAAAATACGCTTCTATCTGCGCTAAGCATTTTTCATGTGCAGTCTGATATTTATTTGCATACCATTCAGCAGTCCATCTGATTGCAGTCCGGGCGTCCATCTGCGATCTCCAGCCCAGGTGCTCCAATGCCCGTGAGCTGTCCAGCAGCAATAATTTGGCCTCATGGGGCGCCCCCTCTTCTTTAAATATCTTATAATCACCGGCGCCGAAGCTTTCAATAAATACCTTTGTCAGTTCCTCTACCGTAAGCATATCTTCGGGGTTAGGGCCAAAATTATATGCTGTGCTATACCGAACTGAGTCTTCGCTCATTTTAGCCGCCAGCAGCAGGTAAGCGCCCAATGGCTCGAGTACATGCTGCCATGGCCTTATGCTGCCGGGGTTGCGCAGGCCCACTGTTTCGCCAAAGGATATGGCCCTTACAATATCGGGTATAATCCGGTCATCTGCATAATCGCCGCCGCCTATCACATTTCCGGCGCGTGCAGATGCAATTGCTTTTTCGTGGTTGGAATAATCTTTAGGATTAAAAAATGAGCGCCTGTAAGAATCAATAACTATCTCGGCAGTAGCCTTACTTGCCGAGTAAGGATCAAATCCGCCCAGCTTATCATCTTCCTTAAAGGGTACTCCCCTTTCCGGATTATCATAAACTTTATCGGTGGTTATCATCACCCCCACGCATGGTGGTACCAGGCTTCTCATGGCATCCAGCACATGGGCCGTGCCCTGCGAATTGACCAGGAAGGTATAAGAGGGCATTTCATAACCTCTCCTTACCAGTGGTTGTGCAGCAAAATGAAAGATAAAATGGGGTTCAAACCGCACAATTTCGGTCTGGAGTTTCTGCTTATCGCAAATATCTGCGATCACGCTGCTGTAGCACAGATTGCTGCCATCGATCTGGTTAAACAAATCATTACTTTTCTCAGGAGCCAGAGCATATCCTTTTACCTGGGCGCCCAGCCAGTGCAGTGTCTGCAGCATCCACGAGCCTTTAAAACCTGTATGCCCGGTAAGCATCACCCGTTTTCCATTAAATACCGACCGAAGGTATTCGGCAGTTACCACTTTTTCCATAAAGGTTCGTTTTCCCAAAGGTTTTCTAATTCTTCTTTGTCGCGTAATGTATCCATGCATTTCCAGAAACCATGATGCCTGTAGGCCGCAATCTGCTTATCTACAGCCAGATCGTCCATAGGCTGGCGCTCCCACATAATATCATCGGCATCATCGTGCAGGTATTCGGCAATTTCAGGTTCTATTACAAAGAAACCGCCATTGATCCAGGTACCCGAATCGGCCGGTTTTTCTTCAAAACTATCTATCGTGCCGTCCTCTTCCATTTTTATAACGCCAAACCTGCTGGTGGCCTGTATGGCAGTCATGGTGCAGATCTTGCCACTTTTTTTATGGAATTCCAGCAGCACATCCAGGTTCACATCGGCCACGCCATCGCCATAGGTAAGCATGAAGGTTTCATTGCCCACATAGGGCAGCACCCGCTTCAGCCTTCCGGCAGTCATGGTGTCCAGTGCGGTATCAATAAGGCTCACCTTAAATGGCTCTGCGTTTTTTCTGTGCACTTCCAGCGAATTGTTCGAGAGGTCGACCGTGACATCAGCATTGTGCATAAAGTAATTCACAAAATACTCCTTTATGATCCAGCCCTTATAGCCCAGGCAGATAATAAACTCTGTATGCCCATAGGCCGCATATATCTTCATGATATGCCACAGTATGGGTTTACCGCCTATTTCTATCATAGGCTTTGGCCGCAATGAAGATTCTTCCGAGATACGGGTTCCCCTGCCCCCTGCAAAAATGACTACTTTCATCAGTTGTTATTGTCTTTTTAATTGTCTGATGGAACTCCCAGATGCTTTTGAATTTTGCAAGCACCAGAATCTTCTATGTTCCGGGTGCAAAACTTCAACTTCAGCATGGTCGTTTCATGGCAACAAATATAATAGAATAACCGCAAAGGGATAAAATGAAATTGGATTTGGAAGTTAATTGTTGTGAAATGGACTTAAAATTAAAAACTGAGGTGCTATCATTAGTGTAAATCAAGCATACCCATCAATTATATGTTATAAAAAAGATGCGTAAATCAATTATAGTATAATCCACCCTTAATCCAAATTGTTTTATCTTTAGACCTTAGAATTATGAAAGTATTTATCTCCGGTGCATCCGGCCTCGTGGGCGGCAATTGCCTCAAGCATTTTACAGAACAGGGTTGGGAGGTGGTGGGTTCCTACTACTCATTCGAAACTGATAATACGGTTTTCTATGACACCCTGAACCCGGACCATCCGTTCAATTTCGACGTGCCGGCTTTTGCTCCCGATGTAATTGTGCATTGCGGCGCACTGACCCATGTGGATTATTGCGAAACCCATGTAGAGGAAAGCTATGAGAAAACAGTGCAGAGCACCATTAACCTCATTAAGCTGGCTAAAGAGTGTAAAGCCCGTATGGTGTATATTTCTACCGACTATGTTTTTGATGGCAAGAACGGCCCCTACCGCGAGGATGCTCCTTTTAATCCTCTGTGTGTATACTCCCACCACAAACTTGAAGCCGAACAACTGGTATTGAAAGAAAGCCCTGAGTCGCTGGTGCTGCGGGTAACCAATGTGTATGGCAACGAACTGCGTGGCAAAAACTTCGTGGCCCGCATCATAGACCAATGCAAAAACAAACAAAAACTTACCCTTAAGCTACCTTACGATCAGTATGCCTCACCAGCCAATGCATGGGATATTGCCAGGGCTATGTTTGTTTTGCTGAGAGATGACAAACATGGCGTTTACAACATAGGCGGCACTGATTATATGAACCGGGTTGAGCTGGCACTCCGTGTACTCAGTTACTTCCCCGATGCCGAATATGATCTTATCCCGATCAGCACTGCCGAAATGAACCAACCAGCGGCGCGGCCTTTATTGGGTGGTTTTGTAAAAATGAAATTCAGCAATGAGTATCCCGAGTTTTTGTTTGGGAATATTGATAGTTATGTGAAACCCCTGTCCCCTGAAGGGGAACCGAGGATGTAGCTCTTTTGCCCGACTTTTATTCAGTTAGTAATTGAGTTAAATTGAGTTAAATTGTTTTTACTGACTTAATGAATATCCTGATTTCTTAGCTCAATAATGATCTGTTGTTGAACCTTTATTCACCTGTGAAGCCCCTTTAGGGGTTTGGGGTGAGTTTTCTGGCGGCTATAAACTTCTCAAATTCTTTCAGTGTAAAACTGCTTAGATTCCGTTCTTTTGTCAGCCCACCCTTCTGGGCTACCATTACACCGTAATAAGTGTCATGATATCCCTCAACAGCATGTGCATCAGGATCTATACTCAGCAATACCCCGCACTCCATTGCATATTCTATCCAACGCCAGTCAAGGTCGAGGCGGCGGGGATGGGCATTAATTTCTATTACTACCTTTTGCTCAGCACAGGTATCTATTAGTTTTTTAAAATCCAGAGGGTATCCTTTGCGGGATAATAATAGTCGGCCTGTAGGATGCCCTAATATCCGGGTATATGGGTTGCGCACAGCCATAAGCACACGCTCCATCGCCTTCTCCTGGCTCATTTTCAGGTTGCTGTGTACAGAAGCTATCACCATATCGAAGGTGCTCAGGACCTGGTCGCTATAGTCCAGGCTGCCATCACTCAGAATATCCGATTCAATGCTTTTGAATATTTTAAAAGGCGCCAGCTTTGCGTTGAGCGCATCTATTTCCTGATGTTGAGCAGCTATCCTGTCCGGCTTCAAGCCCCCGGCATAAAATGCCGATTGGGAGTGATCGCTCAGTACCAGGTATTCCAGTCCCTTGGCTATTGCTGCCTTAGCCATTTGTTCTATGGTATTCACCCCATCACTCCAGGTGGAATGCGAATGTATTATACCCCTGATATCATTTGGCTGTATAAGCACTGGAAGTTTATTAGCTGCAGCCTTATCCAATATACCGGTATTTTCCCGCAAGCAAGCTGGAATATATTCCAGCTTGTTTGCAGTAAATATTTCTTCTTCAGATGATACGATTTCTGGTATTTTATATTTACTTTTAAATGCAGCTATAAATTCAGCACTACCTGTAGAAGTAAATAGCCTTTGATAGTAATTATCCCTTTCGGCAAGATAAAACCGCAGGCGGGGTTGTCCGGTCATCTTTACCAGCAGGCAGTCATCGGCATCATATTCCACCTCGGTTCCCTCTGTCTCCTGAAACTCCTCATTTATTTCTTCTTTATCCAGGTCGGTTACCAGTTCTACATATTCCACTGTTTCGTTCTGCCGCCTTGTATCGCCAGTCAGAGAGAACAGATTATCAGGATACGATTTTTGTAACCGTGCTACCATTGAATTCCCAAACACTTCCACCTCAGCCCATAAATGGAAACCCAGGTTCTGCTTGAAATAAACAATATTCTGCAGCACACTCTCCTGGGTCTTGGCACCAAAGCCTTTCAGTGTTACCAACCTGTTCTCCTGGCAGGCATATTCCAGTTCACCCAACGATTCAATACCCAGTTCATTCCAGATAACGGCTATCTTTTTCGGCCCAAGGCCTTTTATCTGTAGCATATCAATGATGCCGGGCGGTGTATTGGCAATCAACTCTTCCAGTTGAGGAAGTTTACCTGTAGCCAGTAATACCCTTATTTTTTTACCGGTCGCCTCCCCTATCCCGCGCACATTAAATAACTCAACATCATCCATAGTGGCAATCTCTGCCGGCAGCCGTTCTATATTGAAAGCCGCATTGCTGTATGATTTCGTTTTAAAACTGTTCTCGCCATGTATGTCCATCAGTTTGGAAAGCAAGGAGAACTGGTCGGCTATTTCGTAGTTGTTCATTGTTCAGTTGTAGAATATCAAATGTAGAAGGTTACCACCAGAAAAAAAATAAACATGATCGGTAGCACCAATTGTATAAGAAAATAATTCTCAAATATTTTTTTAATTTCATAAAATCTGGCACGATTAATGCTGTAATCAAACTTAATTGACGCTGGTCATAGCAACAGTAAAATAAAAAAATTAATTTAGCGTTTAGATGTTACCCATATTATGAATAAACCTTTCTTTTTTTGTATCCTGTTGTTTTTCATGTGTACCCACAAGGTTGCAGTGTGCCAGGATGCAATTGTAAAAAAGAGCGGAGATACGATACTTGCAAAAGTGGTACGTATCAACCCATATTCTGTTGAATTCAGGAAAACAGACAGTACTGATAACAGTATATTAGCTATAAGCAAGTCTTTTATAAATTACATTATTTACAAGAACGGCACAACAGATACTTTCAGAGTCGCAGACATCCAAAGTGGGCAAGGTGAACAAATTTATAAAGTAGATCCGGAGTCGCACAACTACAAAGGCAACTATTATGGCAGTATGAGACTTTCGGACAGAGGCACTCAGGATGCCAAAAAATATTATAAAAAATATAAAGGGGCTAAACGTTTTGCTGCTCTCTCTTTTCTTACATTACCTTATGGTTTTGTACCTGATGCTTTTATTTTCTTTACTCCACCAAAGGATGCCAATTTAGGTTGCCCATATCCGGAATTAATGCTTAGGCCCGAATATAGTTCGGCTTATAAGAAAAAAGCTTTTCAAATTAAGAAGAGGCAAACCGGAAATGGATTATTGATTGGCGGTGCCATTTTGACCGGGGTGACAGCTGTTTTAGTTGGCGGATTTTTGCTAGTCTATAATCATTAAAATTATATTATTAAAGCATCATTTAAACATAATTTATTTTGAAACAAAACCAAAAATCAAACTTTATGAACTTCAAAAAAATCGTTACCGGGATAACTTTCTTATTGATTGCTGTTACTGCTATGGCGCAGGATAAAATCATTAAGAAAAACGGGGAAACCATTAATGCGAAAATTTCCCTGATCAATGCAGATATCATTGTGTTCAAGCGATTTGATAATCCGGACGGACCTGAGTATACCATACCCAAGGGCGATGTGGCCAAAATAAAGTATGCCAATGGTACACAGGATATTTTTGAAGAAAATAACGACCGTATAGGTGTGGAAAAAGGCAAGGAAAATATAAAATCATACAATGAATCAGCGCGCAATAAGAATATTATAGCATTTGCCCCACTTATATTTACAGAACATGGTTGGGGGGTAGGTGTTGCCTGGGAACACAGCCTGGATAAACAGGGATGGGTAACCATCAATGTGCCAGCCGAGATAACCTGGGATTTCACCCCTCCCGATGGCGTTAAGAAAGACCCGTTATTTTACCTTATGCCCGGTATAAAGGTATATCCTAACCTGAATGGCTCGACAAAAAGCAAATTTTCTGTAGGCCCGTCATTGGTATTTGCAATGGGTATGGGAACACCATCAGCTACCAATATTTTTGGTGAAACCCAATATCACGAAACCCATATGATGATGGGTGCAATGGCAGTAATTGGCACCAATTTGTTCCCGACCGAGCACACTTACCTGGGCGCTGAATTTGGTTTGGGTTACAGTTACTTTAACCAATATAATGGGAATGCAGACCCAACCACTTTACTCATGCAACTCTCACTTAAGTGCGGCTATAAGTATGTAAGCAAACTGAAAAAGAAAGTGCAACCGTAATTCCGCACTGTTCTGAAAGTATTATTCATAAAACGCTCCATTCAATAAAACATGAGTGGAGCGTTTTAATTTTACTTAAAGGATTATAATCCCTGCAAATTCGTAAATCAGGTTTCCCTTACTACATTTGCTTCCTTAAGGATTACAGAATGATATATCATATAGTAACAGGTGATGTGGCTGCAGCTCCATTGAAGGAAGCAATTGTAACCGAACCCTCAATGGCGGGCGAGGTAATAGTAATTAAGGATGTGCTGAGTGTAGGCCCGTTGAAGAAAGAGGAAAGCCAGAAATTTTCGGAATTGCGAAGCGCCTTCTGGCAGCAGGTAGTAATTAATGAAAAAAATCCGGTGCAGGTGGACGATATGGAACGGCTGCTGGAAACCAGCCTCGAAGTTTCGAAAAATGAAGATGCCCGGATATGGGTATGGATGGCGCCCTGGCCTGCAGATATCTGCACCTACTACTGGGTGCTTAAATACCTGGGAAAATATCCAACCCGCTTTTATGTGGTTAATATTGCCGGCCTGCCCTTCCTTGACGAACAAGGCAAAGTATTCTTCCCGAAAAGTATTGGTGAGATATTACCAAAAGAATTGATCAAAGCCCGGCGACTGGCAAGGCTTATTACCCCCGGCGAACTGGAAGTGGATACCGATGAATGGCGCAAAATAGAAGCCGCCAATGCCGGTATACGCACACTGGAAGGAGGCAAAAGGCTCAACTCAAAAGCCGAAGATTTTTATGATAGTCAGTTGGGCAGTTTCATATCACACCAGTACCAGAAAGCATCGCGCATTATAGCTCAGGCACTGGCAAAATTCAATTTACCGCCAGGCGATCTTTACCTTGGCTGGCGCCTGCGCAAAATGGCAGAAGCGGGTAAACTGGAACTGCAGGGAGATACTGCAAAGTCGCTTAAAGACTTTGAAGTGAAGCTGCCGGGAGATGGAACGAATGCACAGTTTAGTTTACCGCTGTAAAATCTGCATATTCTTAGTTTAAAATCTTCCGTAATGATAACCAAATACCCATAATTACAAAAATGAGACTTTTTCCTGCTGATAAGTATATTATCACTTCTGCTCTTTCAAAGGAAGAAGCAATTACTGCACTTTCAAAATCTGTTGAACCTGTTCAATTCTTAAGACTTGGATTTATCAGGAAAGAAAATGAGCCAGCTTTTCAAGGTACCATTAAAGGAAATACATTCAGATTGTCAAGAATATTTTATGGAAGGGGTGTAAGGCCAGAAATAGTTGTAATAATTAATGCAGCAGAATCCGGGAGTAACATTAAAGTTGAATGCAAACTACCTAATTATCGTAAAGCTCCATTTTTTATTTGCTTGTTTTTTAGCCTTGCAATATTTACATCGAATTTGATCTATTCTATCATTAGGCAGTCCTTCAATCCTTTAAGTTTAATTATTTTGATTTTTCCCGTATTTGCCTACTTAATTAATACTGGAACATTTTGGCCAGAATGCAATCTTACTGCTCAAGAATTTGAAAGAATATTGGAAGGTGAAATTATAGAGTGATTTTTGGCAATCATTTAAAAAAATCATCATTAACAATATAAATTACACGATTAAACTATATTATGCCACATGAAGAAAATTTAATTTAGTTGTACATAACTTAGTCTTATAATTTTTAATTGTCAGTTTTGGAAGAAAATTTAAATCTTAACAAGTTTAAAACATTTGACTCAAAGCCCTGCTTTGAAAGTTCCATTAATGACCTAAATCTCGATGTCTTCAGGTTAATCTACCAACCACTTGCAGTTGACCCTGAAATAGTAGCTGAAAACCACCGGGACATTAAATTGCAATTGGCATCACTGCGACTTTTCGACCTCAGCCATGATTGCCCGACAAATGCAGGAATAATTTTACTGGGAAATAATCCTCTCTATTATTTCCCCAGAGCCTATATCCAGTACCTCAAATACAATGGTAATGATCTTGAACCCGGGCCTGTCGATGTAAAATTTTCAGGATACCTGATTTCATTATTGCGCCCTTTTGAAGATTTTATTAAATACAACATTATCAACAACAGGGCGGTGAGAAATGGCACTATGAGTGAGGATAATATCTCCAATTATCCTTTCTGGGCTTTAAGGGAGTTGTTCATGAACGCCATTATGCACCGCGATTATGAATCTAATGCCCCAATTTACCTCAATGAATTCGATAACCGGATAGAAGTTTCAAATCCCGGTGGTTTATATGGTGTAGTAAGTCCTGCTAATTTTCCAGATGCCAGCGATTATCGCAATCCGGTTTTAGCTGAAGCGTTGAAGGTAATGGGGTATATCAATAAATACAATTTTGGCGTAAAACATGCTCAGCGGCTACTCTTTGAAAATGGCAATTCTTATCCAGAATTTAATTTAACGCTGGTTACAAAATTCCTGGTGAAAATTCCAATTAATAAAATATGGGCGCAGGAATAACTAGATTTCAATATTTCTATTTATTCTTTACTTTTTTACCTTTGAAAAAACAACACCATGCACAGGAACTTTACACTACTATTTTTACTGATTATTTTTTCATTGTCGGCACAAGCCCAAAACCAGGCCCGGTTCAGCAATATTAAGCCCGGCATGAAAGATGCTGATGTGGAGCGGGAAGCTGTGCGCCTCGCCAATAAAAGAGCCCGCGAATATGCATGGCCCGAAGAATTCTGGAAAGCGAAAATCATTTCCGATCATTGGGAAAATATACGCGATGAAGAAGGATATTTGGTAGCACGCGAAATCCACCTGGAGCTGTATGCTGTAATGAACAGCGGCAAATGTGCTATGGCAGATTTCACTTTCCGGGAAACACGGGAAGAAGATGGTAAATATTCCCGGTTGAAATTCAAGTACGATCGTATTGGCGATATGGTAAATGTACAGTGCGAATAACAACTAAAGGCCATTTAGGATTTGAACGGTCGCGGAAATAGTCGAATCACCCAGCACTTGTTTTCCGGAATCCTTCTATTTACTAAAAATGCCCTTACTTTACACAAACAATTTTCATGAAGCAATATCTATTTATAGCAGCGGTAGCTGTTTTATTTTTAGCTTGTAAGAACAATAACCCTTCTGCTAATAATACACCCGGAAATACACAACTGGCAAAGGTGATGGATGACTACTGGCAGGAACGGATGCAGTTGTTTCCGCTGGAGGCGACAGGCTATGGTGATAACCGCTATAACGACCGGATGACTATTACAATTGCCGAAAGCTTCAGAGACAGCCTGGGCAGGTTTTACAATAAGTACCTGGAAGCAGTGTGCAAAGTAGACAGCGCCGGCCTGAACAGTAACGACCTGGTAAGCTACAGGCTGATGAAGTATGAAATGCAAATGGGCATAGAAGGGCTGAAATACCCAACTCACTATATTCCGATAAACCAGTTCTGGGCCTTCACATTAGACCTGCCGCAACTGGGATCAGGATCCGGCAATCAGCCATTCAAGACCGTAAAGGATTATAACAATTGGCTGAAGCGATTGGCAGTGTTTCCGCAATGGGTGGATACTGCTATATACAATATGCGCAAGGGTATGGCATCAGGATATGTACTGCCAAAGACGCTTGCTATGAAAATACTGCCGCAACTTAAGGCTGTGATTGTGGCAAATGATACCGCAAGTATCTTTTATGGTCCGC
>Ga0214164_1001079_pt1 | contig 16269 bp, 12 predicted proteins | sample TroBogepilimnion_13_FD_153003 | JGI IMG/M metagenome (GOLD analysis project Ga0214164, IMG submission 153003) | Freshwater microbial communities from Trout Bog Lake, WI - Practice 03JUN2009 epilimnion v4 | ecosystem: Environmental > Aquatic > Freshwater > Lake > Epilimnion/Euphotic zone ...
AAACGCGGCCGTCCGGTATGGTTCGCAATGCGGTCAGCCCATTCGCGGCATTGCTTGGCGGATTGTTCGTTGATTTCCCACGCGAGGTCGTTGAGAAATTTGTTTTCGATGACTCCTTGGTAAAACACCGAATCTTTGCGACCGCCGTGTTCGCGCGGATCGTCCACAAAAAATTCGCTCTGGCCGATGCTCGTGGCCGAGAAGGTGTTTGTTTCTATTATGTCCGCGCCCGCCTCAAGAAAGCGGCGGTGAATGTCGCAAATCGTGTCTGCCTGTGTCAGCGAATAAAGATCGCCGTTGTTTTTCAGGTCTTTTTTGTTGCCCTTGAATCGCTGACCGCGAATTTCCGCCTCGCCCAACCCGTAGGTGCGGATGGTCGTGCCCATCGCGCCGTCAATGATGACGATGCGTTCGCGGAGAGCTTTTTGCAGGAGTTCGGCGTTGTTTGACATGCGGTTAAGATAAGCAAATCACTCGTGAGTTCAAATTAAAAATCAACGCATCCAGATTTGATGATATGATAAAACTGCTTACTCCGTAATTTTTCAATATCACAGAAATCTAAAAAGTGTTTGATATTTTTGCCGCTAGATTCATTGACTCTGTTGGTTGGTTTGATATTTTCAGCGCTCGTTTCAACGACTAAAACACGGATCAAATTCCATTTATGGCAAAAGCTAAATCAACGAAATACGTTTACACTTGGGGCAATAAAAAAGCTGACGGCGACGGCAGCATGAAAGCCCTCCTCGGCGGCAAAGGCGCCAACCTCGCGGAAATGACCCGCATCGGTTTGCCCGTGCCTCCCGGTTTCACCATCACCACCGAAGTCTGCACCTACTTCTACGCCCACAAGAAAACTTATCCGTCCGTGCTGCAAGCGCAGATGGAAGCCGGCGTGGCCAACATGGAAAAGATCATGGGCACGAAGTTCGGTTCCACGACCGGTATGCCGTTGCTCGTCGCGGTGCGCTCCGGCGCGCGCGATTCGATGCCGGGGATGATGGACACGATTTTGAACCTCGGTTTGAATGACCAAGCCGTCGTTGCTCTCGCCAACGCCACCAAGAATCCCCGCTTCGCGTGGGATTGCTACCGCCGCTTCATTCAGATGTATGGCGACGTCGTCCTCGGCGTGCAGAAAAAAGAAGGCGAAGATCACGAACCGTTCGAAACCGTCATCGAAGGTTTCAAACATGAAAAATATCACGGCGACATCGAAGACTCCAAGCTCACCGCCGAAGACCAGGCTGAACTCGTCAAGCGCTTCAAGGCGCTTGTCAAGGAACGCACCGGCAAAGATTTTCCGACGAATCCTTGGGACCAATTGCGCGGCGCCGCTGGCGCTGTGTTCGGTTCCTGGATGAACGATCGCGCGTGCGTCTATCGCCGTAAATATAATATTCCCACGGAATGGGGCACGGCCGTCAACGTGCAGGCGATGGTGTTTGGTAACACCGGCGAAGATTCCGGTTCAGGTGTCGCGTTCACGCGCAATCCCGCGAACGGCACGAATGAATTCTACGGCGAATTTCTCATCAACGCCCAAGGCGAGGACGTCGTCGCTGGCGTTCGCACTCCCGAGCCTGTGCTCAAGCTCAAGACGCAGATGCCGAAGAGCTACGCGGAACTCATGGCCGTGCGCAAGACCTTGGAAAAACATTTCAAGGACGTGCAGGACATCGAATTCACCGTCCAGAGCGGCAAGTTGTTCATGCTCCAGACGCGCAACGGCAAGCGCACCGCCGCCGCCGCGTTGAAATTCGCCGCCGACATGGTGAAGGAAAAACTAATCGACTGGGAAACGGCCATCCTCCGCAATCCGGCCGACCAGCTCGAACAGTTGCTCGCTCCAATCTTCGACTTGAGCGAAGTGAAGAAGGCCAAAGTCATCGCCACCGGTCTTCCGGCTGGTCCTGGCGCTGCGACCGGCAAAATCTATTTCAACGCCGACCGCGCGGTGCAAGCCGCCGAAAAGGGCGAAAAAGTTTTGCTCGTCCGCGTTGAGACTTCGCCCGAAGATTTGCGCGGCATGATCGCGGCGGAAGGCATTTTGACCGCGCGCGGCGGCGTGAGTTCGCACGCGGCGCTCGTCGCCCGTCAGATGGGCAAGGTTTGCGTCTGCGGCGCGGCTGGCGTGCACATTGATTACGACAAGAAAGTCGCGGTCATTGACGGCCACTCGTTCGCGGAAGGCGATTACCTCTCGATTGACGGCACGTCCGGCCTAGTCTATGCGGGCCAGATCAAGACCGCTCCGTCAGAAATCATCTCCGGTTTGCTGCACGGCGACAAAGCCGCGCAGAAGACCGAGAAGTATAAGAACTACGTGCAGCTCATGAGCTGGTGCAAAAAGGCCACGCGCCTCTCCGTCCGCACCAACGCCGACACGCCCGAACAGACCGCGCAAGCTGTCGCTTTCGGCGCGGAAGGTATCGGTCTCACCCGCACCGAGCACATGTTCTTCGAAGGCGACCGCATCGACTCGATGCGCGAAATGATTCTTGCCGATTCACTCGAAGCCCGCGAAGCCGCCCTCGCGAAGTTGTTGCCGTATCAACGCGACGACTTCCACGGCATCTTCAAGGCCTTGAAAGGTTATCCGGCCACCATCCGTTTCCTCGATCCGCCGCTGCATGAATTCTTGCCGCACGGTAAGGAACAACAACTCGACCTCGCCAAGAAATTGGGCATCCCGGTTGAGAAGATTTCCAACCGTGTGCATGAACTGCACGAGTTCAACCCGATGCTTGGTTTCCGCGGCTGCCGCCTCGGCATCAAGTATCCGGAAATCACCCGCATGCAAGCCCGCGCCGTGCTCGAAGCTGCGGCCGATGCGACCAAGAAAGGTTTCAAGGCCAAGCCCGAAATCATGATTCCGCTCGTCGGCTTCAAGAAGGAACTCGACCTCCAAGTCGCCATTGTTCACGAAGTCGCGGCTGCGGTGCAGAAGGAAAAGAAGGTCAAGATCGCCTACAGCGTCGGCACGATGATTGAAATTCCTCGTGGTGCGTTGACCGCGGACGAGATCGCGCAGACCGCTGAATTCTTCAGCTTCGGCACGAACGACCTCACGCAGACCTGCTTGGGCATGAGCCGCGACGACTCCGGTTCGTTCCTCGGTGCTTACACTGAGAACGAAATCGTGAAGAAGAATCCGTTCGCGTCCATCGACCAGACCGGCGTCGGTCAGCTCATCCAGATCGCGGCGGAGAAGGGCAACAAGACCCGTCCTGGCATCAAGCTCGGCATCTGCGGCGAACACGGCGGCGACCCCGATTCCGTGAAGTTCTGCCATCGCGTCGGCCTCACCTACGTGAGCTGCTCACCGTATCGCGTGCCCGTCGCTCGTTTGGCTGCGGCGCAAGCGGCGATCGAAGAGAAGCGCAAAGCCGCTTCCAAGAAGAAGTAATTCACTTCTGATAATTCAAAAGCCGCTCCGGGAAACTGGAGCGGTTTTTCTATTTTGAAAAAGCCCTGATTCGGCTAACCACGATTCAGTCTCCTAGCTGATATCATAGGAATGACAGTTTTTATTTGGCTGGTTGGCCCAAGATTTTTCCGAATTAAAGAATCTTAAGTGAAATTTTTCACAAACTTTTCTTGCGAAGGCGGCGGGCAATTGTTAAAACACGCGCTCAAGTTCGCAGTCGGACGGACCATTTTTTAGTCCGTCCATTTTAATTCCTATTTGAAGTGATTTTTCCGAAGTGGACAAACAGTTTGCCGTTGGTGTTGCTCGTAGGGGCGGCACTCGCCGGCGGTGGCGTGGCGGCAGGCGTCACGATGTATCTCACGCCCAAATATACCCGCGCCGGTTATCAACCGGTGCAACCCGTGCCGTTCTCCCACAAGATTCACGCCGGTCAACTCGGGGTGGATTGCCGCTATTGTCACAACGGCGTGGAAAAATCGTGGTTCTCAAATCTGCCCGGCGCGTCCACCTGTATGAATTGCCATAATCAGGTGTTGAAAGACGATCCGCGACTGGCCATCGTCCGCCAAAGTGCGGAAAAAAATACGCCGGTGCCGTGGGTGCAGGTGCACATCGTGCCGGATTACGTTTATTTCAACCACTCCGTGCACGTCACGCGCGGCATCAGTTGCGTGGAATGTCACGGTCGCGTGGATCAGATGACGGAAGTGCGTGAAGTGAAATCCATGAGCATGAGTTTCTGTCTGGATTGCCATCGCGATCCGGCGTCACACATCCGCCCCGTGGACAAAGTCACGAACCTCGGCTGGACGTGGAGCACGAACGGCGTGGAAGCGGCGAATTTGCAGACGGTTGAAGGTAAAAAATTGGTTGAACACCTGCGCGTGGAATCGTTGCAAAGCTGCTCGGCCTGTCACCGATGAAAAAGATTTTAAATTACGCATCCGCTCCGACCAACGGCCGCCGTTACTGGCGCAGCTTGGATGATCTGGCCGACACGCCGGAATTCAAGGAATGGTTGCACCGTGAATTTCCCGCTGGCGCGAGTCAGTTGGAAGACGGCCAATCCCGCCGTAATTTTCTCAAGATCATGTCCGCGTCCTTCGCGTTTGCGGGGCTCGCGATGGGCGGTGCCGGTTGCCGTCGTCCGGAAGAAAAACTCGAACCGTTCGGTCAACAGCCGGACAACTATACTTTTGGCGACGCGCAATATTTTGCGACCGCCATGCCCACACGCACCGGCGCGATTCCCTTGGTGGTGAAGTCCTACGAAGGCCGTCCGCTCAAGGTGGAAGGCAATTCACTTTACCCCGGCAGCAACGGCAGCACCGACCGTTACGCGCAAGCTTCCATCCTCGACCTTTACGATCCGGATCGCGCCCGTCATTTCAAGCACGATGGCAAAAAGGTTTCGCGCGAAGAAGCGTTGAGCTACCTCGCCAGTCTGTCGGAAAAGTTTTCCGGTAACTTGGGCGAAGGTTTGGCCTTCCTCGCCGAGAGCAGCACCTCGCCGTCGCGCGCCCGTCTGCAAGGCATCATCGCCAACAAATTTCCGAAAGCGAAATGGTTCACTTACGACGCGATCGATTCCGCGATTCATCAACGCGCCGCGACGCAGGCGTTCGGCCAATCGGTGAAGCCGGTGTTTCATTTTGATAAGGCAAAAGTCATTTTGTCGTTGGATGCAGATTTTCTCGGTGGCGAAGATGATGCGCATAATCATATCCGCAAATTTGCCGCGAGTCGCAAAGCCGGTGACGGCATGAGCCGCCTTTACGCGGTGGAATCTTTGTTCACGTTGACGGGCGCGAGTGCGGATCACCGTTTGCGCGTGGCCGCCAGTTTGGTTGGTGAAATTGCGGCGGCGATTTCCGCGACGATTTCTCATTCGACGGTGACGGTTCCCGCCGGTGTTTCGGCGGAATGGATTGCGGAATGCGCAAAAGATTTGATGGCGAATCGCCGCAAGGCTTTGGTCGTAGTCGGTCAGCGTCAGCCGTTGGAAGTTCATTTGCTCGCGCAGCAGATCAACATGTCGCTCGGTGCGTTCACCGGACCGATTACGCTGTTGCCCGCCGTGGCAAACGCCGCTGCTGATCTGAGCGAACTTATTGCCAATGCGGCCACAACGGATACGTTGGTCATTCTCGGTGGCAATCCGGTTTACAATCTCAACTGGACAGCTAAGCCGAAGAACGTCGTGCGCCTCGGTTATTACGAAGATGAGACGGCGGAAAAATCCGATTGGAATTTTCCGGCGACGCATTATCTCGAATCCTGGGGCGATGCCACCACGAGCGATGGCACCCTCGTTCCGGTGCAACCGTTGACGCAGCCGTTGTTCGACGGATTGACGCAATTAGAATTTCTTGCCCGCCTCGCCGGTTCCTCGGAGACGAGCGCTCACGACATTGTCCGCACCACGTTTGGCGGTTCGGATGAAGCGTGGAAAAAAGCTTTGTTCAGCGGTTTCGTCGAAGGTTCAGCGGCAGCGCCGGTTGGCTTGCCTTCTCATCTTTCGCTGTCCGTGCCGAAGATTTCGGCCACCGCGCCTTCCGCGAACAGCCTCGAAGTCATTTTCTATCGCGACGCGAAAGTGGATGACGGTCGGTATGCCAACAACGGCTGGATGCAGGAATTGCCGGATCCCATCACGAAGATGACGTGGGACAACGCAGTGCTCATCAGCCGCAAGACGGCCAAAGAATTGGGTGTGGCGAATGGCGACATCGTCGAGATTTCTCTGAACGGCAAGAAAGTTTCCGGTCCAATCTGGACGCAGCCGGGCATGGCGGATTATTCGCTTGGCCTCGCGCTCGGTTACGGACGCGAACGGGCAGGGCGCGTCGGCAATGGTGTCGGCTTCAACGCCTACAAGATTTTCTCCGGCAAATATATTGAGAACGGTGCGACCATCAGCAAGACGGGTGCGACTTACACGCTTGCATGCACGCAGCATCATTGGAGCATGGAAGGTCGTCCGGCGGTGCGCGAAGCGAACCTCGAACAATTTCTCAAGGAACCGGATTTCGCGCAGGAAAAATTCCACGGCGTCGAACCGCCGGTGGTGCAGTCGCTTTATCCGAATCCGCTCGACGAAGCGAAGAAGACCGCGCTCCATCAATGGGGCATGACGGTGGATTTGAATGCGTGCGTCGGCTGCGGCACGTGCGTCATCGCTTGTCAGAGCGAAAACAACATTCCGATCGTCGGCAAAGATCAGGTTCTCCGTGGTCGCGAAATGCATTGGATGCGCATCGACCGTTATTTCACGAGCGATCCGAAGCGCAAAGATAATAAGAGCATTTTCAACCCGACCGCTGAAGTTAATCAGACGGACGAGAATCAGCAGTTCGCCGAATGGATTGACGACGTGCAGGCGGTGAACCAGCCGATGCTGTGCCAGATGTGTGAATCCGCACCGTGCGAAAGCGTTTGCCCGGTCAACGCAACCGTTCACGATCAGGAAGGCTTGAACGTGATGGCGTATAACCGTTGCATCGGCACGCGCTATTGCTCGAACAATTGTCCTTACAAAGTTCGCCGTTTCAATTTCCTCGATTACAACAAACGCCCGTTGACGGAACTCAAGGGCACGATGTATTCGACCACGCTCACGCACAAGACGGATGGCGAATGGGATTTGAAGCGTTGGTGGAACGATCCGAACAGCGGCATGCGTTCGGAAGATGAATGGGACTTGATCAAGTTGAGCAAGAATCCGGATGTGACCGTGCGTATGCGCGGCGTCATGGAAAAATGCACTTACTGCACCCAACGCATCGAGCACGCCAAGATTTCGCAGAAAGTCAAAGCCGGCGGAACGGACAAAGTTTGTTTGTCGGAAGCCGCCGGAACAGTTCCCAAGACCGCGTGTCAGCAGGCGTGTCCAGCCGGCGCGATTGTGTTTGGCGATGTCAGCGATCCGAACAGCTCGGTGTCGAAATCAAAGTTGTTGCCACAGAATTATTCCGTCCTCGGTGAATTGCTCACTAAGCCGCGCACGACTTACCTCGCGCGCATCCGCAACCCGAATCCCGCGATGCCGGATTATCATGATCCCTTCAGCACGGAAGAATACGACCATGCGAGTCTCACGAAAGGAAACAGCTAATGGCTGACTCCGCGCTCAATCTGGAAGAGTTGAAACGCCTCGCGCCGCCGGCGGAACTGCAACGCGCGCCGGTCGTCGAAGGCAACAAAGGTCTCGGCTGGCTGACGGATAAATTATCTGTCTTCGCCGAAGGCAAAACGCCGCTCTGGTGGTGGATTCTGTTCCTGCCCGCTGCTTTTGCCGCGACAGTGATTTTCCCGGTCTGCTTGTTCTATCAAGTGTTCACGGGTGTCGGCGTCTGGGGCAACAACCATCCCGTGATGTGGGGTTTGGACATCGTGAATTTCATCTGGTGGGTCGGCGTCGCGCACGCGGGCACATTGATTTCTGCGTTGTTATTTCTCACGAAACAACACTGGCGCACAACGATTGGTCGTATGGCCGAAGCAATGACGGTTTTCTCCGTCATGATGGCCGGACTTTATCCCGCGATTCACGTCGGTCGCGCGTGGTTTGACTGGTTCATGTTCCCAGTGCCGAACTCAAACGGCTTGTGGCCGCAATTCCGTTCGCCGCTGATGTGGGACGTGTTCGCCGTGAACACCTACTTGGTCGTGTCCTCACTGTTCTGGTTCATGGGCATGATTCCTGACTTCGCCGTCCTGCGCGACCGCGCCACGACGCGCATTCGCAAAACTATTTTCACCTTTCTCGCGATGGGTTGGACCGGTTCGGCGCGGCAATGGCACAATTACGAAAAAGCCTACGTCGTTCTCTGCGGCTTGTGCACGTTGCTCGTGTTCACCGTGAGTTCAATCGTCGGTCTCGACTTCTGCACCGCGCAAATCGCGGGCTGGCACGCCACGATTTTCCCGCTCTACTTCGTCATCGGCGCCGTGTTCTGCGGTTTCGGCATGATGCTGGTGATTTTGATTCCGTTGCGTAAATGGTGCGGCCTCGAAAACATCATCACGATGAGCCACATCGACAAAGTGGCGAAGCTCACCTTGGTCAGCGGTCTGATCATTGATTACATCTACCTGATGGAATTTTTCATCGCGTGGTATAGCGGCGACCCGTATGAACGCTGGGTCTTTGGTCATCGTTTATTCGGTCACACGTATTGGGTTTTGGGCTGGGCGCTCATCGTCATCAACGTCGGTGTGACGCAGTTGTTGTGGATTAAAAAAGTTCGTTCGAATCTGCTTTGGCTGTTCGTCATCGGCATTCTCATCAACTGCGGGATGTGGTGCGAACGTTTCGTCATCGTGGTCGGCTCGCTGTATCAGGAATTTCTCCCGGCGAACTGGGGCAAATACATGCCGACAATCTGGGACATCGGACTTTACATCGGCACGCTTGGCGCGTTTTTCATGTTGTATCTCTTGTTCGTGAAATTCCTGCCAATGATTGCGATTTCCGAAGTCAAAGGCGTAATGCCGGAAGCCGATCCGCATCATCCGTTGGGTGGCGCGAAGAAAGGAGACCACCAATGAGCGAAAAAGTTTACGGCCTCATTGCTGAATTTGATTCGCCCGCTGCAATCTTGCACGCGGCGGAAAAAGTTCGTGACGCCGGTTATCGTCGTTGGGACGCGTTCACGCCGTTTCCGATTCACGGCATGGACAAAGTCATGAAACTTGGCAACTCACTCGTCGGTTGGGTCGCGCTTGCGGGCGGTGCCTTCATGTTTCTTAACGTTGTCGGTTTGATCTGGTTCAGCAACGCGTTTGATTATCCCATCATCGTCGGCGGCAAACCGATGTTCAGCGTGCCGATGACTTTTGTGCCGGCTTACATCATGTTGATCATGGGTGGCGCGATTGGCGCGCTCCTTGGGATGTTTGGCTTGAATCAATTGCCGCGCCTGCATCATCCATTGCTCGACCAAAAACGTTTTGAACTGGTCTCGCGCGATAAATTTGTTTTGCTCATCGGCGCTCAAGATGAAAAATTCTGTGCCACGGAAACCAAAAATTTTCTCGAATCCATCGGCGGCACACACGTCGAAATCGTGGAGGACAAGGACTGATGCGCGTCATTATTTCCATTTTATTGATTGGTGCGGCCATCGGCGCGGCGGTGTTCGGGATGCTTGGCTTGCAAGGCAGCCTGATGCGCAAAACGCCGTTTGAATTATTTCCTGACATGGATCGCCAGGCAAAATTGCGTCCGCAAGCGCCGTTTCATTTTTTCACGAACGGAATCAGTTCGCAGCTTCCGCCCGCTGGAACGGTTGCGCGCAGCCAGCCGATTGAAACGGCGAATGGCGCAGTCTATCGCTTTGAAGATTCGCCCGTGAACACCGGGTTTGCCGCCGGCACGACCAATTTTGTTGAAACCAATCCGCTCATTGTGGACGCCGCCTTGCTCGCGCGCGGACGCGAACGCTTTGACATTTATTGCGCGCCATGTCACGGGCGACTTGGCGACGGCAACGGCATCACCAAAAAAATTGGTGTCATGCCGGCGGTCGCCAATCTGCACGACAAACGCATCGTCGAAATGGCCGATGGCGAAATTTTCAACACCATTACGCACGGCAAGGGTCTGATGGGAGCAGCTGGTCCGCTCGTGCCGACCGAAGATCGCTGGGCGATCATCGCCTATGTGCGCGCTTTGCAACTTAGCTGGTTGGGAAAAACGAACGATTTGCCGGCGGCGCAATCCGCCACGCTGAAATAAGATGAGCAACGAAACCACACATCAGTCACCGCCGCTGGACTTGTCCGGCTGGCGCAAGTTGCCGTCCGTCTTGATGGTTCTGGGCGGAGTTTTGTCCGTCGCTGGTTTGGCGATTAATCCGCAAGAGTTTGGATTTTCTTGGCTGCTGGCGTTCATGTTTTATTACAGCATCGCGCTTGGTGCGTTATTCATCGTCATCGTGCATCATCTGACCGATGCCGGCTGGTCGGTCGGCATCCGCCGTTTTAGCGAACACCTCGCGTCGCTGTTGTTTCCGTGGCTGGCGATTTTGTTTCTACCCGTTTTGATTTTTGCGAAGAAAATTTATTCCTGGATGACGTTGAGTCCGGCCACAAATAATCTGGTTGCTGCCAAACTGCCGGTGTTCACCTGTTCCGGTTTTATCATCACCACTGCAATTTTCTTCGGCATCTGGTGGTTGCTCACCTCGCAATTGAGCCGCTGGTCGCTCGAGCAGGACAAAACCGGCTCCGTGGAATCTACTCGCAAGCTGCGCTTTTACGCTGGCTGGGGCATCGTCGCCTTTGCGCTGACGCTCACCTATTCCGGTGTGTTGTGGATGAAAGCCACATCCTACCAATGGTTCTCCGCGATGTATGGCGTCTATTTCTTTTCCGACTGTGCGTGGATCGGTCTGGCCACCGTTTACGTCATTGCTGTGATTTTGCTCCGCCAAGGAACGCTAAAACCGGTGTTGCAAAAAAATTATTTCTACTTCATCGGCGTGTTGCTGCTTGGCTTCACATTGCTGTCCGCTTACACGGAATTTGCGCAATACTTCGTCGTCTGGAACGCCAACGTGCCGGAAGAAACGTTCTGGTATCTCATTCGCGAACGTGGCAACTGGTGGACATTGAGCATGATTTTGATTTTTGGAAAATGTTTCATCCCGTTCTTCATTCTGCTGCCGGAGAAAATCAAAATGAATTTCAAGGTCATCATCCCGGTCTGTCTGTGGATTTGGCTGATGCACGCGCTCGATCTCGCGTTCAACATTTTTCCGGCGCTGCACAATGATGGCTATCCGCTTCGGTGGATTTGGCTGCCGCTCGGAACCTTGCTTTTCATGGGCGGGTTTCTGGCCAAAATCTTTTTGTGCAAATTTAATTCCCATCCGCCGTATCCGCAGCGCGACCCGCGACTGTTGGAAGCGATGGGCGTGAGTCAAAACATTGTGCGTGATCTCGCCGATGCCAATGTCGGAGGTGCAAAATGAATTACCAGACCATCAACCGCGCTACCGCCGCCGCGATCGGCTTGATTCTTGCCAGCGGATTTTTTGCCGCGGTGACTATTGCTGTAAAGCTGCTCGCGCCGGCGCCGGACATTGATGCTGACCGCGCCGCCGATCGCAGCAAAGCGCTGGCGGAAATTCGCGCTACGGAAGAGGTTTCCCTGAACTCCACAGCGACGATTGACGCCAAACGCGGCATCGTCCGTCTGCCGATTGAAACGGCGATGGCGCTGACGGCGCAAAAGTGGGCGAACCCCGCCGCCGCTCGCGCCGACTTGAACGCCCGTGCTGAACAATCTGTCGCGCCCGTTAAAACTGAATCTTTTGAATGAACCCGAACGAGAATAAATCCTGCTGCACGAACGCGATTGACGCCTCGCTGCGCGTGCCGCTGCTCGCGCTTTTTGGCGGCGCGGCGGTGTGGCTCGTTGTCGGCTTGGTGCTCGGCCTGATTGCTGGGATCAAATTTCACGCGCCGGAATTCCTCGGTGGTTGTCCGTTGCTTACCTACGGTCGTCTGGCTCCAGCCGCAAATGACGCCGTGCTTTATGGTTTTTGCATTCCTGCCGCACTTGGCGTTTTGCTCTGGATTTTTGCGCGCTTGAGTCAAAATCAACTCGCGCTGCCGCTGGTTCCCGTTGTCGCGGCGAATCTCTGGCATCTCGGCGTTTTCATCGGCACCGCTGGAATTTTACTTGGTGGTAGCAGTGGTCACACTTGGCTGGAATATCCGCGCGCCGCAGCGGTGATTTTGTTCGCCGCATTTCTGCTCATCGCCGCTTCGGCGGCCGCTACGTTTGGCTGGCGTCGAGAACAAACACTTTATCCGTCACACTGGTTTCTGTTTGCCGCGCTCTTGTGGTTTCCGTGGATTTATTCGACGGCCAATCTGTTTCTTAACTCCAACCAGTCGCCGCGCGGAGTCGTGCAGCCAATCATCGGCTGGTGGTTTGCGAACAATCTGGTTTTTGTTTGGCTCGCGCTCGTCGGCGTTGGCATTGCATTCTATTTTCTGCCGAAAATTGCCGGGCGCTCACTTGCCAGTTACGGTCAGGCGCTGTTTGGTTTTCTCGCGTTAATCTTTTTTGGATCGTGGTGCGGCATTCCGCAAGGCGCACCGGTGCCTGCGTGGCTGCCGACTGTTAGCAGTATTGCGGCGGTGCTGACGCTGCTCCCGTTACTTTCAATTTTGATTGTCACCGTTAAAACCACCTTCGGCGCCAATGTCTCCTGCAATGACGGATCGTTCTGTTTCATCAGAATCGGCATCATGAGTTTTATCGCATCGGGAATCCTTTACATCTCTGCGGCTTGTCCGCAATACAGCCGGATTTTGGAATTCACCTGGTTTGGTCCTGCGCAAACTCAATTGCAGTTGTTCGGTTTTGCCGCGATGATCTTGTTTGGCGCGATTTACGAACTGTTGCCGTCAGTGATGGATAAGCCGCTGCCATTCCCCAAATTTGCGAAGTTACATTTCTGGTTTGGACTTGCTGGCGTAGTGCTGTTGGTTGTGCCTTTGGCTATTTCCGGCGTAGTGCAGGGGGAAAAATTGGCTGATGCGCACATCGCCTTTGCCGACGCCAACGCCGCCACGTTAAAGTTTTTGCATATCAGCGCAACGGGCCAATTGTTCATCTTGATTGGCGCGTTGTTGTTCGCTGCAAATATTTTTGCCATGACGATTCAGTGGAAACTTGGTGTCGCCAAAACGGTGATTACCTACATCAAATCACCGCTTGAAACCGCGGAGGTGAAATCGTGAAGACCGGCATCGCTATATTTGTGGCTGCATTTGTGGCGCTGGGCGCTTCCTGGTGCGGCTTTGTGCTCGCGCCAGCGCTGCAACTGGGTGGCGCAAAACAAACGGTCATCCTGCAAACGACTGACAATTGGCCGTTGCAACGCACCGGTGACGCCACGCTCGGATTGCAAGTTTATCGCGCCTACGGTTGCGCCGCTTGCCACACTGAACAAGTTCGTCAAACAGGTGTCGCGAGCGAAGTGAATTTGACCGGGCTCGGCAATCGCAAAGCGGAAGATTTTTCGGCGTTTGCCAAATCCTTGTTCGTTCTGCCTGAACTTGCAGGTGTCACCAATGCTTTTGCCGCCAGCCTGAATGGCTGGAATGGCGAATTGCCCAAGACACTATTTACCACCACGGACGTTGAACTCGCCTCCGCGCTGGCGGAGCGATTGAAGGCAGTTGGGGTCAAGTGCGAGACGCGCCTAGTCGCGACAGGTTCTGACATCGCGCGCGGCTGGGGTTCCCGCCAGAGCGTCGCGGTGGATTATCTTTACGACCAGCCCGTTCAACTTGGCAGCATGCGCGCCGGTCCGGATCTCGCGAATATTGGCGTGCGCGTGCCGGATGCGAACTTGCATCTAAATCATCTTTACGCACCGAAATCAGTAACGCCCAATTCCACGATGCCTTCGTTCAAATTCCTTTTCGAAGTCCGCAAAATTGGTGCCGCGCCTTCAGCTGACGCTTTAAATTTGCCAAAAGAATTTGCCGCTGCCCCCGGTTTTGAAATCGTGCCGAAACCGGAAGCGAAGCAGCTGGCTGCATATCTTTTGAGCCTCAAGGCCAACGTCCCGCTTTATGAAGCTCCGTTCACCCCTGTCAAATAAATGAGCGACGAAAAAAAATCCTGTTCCGTTTCTTCGGCTGGCGAACCTGTGTCCGAGCGTTCCACCACGCCGATGTGGATTATCGTGACGACGCTGATTTTGTTTTTCATCGGCGGCATTTATTTCGACCGTCACAGCGGCTGGTTCGACGCAAAGGTTTACGCGCCTTATTCCAGTGCGGAAACATTGGAAGCTTATCAGCCGAAGTCCGGTGAAGCGGCGTTATTGGCACGCGGTAAAAAAAATTACGAAGCCGTTTGCGGCACCTGTCACGGTCCGGACGGTTTAGGTAAACCTGGTCAAGCGCCGCCGCTGGCCGGTTCAGAATGGGTGACGGCCAAAGGATTTAATCGGCTGGCTCACATTCCGTTGATGGGATTGGCCGGATCAATTTCTGTTGCTGGCAAAGACTGGAACATGAATATGGCCGCCATGGGCGCCGCGCTCCCCGACGAAGATCTTGCCGCCGTGCTGTCTTATATCCGCAGTTCATGGGGCAACAAAGCGTCTTCCGTAGCTGGCGATGACATTAAACAGATCCGATCCAAGATGCCGGCTGGTGCGCAGCCGGTAACACATGACATGCTCATGCAGATGCCCGAATAGTCGGTTTTACTTCTGAGCCGTCTGCCAACCGCCGCCAAGAGCTTTGTAGAGTTGAACGATGGTTATCATCTCTTCAACCTGCGTTTGGATTTGAGCACGTTGAGTCGGGTAAAGCTCCTGTTGCGACTGCAAAACTTCGTAGTAACTCGATTTGCCGTTTAAGTAGCGTTGCGTGGCGAGAAACACGGAAGATTCCAGCGCCACCACCGCTTGCCCTTGATAAGTAAATTCTTCAGCCAATTTCTGGCGGGTAATCAGAGCGTTGGCAACTTCTTGAAACGATGTGAGGACCGTTTGTTGGTAAGCGGCTTTTGCTTCATTGAATTGCGCCTTTGCCCCACGATATTGCGCACGCAATTTTCCACCCTGAAAAATGGGGCCGGAAAGCGTGCCGCCCAAGTCCCAAAGATTCCCCGCACTGCCAGTGAATTGCGATAATTCCGGACTCGCGCGACCGAGCAGGGTGGTCAACCCGATTTGCGGAAAGAAATTCGCGATGCTCACGCCAATGTTGGCGTTGGCGGTAATCAAGGATTCTTCGGCGGCGACCACATCGGGCCGGCGGCGCAACAAATCGCTTGGTAATCCGGCAGGAATGGCCGTTGTCAGTTGCGGTTGATTGGTGAGTGAATTGCGGAGAATCGGTCCGGGATTTTTGCCCAGCAAAACGCTCAACTGATTTTCGGCGCTGGCGATTTGGATTTCCAATTGCGGGATCACGGCGGCGGCATTCGCGAGCGCCGCCGCCGCGCGGTCGGTCTCTAATTTGGAGGCAACGCCATTGCTCAAACGGTCATTAAAAATTTGATAGCTGCTGGCGTAAGCGTTGGTGGCTGCACATTGAATCGCCATTTCCTGATCGAGATCGAGTAACTGGAAATATGTAACGGCAACCTGACTGACGAGCGAAATTGTAACGCCACGCCGTGCGGCATCGGTAGCAAGAAACTGTGCGCGGGCAGCCTCACTGGAACGCCGGATGCGGCCCCAAAAGTCAATTTCCCAAACGACACCCAAAGTCAGTTGTGCGGAACTTTCAGTCCGTCCATTCAATGATGCAGGAGTGTTGTAAAGTGCGTTGCGCCCACGTCCGATATCGCCAGTATAACCGATCTGCGGGAAGAATGCGGAATTCGCTGCGGCTGCTTGATTGCGCGCCAACTCGACTCTGGCGACAGCTTGTTTCAAATCGTAATTGTTAGTGATCGCCGTGCCAATCAGTCCTTGCAGAATCGGGTCTTGAAACACTTTCCACCACGGCAAATCGCCAAAGGAATTTGTTCCCTGATTTTCCGCAAAACGGAATTGCTCGGGTGTATTTACGGTGGGCCGTTTGTAATTCGGGCCAACCGCACATCCGACGAATGCAGTGATCACCGCCGCCAATCCGAAAATTTGTAAACGAGAGCGCAACTTCATGGTTAGTGGGTATCCTGGGTTGGCGTGCTTGCCGTTGGCGAAGTGCCGTCAGATTGCGTCACGGTGTTTTTCTTGCCGCCGATTTTTTCAATGACATAAAACGTGACTGGAATCAGGAAGATGGCGATGAAGCTCGCGGCTGTCATGCCGCCGATGACGGCGAAGCCCATGACGCGCCGC
>Ga0214164_1001080_pt1 | contig 16257 bp, 14 predicted proteins | sample TroBogepilimnion_13_FD_153003 | JGI IMG/M metagenome (GOLD analysis project Ga0214164, IMG submission 153003) | Freshwater microbial communities from Trout Bog Lake, WI - Practice 03JUN2009 epilimnion v4 | ecosystem: Environmental > Aquatic > Freshwater > Lake > Epilimnion/Euphotic zone ...
GAGTGACACGCTGATCAACATATTCATGACGCATACTCATATTTTAAACATACGACATTTTGGCTGATTTATTTCAACTGCAAAATCTGGGTTAAACAAAAGTAATGCCACCCGCAGGCAAGCTGAATGACTGAAAACATACCACTATATGATTATGGTCAATTTTCAGCCTTTGGCTCATAATCCTAACAGAAAACGGTGATTTTGATAGAAAAACAGGAGTAAATGGCGTAAATTAAATTAATTGCAGCTGCAGGGCCTTCTTTAAACTTGTAATATGAAGAAGAATAATTGGGAAAAGTTTTCCCCTCTTAAAGTGATCAGAAAATATTTTCGGTTCACATTTATCACGATTGTCTTATCAATCCCGACTTACTTAGTTCGATGGGATTTAGGTATGACTATTTTAAATGTGGCATGGATTATTATTCTTTCTCTTTTTATTTTGTTTTTAATTGCAGCTTGTAGCTACTGGCTTTATTTCTTATTAAAGAATAATTAATTGTCTATAATAGAGCTTTTGCACCCTATTTTTATGTTCAATCGACTGTGTAAACGAGAATTGTTGCAAATAATTACATCCTTAATCATAAATACAGCATTGCTGTGTTATAGCCTGAGAATTCATCTTCAGACTATAAATATTAGCCTTCAGACTTTCTACTATAGACTTTAGACTTTTAATTACCTTCGCAATCCTTATATGCGTGCATGAAGTTATCTGTAATTATTGTTAATTATAATGTCAAGTACTTTCTTGAAGTCTGCCTTAATTCCCTTTTCAGGGCTTTGAGCGGCTTCAATTCAGAAGTAATTGTTGTTGACAATAATTCAGCCGATGATAGTTGCAGTTTTATCCGCAACAGGTATCCAGGTGTTATACTCATAGAAAACAAAGACAATAAAGGTTTTTCTAAGGCCAACAATCAAGGTGTGGCTATAGCCAAAGGCGAATATATCCTCTTCCTGAATCCCGATACCGTGATGCCCGAAGATTTCTTTGTCAAAACCCTGGCATATATGGATGCCCACCCCGATGCAGGCGCCCTGGGTCCCAGGCTTATAGATGGGAAAGGAAGATTTGCCCCCGATTCCAAAAAATCCTTCCCTTCGCTCTCCGTGGCGTTGTACAAAACAATAGGAATTAATAAGTTCTTTCCCCGTTCTCCCTATTTCAATAAGTATTATTCGGTTCATATCGGTGAGCACGAAACAGCTCCTGTCGATGTGCTCTCAGGTTGTTGCATGCTCGTGCGCCGGTCGGCTATGGACAAAGCCGGCGGCCCTTTCGATGAAGACTACTTCATGTATTGCGAAGATGTAGACCTCTCTTACCGTATTGAGAAAGCCGGGTATAAAAATATTTACTTCCCCGATGCCGACCTCATTCACTACAAAGGGGAGAGCACCCGCAAAATGACCCTCTCCTATGTGCGTATATTTAATGAGGCGCTTGTCACCTTTGTGAAGAAGCATTATTCGGCCAAGCAGGCCCGGCTCTTTGTTTTATTCATCAATATCGGCATTATCCTCAGGGCGGTCCTCGGTACACTTAAGCGCGCTCTTAAGGTACTGCACATGCCCCTTTTCGATGCACTGATCCTGTTGCTTACTCTTTGGGGCATCAAAAACTTCTGGGTACAGGAAGTGAAAAACATAATGCCTATACCCCCTGCTTCTGTATATGCCACTTTCCCGGCTTATATAGGCTTGTGGTTGTTGTCGCTTTACTTAAATGGTTCCTACGATCAGCCATACCGTGCACTCAAAGTTACAAGAGGTATGCTTATAGGCACAGTGGCTATACTGGCCTATTACGGCCTGCTTCCGCCCGAATACCGCTATTCGCGTGCCATCATCATATTCACCGGTTTCGGTGGCACCGTTGTATTGCTTGGTCTGCACGAAATACTTTACCGTATGGGTATCCTCAAATTTATCCCTTACGACAAGCTTCCCCGCAATGCGGTAATTGTGGCCGGCGAAACTGCTTACCGCGATACAGCGGCTATGCTGAGGCAGGTCAATTACGCCCCCGAACTTTCCGGAAGGGTCAGCCCGGGACCGGTTACCGGCGATGCATTGGCATCTTTACCCGAAATGAAACAACTGCTCTTTACTACCGGCGTGAATGAAGTCATTTTCTGTATCAACGGGCTCACGTATAAAGACATGTTTCAGCAGATGCAGCTCTGCGGTGCGCAGTACGAATACAAGATTCACCTGCCAGGCAGTCAGAGTTTCGTAGGCAGCAATTCCAGCAGCACCTCAGGCGATCTTTACACTATCGACCGCAGCTACAACCTGTCCGATTTCGCTCAGGTGCGCAACAAGCGCATGCTCGATATAGCTACTTCACTTATCTTAATTGGTCTGTTACCACTATTGGTTTTCCTGGTTAAAAAGCCGCTGCTATTCATTGCCAATTGTTTTAAAGTTCTGTTCGGCAACCGAACCTGGGTGGGCTATGCATCCGGTGTTCAAGTTAGCAAATTGCCGCAGCTTCGCATGGGTATTATAGAGCCTTTCAATGTGCTTAAAGGTTATGATCCATCTGCTGTTGTCAAGAATCAGATCAATATTACCTACGCCCACACCTATACACCTGTTACCGACCTTAATCTGATTCTTAAAAATTTCCGCTATCTTGGCGGCTATAAAGATCAATAGATCATTTAAGTGCGTAAATATTTCCCGCAAAAGCTTTATCTGGTTCAACAATATATCGTTCATTACAGATTTTTTTTCACTAAAAAAATGAGACAAATCAGGTAAATGTTCGCTATAAGGGTATTACTTTTGTATAAAATCAACAATTTATGGAGAACTACAGCACAGCAGATACACTCGAAAAGGTTAGTGTCTCTCACATGAATAATGCGCACAGCGATTGGTTGCGCGCTTTGCATTTTTACAAAGACGAACTGAAAGTACTCAGCAGCCGCCTCACCGAAGTTGCAACGAAAAATACCGGCAAGGAAGTAATGGTAGAAGTAGAGCATTTCGAAAACCAGTTCCGTATACAGCTCGAAAACATACATACTCTTGCTCACGAGATCAAAGCCAATGTAGGGCTTGTTGCCCTGGAAGCTAAAGCCAACAGTGCTGGTTATATTGATGGAATTTTATTTACCCGCCACAACGAACTCTCCACTAAGTTTTTTATGGAGGAAAAGATCATTAACGAACTGAGGCACTCTTTCAATCAGTTTGCCGCTGAGTGGATGTAATCAGTTTATAGTTTTAAGCCGATACAAGGTTAAGGGCTCAGACCCATTGCTCTGGGCCCTTTAAAAACGTATAATGTTTATTTTTGGCAGTGAATAGAAGAGTTTACAGATGGCAGTCTGCAAATCACTAATTTCTTCTGTCAGCTGGAACTGTCAATTTTAAATTGCCAAATTAAAATCAGTTCTCCGGCGCTCCCGCCGCTACCCATTTAGTAACCTGTGCCACCTGGCAATCCGATAACTGAATCCCGCCCAATGGCATTGCATTGTATCCGGGCGAATGGGAGATATCACCAATCAGTCTCCCGGTTACCGCAGCATTTTTTATACTCGTATAATCCGCAAGGCTGCCACCCAATGCGCTTGCCGAATTATGACAACCAACGCAGTTCAGTTGTATCATGGGCAGTATTGCCCCGCTGTAAGTATAATTGGTGCTGTCGCAGGTGTTTGCACAGTCGCCGCTGTCCACAGCCCCGGCTGTTATCCACGAGCGAAGCAGGTCCAGTTCTGCTATGGTAAGTCCCGGAGCATTAGCAGGCATATGCGACACGTTGAATGTATTCATATCCACCGATTCCCATATTTTGCTGGCTGCGGGGTTACCAGGCACTATACCTTTCCGCACAATATCCTGGTAGTTGTCCAGGGTATATCCACTGGCTCCGTGTCCCGAATTGTGGCAGCCGCTTTTGGCACAGTTAGAGATAAAGATGGGGAGTATATCCCGTTCAAAACAGATACCTGCACTAAAAGTTCGTTCAGATACCGGCAGCACATAGGGTGCATGTACGCACGAATTCAATGAAATTGTTCCTGCACCCAAAAAGAGGCCAATCCCTGTTATTATACTCCACTGTTTGTTCAATTTCATAACGATCTATTACGTGTAGACACATCAATTATTGTACCACCAGGACCTGTTAATTATCTTTTATCAATCTTTTAACTGAAAATCAGCCAATTAGTCAGCCCCGCCAGATTAGAACAAATATTTTCTTCTTTCCCCAGGCTTCTGCCGGTTTTTAACGTCTTTATTACAGATGATCAGTTTTTTTTGAAATTAAATACTTTAATTTTGAATAACACGTTTATGATTGTTCAGATCTTTGTACATGTTAACCTTATAAATTATTTCTTATGCCCCTCTTTTTCAATAACAATTTCCGTACCCTGGCCTTAAGCCTTTTATGCCTAGCTGCCACGCCTTGTTTTGCATCCCATCTCGTTGGCGATGAGTTTACCTACAAATACATCGGCGATGTCACACTTTATGGCGTTGTTAAGCATCATTACCAGGTAACCCTCAATTTATACGAAGACTGTATGACAGGTACTCCCATAGCTATAGAGCAGGACAACCCCGCTCACTTTGCACTTTACAATTCTTCAGGCACGCTGTTAAGCACAGATAGTATCACCTATTCCACTTCAGTTTCCGTGCCGGGTTTGGCACTTGGCTCCTGCGGCGGCTTTGGAACTGCACCCGTTTGCCTGCTCCGCAAAACCTTCATAAAAGACTATTACCTCGAATCAGGTACTTCTCCTTATACTATCGTTTACCAGCGCTGCTGCAAAAACGCCTCAATTACTAATATTACAGACCCCGGTAATGCAGGCTCTACCTACTTCTGTACTATTCCTCCCACCACCATTGTTGCCAGCAACAATTGCGCTGTTTTCAATTCCTATCCACCAGTGCAGGTCGAGCTGAATGAAACATTTTCTTTCGACAATTCTGCAACTGATGCCGACGGCGACTCTTTGAGTTATGAATTGTGTAATACATTCGACGATGGTGGTATATTAATGCCTGACCCACCTTTATCACCCCCATATGCGCCAATCGCTTATACATCCCCCCTTACGTATAGCAACCCTATGTTTTGTTCGGTAGCTCTCGCTGTCGATCCTGTAACTGGCATACTCTCAGGTACACCCAATGTCGTAGGCCGTTATCTGATTGCAGTTTGCTGTAAAGAATGGCGTGCTGGTGTGCTCATTAATACTTCTCAACGCGAATTCGAAATGGTAGTTGCCTCTTCCGGCCCATCCTACCATCCCTTTGGCGGGCCTGATACTTCAGTATATGTTGGCGATTCTGTTCATTTCTATGCTTCCAACGGCGTTTCCTTTTCCTGGATTCCCGGCACCTATCTCACCAGTTCCACTATTCCCAACCCTGTTGGTACCTTCCCTGTAGCCGGTACTTTCACATATGTGCTCACCGGCATCAGCGACTCTGGATGCACCGGAAACGATACCATTACTGTTAACGTCCTCACACATTCCGAATGCAGAATGCCCAATGCTTTTTCACCCAATGGCGATGGGCTCAATGATTTGTTCACGCCCATATCTATACTGAATGCTACACCCATAAGCCTGAAAGTGTACAACCGCTCAGGCCAGGTGCTCTTTAGCGGTAATGTCTCCTCCTCTATAGGCTGGGATGGCACCTTCCATGGTGCACAGCAACCCACCGACACCTACCTCTACATCCTCACCTACCAGGACAATGAGGGAATTACCCGCACCGGAAAAGGGAATGTAACACTGATCAGGTAACTTTTGGTATCCTTACTCATAGGGATGGAAAGTTGGTATTGCCGTAAGCTGGAGGAGTTGCATTGTGAAATAGGAGATGTATTTGACTTTATAAAAATGGAAATCTCATCTGTGATTGCTGACTGCCGGGAACAGAACCCACTGCTGGGTAAAGTTCATTAATAGCCATAATCGTTTCGCACTTTTTTAAGTTAGGAACATAGATAGAATACTAAACCTAAACTATTTATCCCTATAAAAAAGATACGCGGCTGCATAAGGCACTTCTATGGTTTGCCCCTTTTTCTGCCTGTTGGCTATGGCCGGAGCCTTGCCGCCATTGGTGCGGATCCTCTGGATAAATTGCACCTGCTTTATTGAACCGCTTCCTCCGCTCCTGGTTGCTTTCAGCAGTAGCCATGGTATAGCGGTTGTGTCGGGTGCACTGGCCTGCTGAACTTTTACACCACTGATTCTGGACCCATCATTCAGTTCCCACGTCGGATTTTTACCCTCATCGAAATAATGTTTACTAATGAGCTTATGGTAGCCCTTCGGCATACAAACCAGCCCGTGGTTCTTTATATGACCAGGTAAATCGGGAGCTGTCTATCGGATCCATTGTACAAACATAAACCTGAACGCCTTTGGCATAAGTGTGCTGAATGAGCCTCCTACCTGCGGGAACATTTATAGCAATGGGTATATCCTTTTCCTGACCAGAAACCAGCAGCGTTTTAAAGATTAAGAGGAAAGAAAATAAGATTCGCATGTTTATGAGAATTGATAGTTTCAAAAGTAAGAAAAAACCAGTTGTGTTTTTTTAGGTAAACCATTTCATTACATTTGTTGCAAACCGAACCGTATAATGAAGAAAATCTTACTATTGCTGCTGATAATCAGCGGTTATTTTGCATCTGGTAAAACTCCTGAAGCAACTCCGGATCAGGGCTTGAATCCGCTTACCAGTTTTGTCCCCCGGTCTTCAGGCATCGACGAAAGTGGTGTTCATTTCTTTTATAATATAGACCTTGGCTATTCTGCTATGACGGCAACCGGGCCTTATGCGTTTAAGCAAGGCGCCTTTTTGTATGGAGGCGATGTGGGTATCAGGATCAATGTGCGTGCGAAGAGTAGCGAAGCAGCCAACCATATATCTATAGCTGTGGGTGGTTACCAGGCCAACCTGTCCAACTTTCATTCCAGCACAGTAAGGTCGCTTCTCACCTATACTCACTTTTGGTATGTGGGTGGAAGTGATGTTGCGGGCCTTTTTTGGCAGGCTGGGATAGTGCCGACCTATCTGTACACGGTAACCGATAAAAACAGTAACGATTTTTCCAATCATGTAAACAGGATTTTCGTTGACCCTATGGTATCTTTTGGCTTCCATACGTTATTCAGATTGGTGAGCAGGCGAACAGGGAATGATAAGGGAGGAGGCCGGGTATTTGTGGGGCCGTTTTTGAGCTATGGAATCGGCAATTTATCGAAAGACGCTGGAGAGACAATTAATCCGGGCTACAAAATTGGAGTACGTTGGACTTATGTTTTTTAGTTACCCAGAGTTGAGTTTAGCCATTACCCCTTCACCTCAAATTTTGCCCGAAGTTTATTAAACGGCTTTTCGATAAAGTAATAGGAAAACAGGGCAGCCATAAACAGGAACGCTAAACTCTGCGGCAACCGGGTAATCCATAACCCATTATTGCTGATGAAGAACTGCTGCCAGAGATAGAGGCTATAAGAAAGCAGGCCGATAAAATTGACCACCCTCAGGTTCAGTACCCTGTACCAAAGGCGTTGTGGCCCGAATACGGAATAGAGTATGATAATGGCCATAAACGCAATGCCCAGAGTGCCGTGCGTGCCCCCAAGCGGTATAAAAAGGGCGCCTGCATGATGCCTGTCGGCCCACGAAATAACATAAGGGAAAGCCAGAAAACCTGCTATAGAAAAATAGAATAACAAAGTGAAATACGGTCGTAGCAGCCGTACAAGCTGGTCTTTATACATGGCCAATAAACATCCCGCAGCCAGTGTATCAGCACGTACTAAAAAACTCATCTCTGTGACCCAGCGGGAAGGATTTAAATGAAAATACACCCTCATGCACGGCACCAGTATTACTAGGGCAAATGCACACACCTTCCTGATCTGATTGCCGGTAAGAAACAGCAGCGGCCAGCATAGATAAAACTGCTCCTCTATACTCAGCGACCAGGCATGGGCGGTATACCAGTCCCGGTCCCAATTGAGGTATTTGGTATAAGTGATTGCTGTAAACCAGGCATTTGGGCTGATATGAAAAATTTGCTCATGCTGCAATATAGCATATACAAATAGCATAAAATAATAGGCAGGGAAAATCCGTAAGGTGCGCCTGATATAGAATTTCTTTATAGAAATGGTATTGGTGGCAGCCTCCTCCTGCAACATCAGCGAGGTAATGAGAAAACCGGATATCACAAAAAATACGCTGACACCAATGTGGCCATCGGATAAAAAAAACAAAAACGGGTCGAGCCAGGGTTTTCCCCAAAGATCGTTGAGTATCCAGTTTTTTATGTTCAGGTGGGATACAAGCGGAAATATAATGCTTATGGCCCTTAACCCGTTCAGACTTGGATACTGTATTTTAGTCATTATTGAAATATTGAACCAATAAAAGACAAATAAACGGATTTTAGGTGAAAATAATATTGGTATACCCAGGTGATTCTTTTAAAAGAATTAACATGATGTAATGTTTTTTTCGATGCTGCACCAGCTGATGCGATAAAATAAAAATGCTGTTTATTTATTGATTATCAGTAAATTGGAGGGTATACCTACTCAGTTTTTCCGTTGTGGGTAATTACTGCATTTCGCATCTGGCCAGGTGCGGAGTACATTTCTTTTCTATTGTAAAATGAAATGTATTGGAAGGTGCCTCGCTGTTTTAACATTGCTGCAAATCTGCTATAGTAAATGTGGCATTTCGTAGAAATGACTATTATTCTAACAGGTGTTTTGTGTTAGAATAATCGGCTAAACCAAATTACTTATGTTGCTGCAGTATTATCATTGAGGCCTGAAAATGCAGCAATTTGCCGGATCTGTAATCTTCCCTTCCGTCTACTGGGAATAGGCAAAACCTAGCTTTCATCAGGTTTTTTTATGACAACAATCATCTGCGTTTATGACCAAGATATGACTTAAAAATTAGGCTCAGGGCTGCTGTGGGAGTACTTTTGTATCCGGGTTTTGAATCAAAGTATATGAATACGAAAGACACGCAGAACATTCAGGATTTTTGGGCAATAGGGATCAATTATAAGAAAACTGACGCTTCTATAAGAGGGGCTTTTGCAGTTAATATCGAACAATATGATCAGCTTTTAGCTGTTGCTCCTGAATATGGTTTGAATGAATTTTTTATCCTTTCTACCTGCAACCGCACTGAGATTTATGGATTTGCCACATCGCCAAAGCAACTTACCAGCCTTTTATGCAGTGTAACAGCCGGTGATGAAACAACATTTAACAGCATATCTTATACAAAGAACAACAGGAGTGCGATTGAGCACCTTTTTAATGTAGCTGCAGGATTAGATTCACAGATTTTAGGTGATTATGAAATATTAGGTCAAATTAAGATTGCTGTAAAAAATGCGAAAAGCCACGGATTTATCGGTCCTTTTATGGAAAGGCTGATCAATTCGGTTTTGCAGGCATCTAAAGCTATAAAGACACATACAGCCCTGAGCGGAGGTACAGTTTCAGTATCATTTGCTGCAGTGCAGTATTTAAGGGAATATTTTGAAGGGCCAACTAATACGCCCGGTATGAGGTGTCCGTCTACGGTCCATATGATGACAACGCCAACTATTGACCATTATATTGCAGACGAACAGGTGAAAATTGAGGATAAGAAAATTGTGTTGCTGGGCACAGGTAAAATTGGCAAATCGACCTGCCGTAACTTGGTGGATTACCTGAATACCCATAATATTACATTAATCAACAGGACTGAAGAAACCGCAAAAAGCCTGGCAAATGAACTGGGGCTTAAGTTTGCCCCGATTGAGAACCTTGAAAATGAACTGAGCAATGCAGATATTATACTGGTATCCACCAGCGCTGCCGAACCAGTGATTGTAGCCAGCCAACTGGTGAATAAAGGTCGCAAACTGGTGATAGATTTCTCCATTCCCTGCAATGTATCGGCCGATGCGCAGCAATTGAGCAATGTACATTTTGTGGATGTTGATATACTTTCAAAAATAAAGGACCAAACACTGTCTCAGCGTAAGGCCGAAGTGCCAAAGGCCGTGGCTATTATCAATGAAATTATCGGCGAATTTACAGAGTGGTATGATCTTAGGAAACATGTTCCTGTACTGAAAGCTGTAAAAAGCAAGCTGAGGGAAATAGTTATTGACCCGGTTTTGGTAGAAAGTTGCCAGGTTGATAGTGTAAATGATGAAAAAATTCAGAAAGTGATCAATTCCCTGGCAGTGAAGATCAGGAAAAATAATACTTTAGGCTGCCATTACATCATGGCCATAAACGAATACATCGCATAATTATGGATAAAATAATCCGGATAGGTACCCGTGAAAGCCAGCTGGCAGTATGGCAGGCCAACACGGTGAAGGGGCTGCTATTGGAAAATGGGTTTCAATCTGAACTTGTTTACATAAAAAGTGAAGGAGATACAGATCTTAAGACCCCTTTGTATGAAATAGGTGTACAGGGTATTTTTACCCGCGCACTGGACATTGCATTGCTGAACGATGAAATTGATATTGCAGTACATTCCATGAAGGATGTGCCTACTATAATGGCTAAAGGAATAGTGCAGGCTGCAGTGTTGCCTAGGGCTTCTTATAAAGATTTATTAGTGTTGAAGGGTGTGGCTAATTTAGATTTGTCAACTTTTCAAAAGTTGACAAATCTGCCAGAGCACAGGGTAATCGCTACAAGCAGCATAAGGCGCAAGGCACAATGGCTGAACCGGTACCCCGAAGACCAGATAGAAAACCTGAGGGGAAATGTAAATACAAGGTTGCGTAAAGTGGCCGAAAGCGATTGGCATGGTGCAATATTTGCGGCAGCAGGCCTGGAAAGAATTGGTTTAAGGCCCGAAAATGCTGTGGAATTGGATTGGATGCTTCCGGCACCAGCGCAGGGGGCGATTATTGTTGTGTCTAAAGAAAGCAATATTTATTGCATGGAGGCATGCGCTCATTTTCATGATATGAATACTGCCCTTTGCACCGCTATAGAGCGCGATTTTCTTAGGGCGTTGCTGGGCGGATGCAGTACTCCGATAAGCGCACTGGCCGAAGTGGAAGGAAATGAAGTCATCTTCAGGGGGAACATACTGAGCAAGGATGGCAAGCAGAAACGGGTGGTAACAAAACGAGTGAAAATATCGGAAGCGACGAACTTAGGGAATGGTGCTGCACAGGAATTATTGGCTGATGGCGGCCAGGAAATATTAAATGGTATAAGGAATGAAAATTAACACCTATGTACTCAGTACAGCCGACCTGGATAAGAAACTGATAGCGAAGGCGTTGGAAAACGGAACAGAACTGGATGCAGTATCGTTCGTGCAGGTAGAACCCATAAGAGAGGATAGCCTGAATGATGAGTTGCTGGAATTATGCAAAACACATATTACTGCGGTATTTACAAGTGCCAATGCTATTAACGCTATGTCGGGCATTTTTAAAACCGCCAGGCCCAACTGGAATATATACTGCATAGGCAACGCCACAAAAAAAGCGGTTTCGGAGTATTTCAATACCTCAAGTATTAAAGGGATTGCTTTTGATGGCGAAGAACTGGCTAAGGTAATTCATGCAGACAAAGTAGCGAATGTGGTTTTCTTTTGTGGCGATAAACGGTTGGATGCATTGCCCGGATATTTATATCAACACGATATAATGGTGCGGGAGATAGTAGTGTACAGGACCAGGGAAACTCCTGAGCAGATGGTGAAACACTACCAGGCTGTTATGTTTTACAGCCCTAACGGGGTAAACAGCTTTTTCAGAGTAAATAAGATTTGGCCGCATACTGTGTTATTCGCAATTGGCAATACTACAGCAATGGCTTTGAGGACAAAAACACAAAATGAAATAATAATAGCCGATACTCCTTCGAAAGAAAATCTTGTGGATAAAGTAATAGAGCATTTTCATAAATAGAATTAACCAACTGCTGCCAAGCATCTTTATAATTATTCAACCATGAGTGAATTGAAAAATGACCTGATTTTAAAGGCATTAAAAGGGGAACAGGTATCCAGGCCGCCGGTATGGATGATGCGCCAGGCAGGCAGGTATCTGCCCGACTATATTAAGCTGCGCGAAAAGTATGATTTCTTTACCCGCGTTCAGACGCCTGAGCTGGCTTGTGAAATTACATTGCAGCCTGTAGACCAGGTGGGTGTAGATGCTGCTATACTATTCTCAGATATACTGGTTATACCGCAGGCAATGGGCCTGACGGTATTGCTGGAGGAGAACAAGGGCCCCGTGCTCCCGAATGTAATCAAAACAAAAGAAGACATTGATGCGCTGAACTGCACTGAAGTTGATGAGAGCCTGAGTTATGTGTATAAAGCGCTGAAATTAATAAAGCAGGAACTGAATGGCCGGGTGCCATTGATTGGTTTTGCAGGTGCGCCCTGGACTTTACTGTGCTATATGATAGAGGGTAAGGGCAGTAAAACATGGGATAAGGCAAAGCAGTTTTGCTTTACTCAGCCTGAACTGGCTCATAGCCTGCTGCAGAAAATCACCGACATTACCATATTGTACCTTAAGGCACAGGTAAATGCCGGAGCCGATTTGGTGCAGGTATTTGACAGCTGGAGCGGTATGCTGAGCCCGGCAGATTTTAAATTGTATGCCCAGCCATACCTTATACAGATTGCTGATGCGGTAAGCAGTCATGCCCCTGTTATCTTATTCCCGAAAGGGAGCTGGTATGCATTGACCGATTTGAGCAGGACGAGTGCTGCCGGACTGGGCTTAGACTGGAGTATCACTCCGGAGATGGCCAGGTCAATGACCAATAACAGCATAACACTTCAGGGCAATTTTGATCCGTCGAAATTACTGGCGCCAATACCGCAGATTAAGAAGGAAGTGAAGGAAATGATTGATGCATTTGGGGTGAACAGGTATATTGCCAACCTAGGTCATGGCATTATGCCCAATATTCCGGTAGATCATGCAAGGGCATTTGTAGATGCTGTAAAAGAATACGCTTAGAAATTCCGGATTTTTAAAAACAAATTCCAAATCCAAACCACCAATTCCGTTTAATAACTATGAGTGTAAAAGATCAGTTTGTTGCTTATATACATGGCCTGCAGGATAGTATCTGTGCCGGCCTTGAAAGCATGGATGGCAAGGCTAAGTTCAGGGAAGATAAATGGGAGCGGCCTGAGGGTGGGGGCGGAAAGACAAGGGTAATAGCTGACGGGAATGTGTTTGAAAAGGGAGGTGTGAATACATCAGTTGTTTCAGGTGCGCTGCCTAAGGCAATGCAGATCGCTTTTAATGTTCCGGACAGTAATTTTTTTGCAGCGGGGCTATCGTTGGTTATTCATCCGCTCAATCCATTTGTCCCTACGATTCATGCCAACTGGCGCATGTTTGAGTTATACGACCTGGATGGCAAGCGGCTGGATTGCTGGTTTGGCGGTGGCAGTGATCTTACACCTTATTATATTTTTGAGGAAGATGCCAGGCATTTTCACCATACCCTTAAAAATGCAATGGCATCTTTTGGTGAGCACATATATGCAGAGTGTAAGAAACATTGCGATGAATATTTTGTAAACAAACACCGGGGTGATGAGATGAGGGGAATAGGCGGAGTGTTTTACGATTATCTGCGTCCGGCAGATGATGCAGATGAAGAGAAGCATTTTGCATTCCAGCAGGCTAATGGCAATGCGTTTCTGGATGCCTACCTGCCAATAGTGGAAGCAAGAAAGGATACACTATATGGTGAGAAAGAGATTGAATGGCAGGAGGTAAGAAGAGGGCGCTATGTGGAGTTTAACCTGATACACGACAGGGGTACGTTGTTTGGGTTAAAAACGAATGGCAGAACAGAGAGTATACTCATGAGCCTGCCGCCAAGGGCAAGATGGTATTATGAATATAAGCCTGAGGCCGGGAGTGTTGAGGAATCAATGTTGAAATATTATAAGCCGAGGGAGTGGGTATAAATGGTTATAGATTGAACGTAGGTGTACCACACCTTCTTCAGGTGTGGTACACCTGGGTAACGATAAATAAAATCTACAGATATGCACTTAATAAGAAGAAACAGAATATTAAGACAGACACCAGCCATCCGGGCCATGGTTGCGGAAACAATTTTAAGGCCGGCTGATTTTATCGCGCCTTTATTTATTACTGAGGGCGTTGGGGTGAAGGAGGAAATTTCATCCATGCAGGGCTACTACCGTATGAGCATTGATAATACGCTGCAGGAAATAAAGGAGCTCTGGTCGCTGGGGATAAAGAGCGTACTGCTTTTTATAAAATGCAGCGATGAGCTTAAGGATAACAAGGGCACTGAAGCGCTCAACCCCAACGGATTGATGCAGCGGAGCATAAGGGCAATAAAAAGTGCACATCCTGAGATGATTGTGATGACCGATGTGGCGCTTGATCCGTTCTCTACATATGGGCATGATGGTATAGTGGAAGGAAACGAAATAGTGAATGACCCTACAGTGGAAGTACTGGCAAAAATGAGTGTGAGCCATGCACAGGCAGGGGCTGATTTTGTGGCGCCCAGCGATATGATGGATGGCCGTATTCTGGCTATCAGGGAGGCACTGGAAAATGATGGTTATACCAGGACCGGTATTATGGCCTACAGCGCCAAGTATGCATCCTGTTTTTACGGCCCGTTCCGCGATGCGCTGGACAGCGCTCCGGGTTTTGGGGATAAGAAAACCTACCAGATGGACTATGCCAACAGAACGGAAGCAATAAAAGAAACATTGATGGATGTGGAGGAAGGGGCGGATATTGTGATGGTAAAACCTGCTATGGCTTATCTCGACATTATCCGCGAGATCAGGAATAGTGTAGATGTGCCGGTAAGCGCCTACCATGTAAGCGGTGAGTATGCCATGATAAAGGCCGCTGCAAAAATGGGCTGGCTGGATGAAAATAAAGCAATTATTGAATCACTGACCAGCATCAAACGTGCTGGAGCTGACCTGATAGCTACCTATTTTGCCAAGGATGCGGCGAGGCTGATTAATGGATAATTGCTTAATTTTGATTTATAAAATCTGAGCTTATGGGTTTCCCTGCATTTAAGTACACAACTCCCGAAGACTATCTGGCAATGGAATTGAGTGCTCCGGAAAGGCATGAATACTTTGAAGGTAGCGTTTATGCTATGGCTGGAGCTACAGAAGATCATATTTTTATAGTAGATAATTTAACGTCAGAATTAAAAAGTTTCCTTAGAGGAAAGAATTGCAGGTCTTATTCTTCCGAACTAAGGGTAACAACTCCGCATTTCGAGTCTTATATGTATCCGGATCTGGCTATAATTTGTGGGAAAACAGAAACGAAGGAAGGCGTTTTTAATACTGCTGTTAACCCAACTGTTATTATAGAAGTAACAAGCTGGTCTACCGAAAAATATGACCGGGGGTATAAACAGATATACTACCTGCAAATACCCTCACTCAACGAGTATATTATTATTGATTCTCTCAAATGCAAAATAGAAATAAACAGGAAGTTGGAAAATGGCAGTTGGGATAAAATAGTTATGGATGATATTAATGGGGCTATAACAATTGCCTCAATAGATATGAATATTGCTGTAAAGGATATCTATTATGGGGTAGAATTCGGCAATAGTAAATAGTAAATGGCATCCACTGCCAATCATTTCCCAAAAGAATCTAAAATATTAAGTCATTTATTAGTTTTTTAAATCATGACCAAAAGCCAGGAATTATTCACACGCGCACAAAAGACGATACCCGGTGGGGTTAACTCGCCGGTAAGGGCATTCAAAAGTGTGGGCGGCACACCGTTATTTATGGAGCGGGCCAAAGGCGCTTATATGTATGATGCCGATGGCAGGCGGTATATAGATTATATCAACTCTTGGGGCCCTATGATACTGGGCCACGCCTATGAGCCGGTGGTAAAAGCTATACAGGAAAAAGCCCTTGGATCAACTTCATTCGGAGCGCCAACTGAGCTGGAAATAGAAATGGCTGAACTCATTGTGAGCATGGCGCCCAATGTGGACATGGTGCGTATGGTGAGCAGCGGTACGGAAGCTTGTATGAGCGCATTAAGACTGGCGCGTGGCTTTACCGGTCGCAATAAATTTATCAAATTCGAAGGCTGTTATCATGGTCATGCCGATGCTTTCCTGGTAAAGGCCGGCAGCGGTGTGGCAACCTTTAACATACAGACAATAC
>Ga0214164_1001082_pt1 | contig 16245 bp, 15 predicted proteins | sample TroBogepilimnion_13_FD_153003 | JGI IMG/M metagenome (GOLD analysis project Ga0214164, IMG submission 153003) | Freshwater microbial communities from Trout Bog Lake, WI - Practice 03JUN2009 epilimnion v4 | ecosystem: Environmental > Aquatic > Freshwater > Lake > Epilimnion/Euphotic zone ...
CCGCCACCAGGTATCGATCCTGGACCCTGGGCTTCAAAGGCCCATGTGCTAGCCACTACACAATGGCGGAACCTGAATTCTCCCTTATATGCGGCCATAACGCCAAAACTGGCAGGGCCAATAACGAACTAAAAGCTGCTGATTCGACGGGCCCCATGAGTCGGCCCGCTCGCTCGTGCAACCCCGCCAACGACGCCACTAGAACTCAGCGCTACTGTGAGATCGAGGGCTCGTTCTTCATCCTCAACCAAAAAGGCAACAGTGGGGCCTGAGCCAGAGACGATGCATCCCAGTGCGCCATATTCCTGACCAACATCAAGTACCAATCGGAGTGCAGGTCGGAGCGAGCATGCTGCACTTTGAAGGTCATTGCTCAGCGCCTTGCCTAACTCTTTGGCATCTCCAGCTCTAAGTGCTTGTAGTAGTGAGTCATTCGCGGTCGGACGTGAGATAGCAAGGCCTTCACGTAACCGATCGCATTCGGCATAGACCGATGGCGTCGAAAGACCAGAGTTAGCGAGAGCTAAGACCCATTGATAACTTCCTTGCGCGAGCACTGGAGTGAGTTGATCGCCACGACCACGGCCAATGGCGGTCCCGCCGGCGATTCCAAATGGAACATCACTTCCGAGTTCAGACCCGATGCGCTGCATCTCATCTCGAGAGAGACCTAATTCGCAGAGTGCATCAATGCCAACAATGACTCCTGCGGCATCAGCGCTGCCGCCAGCCATTCCGCCAGCAACTGGAATCTCTTTTGCAAGATGAATATCAAGATCGCTATCGAGTTGATACCTACTCACCATTAATTGCGCGGCCTTATAAGCCAAGTTTGTCTGATCAAGTGGGACGCCTGCGGCAGTCGATCCCGAAGCGCTCAAAGCGATTCCACTACCTTCAACGCCGAACTTCACTGTCACATCATCGTAAAGTGAGATCGCCTGAAAAACTGTAACGAGTTCGTGATAGCCATCGTCATCGAGCGGCCCAACAGATAACCCGAGGTTGACCTTGGCAGGCACTCGGATCACAACTCCGCTGAGATTCATAACCGTTAGCCTATAGTGAAAGCGCGTGTGCGATCTTGATGAAGTCAGGGAGCAAGAGAGCTTCGCCTCTAACCGTTGGGTCTACTCCAGCCGCAAGGATCGCATCTGATGCTGCAGCGCTGCCGCCGAAGAGCTCGGAGAGTGCGCCACGTAACATCTTCCGGCGCTGAGCAAAGGCGGCGTCGATTACTGTAAATGTCTTTAATCGGAGGGCCTCATCCCCCGCTGCCTGATGTCGTACAAAGCGAACGAGCGAAGAATCAACGTTAGGTACTGGCCAGAAGATTGACCGCCCCACCGTTCCGGCAGGTGACATATCGGCCCACCAGGTTGCCTTCACAGATGGCGAACCATAATTCTTGCTGCCAGGTTGTGCGACTAGTCGATCCGCGACTTCGCTCTGAACCATGACAACGCCAGATCGCAGAGTTGGGAACTTCTCCATAAATCGAAGGAGTACTGGGACAGAGATATTGTAAGGAAGATTTGCGACAAGCACGGTAGGTGCTAACGGGAGTGATTCCACCACCATCGCATCTTGCGTAACAACGGTTAAACGATCGCCGTCGAATTCATGGCGAGCGACGGTATGCGGCAACTCCGCTGAGAGTCGTTCATCAATTTCAACAACGACAACCTCCTTTGCCACTTCAAGAAGTGCAAGGGTCAGTGATCCAAGACCGGGTCCAATTTCAAGTGCAACATCGCCTTCATGCACATCAGCGCTCTTCACAATTCGACGGCAGGTATTCGCATCCACAACAAAGTTCTGACCGAGCTTCTTCGTTGGGTTCACTCCGATGCGAGCAGCGATCTCGCGTATTTCGGCTGCGCCGAGTAGGCCTGACATTAGGCGAACGACCCAAAGAGTCGCTCAGCATTTGCACTGATGCCATCGCAGAGCTCATCGAGATCTTGATCACGTTCATCGGCGATGAGGCGCAAGATCGATGGAATTTGGGCTGGGGTGTTCATCAATCCTCTATGCGGCGTTGGGGTTAAGAATGGTGAATCAGTTTCAACAAGCAATTGATCGAGTGGTACAAGTTTTACCGCCTCCCGAAGTGCTGGCGCATTCTTAAAGGTCACCGTACCTGCGAAGGAGAGGATGTAACCCTTCTCAATACACTCACGAGCCATCTCGGCATCGCCTGAATAACAGTGAAAAATAGTGATCTCAGGGGCGCCCTCTTCGGTCAAAGTATCTAAGACCGCCCGGTGCGCATCCCGATCGTGAATGATCAGTGCCTTATTTACGCGCTTGGCTAATGCAATATGGCGACGGAATGAATACTTCTGGCGCTCTTGCAGTTCGGGTGCAGTCCGGAAGAAGTCCAAACCAGTCTCCCCGATTCCACGAACACGTGGGTCAAGAGCCAACTCTTCGATTCGAGCTAAGTGAGCTTCAAGATCGTCAACAACGGGTGCTTCATTGGGATGTAATGCGACTGCAGCAAGAACTCGGCCAGGAAAGGCATGAGCCATGCGAACGCCCCAGGCAGATTGATCAGCGGAGTACCCGACTTGTACAACTCGATCGATTCCGACACTTGCTGCTTGATCTAATACTTCTTTGACAAGCGGGGAATCCGGTTCTGATTCCGTAACGAGTTCGATATGCGCATGGACGTCAACGCACGGGCGATTGAGTCTCTCTGGAAGTGGAGCGGGTTGGCGTTCCTTATCTAACCCAAAACGATCAGCCATGAGTTGTGCCTTACTTGGCAGCAGGCTCTTCAAGACGTGGGAAGAGGACAGCGCCCTTTGTGACGCGAGTACCTGGCTTGATCTGACCCCATTGCGCAACCTTGGAGATCTGCTCCCCTGCAATATCTGAACTCATACCGAGTGAGCTCCAGAGAGTTTCGCAGGTTGCAGGCATTACAGGATGTAAGAGAACAGCGAGAGCGCGGATAGATTCAGCGGTGTTATAGAGAATTTCGTTGAGTTCGGCGGTTCGACTCTCGTCCTTCGCGACGATCCATGGTTCGCGTTCGGTGACATAGCCATTGACGCGCTTACAGAACTCCATAATCGTATTGATTCCGCCTTGGAAATCGAGCGCAACCATTGCCGCATCTGCCTTCGCGACAGTCTCAGCCAGGGCTGCTTCCAGACCCGCATCGCGGGCGACTGCAGGAATAGCGCCTTCGCAGTACTTCTCAATCATCGCAATAAGGCGTGAAGCGAGGTTTCCAAAGTCATTTGCGAGCTCGCTGGTATATCGGGCTCCCATATCCTCCCAAGAGAATGATCCATCGGATCCAAATGGGATCGCACGTAAGAAGTAATAGCGGAAGGCATCGACACCAAAGTGATCGGTGATATCAGAAGGTGCGATACCAGTGAGCTTGGACTTAGACATCTTCTCACCACCTACGAGCAACCAGCCATGGGCGAAGACCTTCTTCGGTAGTGGCAAACCTGCAGCCATCAACATTGCCGGCCAGATGACCGCGTGGAAGCGGAGAATATCTTTTCCAACGAGATGAACATCAGCTGGCCAGGTCTGCGCAAATTTCGCAGCGCCCTCGCTTCCTGCCTCATCACCCAATCCAACAGCGGTGGCGTAATTCAATAACGCATCAAACCAGACATAAATAACTTGCTTGGTATCCCACGGAACTGGAATTCCCCAGTCAAAAGTTGAACGCGATATTGAAAGATCTTGGACTTCACCCTCTAAGAAAGCAACCACTTCGTTACGAGCTGACGTTGGTTCACATGCTGAAGGATTTGTCTTGTAATGCTCGAGTAACTGAGGAACAAACGCTGAAAGTCTAAAGAACCAATTCTCTTCGCTCAGAATTTCACAAGGCTTTGAGTGGATCGGGCAGAGTCCGCCATCGAGTAAATCACCGGGCAACTTAAACTCTTCACAGCCAATGCAATATGGTCCTTCATACTTACCAGAGTAAATATGGCCTTGATCTTTTAGACCAGAGAGGAAACGTTGGACGCGCTCCATGTGGCGTGGCTCGGTTGTACGAATGAAATCATCATTGGCGATGTTGAGCGCTTTCCATACTGGCTTCCATGAATCTTCTACGAGGCGATCGCACCAATCCTGTGGGGCAACGCCATTCTTCTCGGCGGTATTGAGTACCTTCTGGCCGTGCTCATCAGTTCCTGTTAGGAAGAAGACTGACTCTCCGCGTTGGCGATGCCAGCGAGTGAGTACATCACCAGCGACCGTTGTATAGGCATGGCCAATATGCGGCGCATCATTTACATAGTAAATAGGCGTCGACAGATAGAAGGATTTCTCGCTCACTCCCCCATCCTACCTGCGCCCTTGTAGGCAACCATCACATCAAAGACCTCTCGCTTCGCCAGTCCAGTCGCCTTTGCGACTTCGGCGATCGCCTCTTTCCGGCTCTCTCCTTGACTCTCGCGAGCTAAGACGAGTTCGATGAGATCTTCTGGGGTGTGCGTACGAAGGGCCGGATCAAAGCCAGCAATCACCAAGGTAATCTCGCCTAAAATCTCGCGGCTGCGTGCCCATTGAAGTAATTCGCTCAGTGCTCCGCGAATCGTCTCTTCATACGTCTTGGTCATCTCGCGACAGATTGATGCCTGTCGATCTGGGCCAAGGACTGCGATCGCATCGACTAAAGATTCTTCTAACCGGTGAGGCGCTTCAAAGAAGATCATCGTTCGCTCTTCTTCGCGCAACTTTTCAATGGCAGTGATTCGCGCCCTAGAAGTTCGAGGAAGGAATCCTTCAAAACAGAATCGATCTGTTGGAAGGCCCGAGTAGAGCAGCGCTGTTGTCACCGCACTTGGTCCTGGGAGTACTCGAACTTGGATATTGCGAGCAATCGCTTCTCGTGTCAGTCGATAACCCGGATCACTAATTCCTGGCATACCGGCATCGGTCACGACAAGTAGATCTTTTCCACTAGCGAGAATCTCAAGACATGGTTCGAGGCGCTCATTCTCATTACCTTCAAAGAAGGAGAAGAGTTTTCCGTGATAGGTGAGGTTGAGCTCGGCACAGAGTCGACCAAAACGCCTGGAATCTTCGGCGGCGATGAAATCAGCATCTGTAATCGCTTGCTTCAAACGATCGGAGGCATCCCCTGGATTGCCGAGTGGGATCGCTGCGAGGATCAACATGCGCCTATCCTCTCAGTTATTCCCCGATTTTCGCTCAACCCTTACTCTGTACCTATGAGGCAGGTTGTTAAAGGGTTCATTCAAAAGTTTGCTGACCCCATCTATGCCACCTCCTTCGCTCTTATTGGTTTGGCACTTCGGTTGTGGCATCTGAGTCAGCCCAAAGGCTTCATCTTTGATGAGGTCTACTATGCACAAAATGCCCACTCTCTTGCCCAGCACGGCGTCGAGTTAACCTCGAAGGGACTCGCAGATTTCATCGTCCATCCACCAGTTGGAAAGTGGATTATCGCCCTCGGCATAAAGGCCTTTGGCTTCAACGAATTCGGATGGCGAGTGAGTTCGGCCATCGTCGGATCTCTCTCAATCGCCTTGATCTACTTCGTCGCAAAGAAGCTCTTCGCCAATCCCTTGATCAGCTCGTCAGCGGCGATCCTCACCTTATCTGACGGTTTGCACCTGGTTCATTCGCGCACGGCACTGCTCGATATCTTCTTGATGTTCTTCACCCTGCTCGCATTCTTCTTCCTATTGCATTCTCGTCATTGGCTAGCGGGTATCTCTCTAGGTCTTGCTGCTGGCGTTAAGTGGAGTGGTCTCTACTATTTTATTGCTTACTTCGCTTTTATTCTCTACGCAGATTTCCGTCAGTATCAAGCGATGGAAGAGGCTCACCCACTGCAACGAACTCTCCGAGATAAATTACTGAAGCGCGCGACTCAATATGGAATCTTGCCTCTCTTTACATATCTCTTGACGTGGAGTGGTTGGTTCCTCAACACCAGCGGCTGGGATCGCACCTGGTCAAAAAATATTTTCAGGAACTTCTGGCACTATCAATCTGAAATATTGAATTTCCACAAGGGTCTGGTTGATAAGCATTCATACTCAGCCAACCCGTGGAGCTGGTTGTTGATGGGTCGACCAACGTCGTTCTTCTACGCCACCCCTAAGGGTTGTGGGAGTTCGAGTTGTTCACAAGAGATCCTTGGACTTGGGACGCCATTTTTATGGTGGAGCGGCATCATCGCAATCACAGTGACCTTTGGATATTGGATCGCACGTCGCGAATGGCAGAGTGGCCTACTACTTCTCAGCCTTGCCGCCGGCTACCTGCCATGGTTCCTCTTTCAGAAGCGGACGATGTTCTCGTTCTATGCCATCGCATTTGAGCCATTCCTCATTTTGATCATCTGTTACGTCATTGCCAAGTTCTTAGAAGATGAAGCCACTCGCCGCAGCAGAACGCGATTGGTCTACGGGTATCTCGCCCTAATAGTGCTCTGCTTTATCTATTTCTCACCGTTGTATCTTGGATCGGTGATTACATATTCCCATTGGCATTCATTGATGTGGTTGCCATCCTGGATCTAATCCACTGATAGCTAGAAGTGCAGTAAGGGCTTAGATCGCCTCAGAGTCGAGATTGTGTGGCTGCGCTGCCTCTTCAAGGAGAGTCTGTTCAAAGAGTTCTTCGCGTTGTGGAACTTGCAACTGATTGAGCAATTCTTGTTCGGCGGTCCACTGTCCAGGAACGGTCAGATCGATGACGCGCTTTGGAGTGATCGCCTTCGGAGCAGTCGCATACGTTGGCTTTGGCAAGGTGATTGGGCTCCAGCTAGCCTCACTCTTTGGAATTACAACGACGCCAGCAGGATCTTCACGTTCTTCAAGTGGGATCCAATGATCAGTTGTGCGCTCTTGCGCACTGAGTGAAATTCGAACCGATGGATCGAGCTTGATCTCGGCAGTCATAATCTTTTCGAGGGTCGACAGGCGACGAGTCTTCAACTGCGCTGTGACAAGTTGCTTGCGAACAGCGATGACATAGATGGCAAAACCAGAGAATGGAATCGCAAGAATCGTCCAAGAGAGCATTCCAACAATTGCGCCAAAGAAACTTGCAACCGTTAGGAATGTGAGAAATGTAAAGATTGTGCGGCGTTGCGCAAGAAGTTTGCGCTTCTGAGATGGGTCCATAAATTCTGGTGAGAAGGTACTTGATCCGCTTCCTTCAGAGAGTGAACGGATTGCGCTCTTATATCGATCGCCGGCTTTTGGTGAGGATTCTTCGTGGCGATGGAGCCAACGTGGAAGAAAATACGCGCCCCACATCACCAAGATGATGAGGTAGATAATGCTGGACGCCATGGAATGAAATCGTAATTGGCTAGGCGGGCTTTAGGGTGGATTTGGGGCAGTTGTGACGATGTGTCCCAAATAAATATTTTTGAGATTTTTAGCGAATCTCAGGGTTCTCTTTGACGAAAATCAGGTGGTCGCGCCAATCGCCATCGATATGAAGATATCGATTTCGAATCCCCTCGAAGGTATATCCGGCTTTCTCGGCCACTCGCTTTGAGGCGCTATTTTCAGGGCGCATTGTGATCTCAATGCGATGGAGTGAAAGCTCCTGAAACCCGTATTCTGTAAGGGCTACAACAGCTGCGGTTGTAAATCCTTTGTTGGCGACTCTGCTATCTATCCAGTACCCGATATAACCGCCGCGGTGGGCCCCAAAGACGATTCCACCCAGGGTGATTTGGCCGACAAAACGAGGCTTCCCCCCATCATTGATCCAGATTCCCAAGGAGAGGGTTCGAAGGGTTCGGGCATCTCTACGTCCCTGTCGGACCATCGCCCAGAAGGTCGGTAGCGGGTTCTGGTCATCGATGGCAGGCCTGGTCGCCTCCCATGGAGTGAGCCACTCTCGATTGAATCGACGAACTTCCTCCCATGCCTTGCGATCGCGATATCGAAGCGGCCGGAGAGTGATCTCGCCAACTTCGCTCTTTGCGCGAATCACTGGAGACATTATTGATTGCGCTCGAGAACCATGACATCAACAAGGTCGCCAGCCGCAGCCCCCGAGCTATCAGCCGGAATCGCGATGAGTCCTTGGGCATCCGAGAGCGTCGAGAGGAGATCCTGCTCGGGCAGTGCCGTGACCTTCAGATGATCATCCGAAATCAGTGCAGCACGAATCAGTGAGGTCAGACCGACTTTAGATTCCACTGCATGAGTCAACTCGGCCTTCACAATCGAACGGTGAATATTTGCAGCACCAAGCATGGTGCGAATCATCGGGCGAACAAAGATCTCGGCCGAGAGATAGGCGGCGATTGGGTCACCAGGAAGAGTGATGACTGGAGTCTTATCGGGGCCGATAGTTCCAAAGTTGTGCCGACCGCCATCGGCAAGTCGTGGGACTAACGTTTCAATCTCGCCTAGTTCACTCAAAGTCGAAGTAATGAGGTCAAAAGATTCATCATGACTCTCACCGCTAATGACGATGAGATCTGCTCGAACTAATTGATCTTCAATAATTAAGCGGAGTTGTTCAGAATTCTCAGCGATCATATGGACGCGGTAGCCGATCGCACCGGCCTCTTTCACTGAGGTGGTCAACATCCACGAATTGGTCTCGTACTCATCATCTTGGTCACGAAGGCTCTGACCGGGCTCCACGAGATCATCTCCGGCAGAGATAACAACGACTCGAGGGTGTGGTCGGGTTGGAAGGCGGTTGAGGCCAATAGATGCGGCGAGTCCGATCTGGGTTGAACGGATCCGAGAGCCCGCGCGCAGAACGAGTCGTTCGCCGGCAAAGATATCTTCGGCCAAGGTGGCGCCATGCGCATCTAAGAGCGGCATATCAAAAGCTGCTAGCGGGGTCGCGATAGAGAGCAGCGCGGCTGCAAAATCATTGACTGCAATCTCACGATCCATGGTTCTACCCTACTTTGCATGGGCTGCCTACTAAGGTATTGCCATGCGAAGGTCGGATGCGAGCGAGTCAGATAAGTCACGTTTGCGGCGTGACTACCGCAACCAACGACGCGAGCGATTTATTCAGGAGTCATGGCTTCATATTCTTGATGCCACCGAGTTCTCCTCCGTTGCTCGAGTGGCCAGTTATATCTCCTATGGCGAGGAGCCATCCACAACCGATATCAATGTAGAGCTCTTACGACGTGGAATCACACTTCTACTGCCAAGGCTCTTGCCTGATAACGATCTCGAGTGGGTCGAGTGGAATGGTGATGAGAATGCTCTTGTCACCAACGGAAAAGTTCTAGAGCCTCATGGCTTTGCGGTAAGAGATCTTGATGCCATTGACGTTGTCATCGTCCCGGCACTCCACATCGATCGATCTGGAAATCGACTCGGCCAAGGTGGTGGTTCGTATGATCGAGCCCTCGCACGGCTTGAAGCCTGGAAGATCGCGTTAGTGCATCACGGTGAGATCACAAATGAACCGATTCCAGTAGAACCACATGATCAGCGGGTCAACGCAGCAGCAACTCCAGATTTAATCGTGAGGTTCGCGGCTATTTAATTCGCGCAGATACTTGTTATATCGAGCGAGTTCATCATCCTCACCCATCGCTTCAGCACGATCGGCAGCGCGGTCAATTCGCTTACTTTCTCGTTTATCGTCGCGAACCCACTGTAAGAACGTTGCGATCAGCGCAAGAAGGATTGGGATCTCACCCATAGCCCAACCAACGGCGCCACCTGCATGTTGGTCCGCTAATAAATTCAAGTTCCACGGTCTATGCAAGAGTGCGAAATAACCCCCATCGACCAATGACGAAGTCGAGAGCAAGGTGATCGAGAAGAAGGCGTGGATACTCATCGCCGCAAAGAGAACAATGATGCGCACAATATGGGGAATCTTTCGCGGATTGGGATCAATCCCAACAATGACGTAGAAGAAGAGGTAGCCCGCAAGCAGGAAGTGAAGATCCATAAAGAGATGGCCACTATGGCTTCGCATCAGGGATCCATATGCCGGAGTGAGGTAGAGGCCGAAGAGCGAGCCATCGAAGATCGCCAGCGCAGTAACTGGGTTGGTGATGATGGTCGAGTAACGAGAATGGATGATGGTGATGAGCGACCCGCGTATTCCACGTTCACTCTCAGTGCGACCCGCAGGAAGAGTGCGCAATGCAAGGGTTATAGGGGCACTGAGCACAAATCCAATCGGAGCAACCATTCCTAGGGCCATGTGAGCAATCATGTGATACGAGAAGGCAAAGTGAGCATAGACCCCAAGTCCACCAGATGTCGCAAAGTCAGCGACGGAGACAGCAAGTGCAAAGGCGACGGTACGACCGACCGGCCACTTATCTCCACGACGAGTGAGGACCACAACACCCCGAATGTAGAGGGCTGTTGCAAGAAGAAGGATTCCTAGGAATGTTCCGTCTGGCACGTAAGCAGTTAGAACTCGCCAGAGCGTTGGTTGTACTGGCATGGCGATACCGGTGAGATTAATAACTGGATCTGGTACGGCATTTGCTGCGGCGATGGAAACTGGCGGTTGGGTTGTCGATAACCATGCACCAATTGCCACAGTGATCACCATGACGAGTGCTTCATTAGTAAGTAATGCAAAGGTCTTCACCGAGCCATCAGGCTTCACCAAGTTCTTCCGATGTGCTGCGCCGAAGCCAATCAAAATCACCATTAAGAGAATCTTGATACCTATCAGCAAGCCATAAAGAGTTGCCCAGCCAGCAAGAAAGTTCAGCCGGGTCCAGGCATTCACGACTCCGCTTATAGCCACAATGACTGCGGCCCACAGAGCGATCGCACTAAAACGTGAGATCGAGGCAGCTCGTTCGGCCGGAGAAATCACGACCAATCCAATGACTCCCCCAACCCAGATTGATATGAAGAGAACGTGAAAGAGCAATGAACCTATTGCCATTCCATGGTTTCCGGCGCTGCTGGCATGACTCTGAAAAACTGGGACTATCAATCCAATAATAGAGAAGAGCCCAGCCCAGTACACCCCGCCCACTTTTCTGGCCCATTGAAGAAATGCCAGAACTGCGAGAGAGCAGATTCCCTGAATAAGAAAGTCACGGCCCACTGCTGTTTGGCTTAGAAATGAGCGGAGCGTTGTTGCATCGAAGGCATCGAGGAGAGTGCCACCTAGTAAATTTGCGAGTTCTGCGAATGTTCCACCGACGATAGTTACCAGCGTTACAAAAGTGGCGAGGTGAGCTAACTTCTTTACGCGAATACCTTCAGCCGTTAACACTCCACGCTCTTCACGGATGAAGAATGCAGCAGCAAAGATCAAGCCAAATGCCGTGAGGGCGGAGATAAAGTAGACTGCTTTAGTGATCGCCAATACCGAGGTCACAACAGCATTGCTGGAGAAGGTGTGTACTTCTAAAAGAAAGTGCACTGATTACTGCCTATCTTCCTTATCCGTTTTTGGCTTTCTCGCGGCCGCCTTTGAACGTGACTTTCGCTTATTCACTTTACGTTCGCGAAGAAGAAGTCGCGCGTACCACAGCAAGAAGAGACCAACTAAGAGAGCGAAGAGCATCAGGATGATGACAAAAATATCTGCCGTATGTGTTCCCTTGCTTGCAGGGACTACCGTAACGCTCTGGGTCGGTGTTGGTGTCGCTGATGCAACTGCCGCAGGCGCATTAAAGAGGAATGTGTATGACCCTGTAAGCGGGGCATCAGTTGCTGAGACGAGTGAGTAGGTCACTGTGTAGACACCAGCAGCGATGAGGGGTTTCAAGCCGATCACGGCAGTCGTATCAGTGATCGTCACCGAACCATCATCGACTTGAAGTCCGGTTGGATCGGTAACCGAGATCGTCGAACCCTGATCAGCCAGGGTGGTGGTGCCTGTAACCGATACTGCATTTGGAGCGACGCCCAGTACTGCGCCAGCTGCAGGGCTTGAAGTAGTCAAAGTATTAGCGAGGGCGTGGGTTGGGGCCATGAGTAAGGTGGCTAGGAGGAGCGCCACTGTGCTCGAAACTCTGGCCTTGTGTCGGGTTACGATCATGGCAACTCCCTCTCCCTGCGATCGATTAGAAGTAATTCTCTCACCACTTTAGACTCTGGGTATGCCTACATACGAATATGCCTGCGTCGCCTGTGGCCACGCCTTCGAGGTAGTCCAATCCTTCACTGATGAGGCTATCTCAATCTGCCCGCAGTGCAAGGGTGAGGTCCGCAAGGTCTATAACAACGTTGGAGTCGTCTTCAAGGGCTCGGGCTTCTACAAGACTGATTCTCGTGCCAATGCGCCGACTGCTACTCCAAGTAGCCCGCCGCAATCTGCCACTAAACCAATAACGGATTAACCGTGGTGTGGTGGTTTATCGCCACGAATTTCGGCATCACGGGCGTTCTCAGCTGCGATCTCTGATGGATCTTTAATCTCATCATCGCCGGTTCGGTCAGGAATTATCTTGCCCACGTCACACCTGTTCTGAAGTCACTTTCTATTAAGACTGATCCTATATCCTCGGGCCATCCCCATTAGTTCATGAAAGAGAAGAGTTCTGATGTTTGAGAAAATTGGTCATTTGGTAGTGAAGCGTCGTAAGTCGGTATTGGCACTCTTCATCGTTGCACTTATCGCCTTTGGAGCTATGGCTGGCCTCGCTGTACCTCGCCTCTCAGGTGGTGGATACACCAACCCAAATAGCGATTCGGCGAAAGCGACCGAGTACCTGACATCAACCTTCCATGTTCAAGATCCTGCTCTTGTCCTCGAAGTGAAATCAACGTCTCTCATTTCTGATCCTGCAGTAGCCGCTTCTGCTGCCGCCCTCGAAAAGTCTGTGGCGGCCGAGAAGGGCGTAGCTAAGACGCTCTCCTATTGGAGCGCTGGTGGCGCGCCTTCGCTTGCGAGCAAAGATCAGCATGCAGCATTTCTCTTCATCTACTCCACTGAGACCGACCTTTATAAGACTGCAGACCTCGGAAAGTTAGTCGCGGCCAAGTACGACGGCACCTTCCAAGGACTACGTGTCTACGTCAATGGCATCGCCGCTATCAACTCAGCCTTAAATGAGAAGATCACGAAGGATCTTGCTGTTGCTGAAGGAATCTCCGTTCCGCTGATCTTCCTCCTTCTCCTCTTTGTCTTCGGCGCCTTCATCGCAAGTGCCACTCCACTGATCGTCGGTGTCGGTGCGATTATTGGATCACTGGGCCTCATCTATCTCATCTCGCTTGCGACCGGAGTTAGCATCTTTGCCCTCAACCTCATCACCGGCATGGGCCTCGGCTTGGGCATCGATTACGCGCTCTTAATGGTGAACCGTTTCCGTGAAGAGCTGCATGCCGGCAAAGAGGTTGAAGCAGCGATCGTCAATACCGTGAAGACCGCAGGCAAGACCGTCTTCTACTCAGGTCTTACTGTCTTCATCACCCTCGCTTCACTCACCTTCTTCCCCATGATGTTCCTCAAATCATTTGGCTACGCCGGTATGAGCGTCGTTGCCATGGCGGTGCTAGTAGCCCTTCTTCCATTCCCAGCAATTCTCGCCATGATCGGTACGGGCATCGATAAGTTCGTTGTTCGCAAGAGCGCCGTTACACCAAAGGCAGATGGCCGCTGGGCACAGACCGCTCGTTTTGTCATGCGCCGACCAGTCGCCGTAGTCGTGCTATCCCTCATCGCTCTTTCAGCGATTGCTGCACCTGTTCGCAATATCGTCTTCTCGCAAGCTGGCGCTCAAGTAATGCCGGCATCATCTCCAATTGCGATTGCCGATCGGACGGTTACTCAAGACTTTCCTGGCCAAGAAGGCAACCCGATTCAATTTGTCATTCCGAATGGCGCTTCGCAAGAAGCTGACCTAGCGGCTTACAAGGCGAAAATCGCCGAGGTAAAGGGCATCGTCCGTGTCGGTGCTGATCAAGTATCAGGAAGTGCGGTCTTCTTCTCCGCAATTCACTCGATGGCACCGCGCACCAACGAAGCCCAAGCGCTGATCAATTCCATCCGAGCGATCCCCGCTCCGGCTGGCACATTAGTTGGCGGTGCTGCAGCCGATTATGCAGATACTCAAAATGGAATTGCTAAGACTCTACCGTGGGCTTTCGGTTGGATTGCCATTGGAGTTCTGATCCTGCTCTTCCTCTTTACCGGATCAGTCATCTTGCCGATCAAAGCCGTGATCCTCAACGTCATCTCACTCGTTGCGATGATGGGAGCGTTGACGTGGATCTTCATCGATGGCCATCTTGGATGGCTTGTTGGAAAATTCACTAATACGCATACGCTCGACACTTCAATGGTCATCTTGATCTCTGTCGTTACCTTCGCACTCTCAATGGACTACGAAGTCTTCCTCCTCTCCCGCATTAAAGAAGAGCATGAATCTGGAATGGCAAATGAAGATGCCGTTGCGACCGGACTCCAACGTTCGGCTCGAATCATCACCGCGGCTGCATTCCTGCTTGCGATCGCCTTCGCAGCATTTATGACGAGCGGCGTAAGCAACATTAAGACCCTCGGATTCGGAGTCGCCTTCGCAGTCTTGCTCGATGCTTCGGTAGTTCGCGGCCTGCTGGTGCCAGCACTTATGCGCCTCTTCGGAGAGCGCAATTGGTGGGCACCGGAGTGGATGAAGCGCTTCACGATTTCACACTAAGCACTTCCCCGCTTTACCCTTAGAGCATGGATCTCATCGTCACTCTGCAGTGCCAGGACCAGCCCGGCATCGTTCACTCGATGACTTCGGCAGTCTTGGCCTGCAAGGGCAACATCATCGAGAACCAACAGTTCACCGATGCCACAACAAATACCTTTGTTATGCGCACTCGGATCGAGACCGAAGAAGGTCTAGATTCGGCTCGGGCGGTCATCACCGAAGGCCTCAAGCACCTCTCTCCGCACTTGACCTTCCGTCCAACTCAAGAGCGCAAGCGCACTTTGATCATGGTGACGACTGAAAGCCATTGCCTTCGCGACTTGCTCTATCTACAAGAGCTCAACGAGATGCCGATTGATATCGCGGCAGTAGTTTCAAATCACGAAGTGCTCAGACCCCTAGTCGAGTCACACGGCCTCACCTTTATCCACCTGCCAATTGATTCAATGGGCAAGGAGATCGCAGAAGCGAAAGTTCTTGAACTCGTCGAAAAAGAGAAGATCGAGCTCGTTGTCCTTGCCCGTTATATGCAGATCCTCAGCGAGAAGTTCTGCAAGGTTCTCGATGGCAAGATCATCAACATCCACCATTCATTCCTACCTGGATTTAAAGGCGCAAAGCCTTATCACCAGGCTCACGAACGTGGCGTAAAGATCATTGGCGCAACCTCCCACTTCGTCACTCCACACCTCGACGAAGGCCCGATCATCAGCCAAGACGTTGCACATGTAACGCACTCTGCCTCGCCCGAAGATTTGATTGCCATCGGCCGCGATATCGAACGCCGCGTGCTCTCTCAGGCGGTCAAACTCTTCGCGCAAGACCGAATCTTTATCGTGGGATCCCGGACGGTCGTCTTTCAGTAATAAATTTCTTTAACCCACACCCCATGAACGAAGCGTTGGGTACTTTGCCGAGCGTCCATCACCCGAAGATCTACCACGTACTCTGCGCCAGATCCATGGCAAGACGAAGATAAAGATCCAATGAATATTTTCGAATAGCTTGCGAACGCGACTCTTCTTCTTTGCGGGCGGTAATGGAATTCGCCATGCAGCATCAAAGGGATACCCCAACATTTCTAACACAGCTTGCGCTAACCGCCAGTGCCCTTCGGCGTTAAGGTGGAGGCGATCTACGGCGAGAAATCTGCGATCTGAGAGCCACGGTGATTCTTGCGCTTCGGCCAGAATTGCGCCGAATTCTTGAGCGACTGCGCGGACATTTTTGTTGAAGGCTGTAAAGCGTTCGACCCAGAGGTCGGCCGTCTTCCCTTTGCCATCTACGGTTTCGATGACTGTGAAGACCACCACGGTTGCGCCCGTTGCGGTAAGAGCCTTCACTGCTTCTCGATATTCCTTAAAGGCTACATTTGATTGGTATTTTGGGCGGAGCACATCATTTGCTCCGGCGTGAAATGTAACCAGTGTTTCTCTTCCTGAAATCATTGGGATTGCCGCTGGAATTTGGTCTGTAATCACTTGATGGAGAATCTTGCCCCGAATAGCGAGATTCGCATATTCAAACCCGTCTTGCCCGCTTTGATTGGCGGCCAATACATCTGCAACGCGATCAGCCCAACCGCGATATTCACCATTAACGAGGTCATCACACATTCCTTCTGTAAAGGAATCTCCGATGGCGATGTA
>Ga0214164_1001083_pt1 | contig 16230 bp, 10 predicted proteins | sample TroBogepilimnion_13_FD_153003 | JGI IMG/M metagenome (GOLD analysis project Ga0214164, IMG submission 153003) | Freshwater microbial communities from Trout Bog Lake, WI - Practice 03JUN2009 epilimnion v4 | ecosystem: Environmental > Aquatic > Freshwater > Lake > Epilimnion/Euphotic zone ...
GAGAAATAAGTTTTAATGTTTTCATTTTGTCCCTTTATATTTTAACTTTAACTTAAAGTATTGGTTATCAATAATTTTACATCATTTTACTTATATTTATGAGTTGGTGGCAATTATAACAGACCCGAATTTTTAAACATTTATGAAAATTATTTTAATAACTTTAGTTTTGACATTAGCATCATTTTTCTCATTCGGACAAACAGAAAAAATAGAGTACAAAACTGTTGCAGATAATTTTGAAAGAAATTACAATACTGACAACTTTGACTCTATATTTTCAATGTTTGGAAATGAAATGCGAAATGCTTTACCACTCGACAAAACTAAAGAGTTTTTTGCGGGCTTGAAATCACAAGCAGGTCAAATCACTAAGCGTCAATTTGTAAGGTATGTAAATGGAAGTTATGCTTTATACAAGACAAATTTTGAGAGAGCTTTATTTGGAGTGAACATATCCTTGGACAATAACGCCAAAATTAATGGGCTATTTGTAAAACCATTCACAGACGAGAACCTTCCGAAAATAGAACGCAATTCAACTAAACTTATTCTTCCATTCAAAGGAGAATGGACAGTTATTTGGGGTGGTGACACAAAGGAATTAAACTATCATGTAGAAAGTATTGCACAAAAAAATGCCTTTGACATAGTTATTAAAAATAACAAAGGCTTGTCTTACCAAACAGACGGACAGACAAATGAAGATTATTACGCTTTTGGCAAAGAAATTATTGCCCCTTGTGACGGAGAAATAGTTTTAGTGGTTGACGGTGTAAAAGATAATAAACCAGGGGAACTAAATCCTATTTATGTTCCTGGCAATACAGTAATAATTAAGACAGCAAAAAACGAATATTTATTCTTAGCTCACTTTAAACAGCATTCGATAAAAGTATTTGAAGGACAAAAAATAACGCAAGGACAACTTTTAGGACTTTGTGGCAATTCAGGTAACTCATCTGAGCCACATTTGCATTTTCATATTCAGAACGTAGAAAACATGAATGTAGCTACAGGAGTTAAATGCTATTTTGATAAAATTTTAGTCAATGGACAAGTTAAGACCGACTATTCACCAATTCAAAAAGATAAAATTAGCAATGAGACAAAATAACTTCTGCCAACATCAGTATCCAAATATGGTTGGTGACGGAACAAACTTGGCTTTTGTACTTTCTTTAAACACTCATTCGTTAGCTGCCAGACGGGGAACTTAAATTTTGAAATACAAAATAGTTTGACATTACAAATACGTTTAAACAGAATTATATTTTATCAAAGGCCAATAGCCAATACCTCAAAATAGACTTCTTATTTTCTAGACCAATAATTGATTATTTAACCACAACTTTTACCCCAAAAAACTTCCCTCTTTTATTAAAATTTATTCAGCACAGTGGGTAGTTCGCCTATAATTCCCTATTTTTAACCCTTCACCAACCCTTGCAGTGGAAGGTGGTTAATTTAAGACTCATTTATTGATGATAGCTACCCGACAGGCATCCCTTTTTCAGAATTATTTCAGCTCCAACTATTCATACAATGAATTATTGGGAGAAGATGGCAGCCTTCGTCCGCACTGGCAAACATTTTTTCAATCGTTTTCATTACTTGGCCCTGAGGAAATTCAGGAACGTAGGGTGGCCATCCATCGCTTCCTGAAAGAAAATGGGGTAACTTATAACATCTATGGCGACCCTCAAGGTCTTAACAGGCCTTGGAACCTGGATGTAATCCCTTTCTTGATCAGTAAAGACGAATGGAGCATCATTGAAAGCGGTTTGGTGCAACGCGCCGAGTTATTCAACCTGATACTGAAAGACATATATGGTCCCCAACAACTCATCAAGAATGGATTATTGCCCATAGAACTTGTGTATAATCACCCGGGCTTCCTGCGAGAATGTGCAGGGTTGAAACAGGTGGATAAACACCAACTGGTACTCTATTCCACCGACATTGCCCGTAGCCCCGATGGAAAAGTGTGGGTACTGAACGATCGGACGCAAGCCCCTTCTGGCTCGGGATATGCACTGGAGAACAGGATGGCAATGGCACGCATACTCCCCGAATTGTTTGATGGCTTGAAGGTAAAACAACTGTCGCCTTACTTTACCGACCTTCGGAATGCACTTACATCGATGGCGACCAACCAATCGCAACCCCGCGTAGTAATTTTGACGCCCGGCCCTAGAAACGAAACATACTTTGAACATTCCTACCTCTCCTCTTACCTTGGCTATACCCTTGTGCAAGGAGACGACCTGATGGTGAAGGACAACATTGTATGGCTGAAAACAGTAGGCGGACTGGAGCGGGTGGATGTGATATTGCGACGTGTGGATGATGTTTATTGTGATCCTCTGGAACTAAAAGAAGACTCACAGCTTGGCGTTGCTGGCTTGATGCAAGCAGTGCGAAGCGGTAATGTAAAGATTGCGAACCCATTGGGAAGCGGGATATTGGAGAATCCGGGCATCATGCCTTTTTTACCTGCTATCTCCAAATATTATTTCAACAAGCCATTGATTCTGCCCAACATTGCCTCTTGGTGGTGTGGTCAGCCTAAGGAACTGAAATATGTGCTGGAGAATATCTCTACACTTATTATCAAAAAGATTTATCGCGATTCTAATACAAGTACCTCCGTTGACGGCTCTCTCCTCTCTGCCAAAAGGGTTCAGGAACTGAAAGAAGAAATAAAGACGCATCCTTATATGTATGTTGGTCAGGAACGTGTGGCCTTTTCTTCAACGCCTTCTCTGTCCGATAAAAAGGTAGAACCACGCAATGCGCTTTTCAGAAGCTTTCTGGTGAGCAATAATGATTCCTATACAGTCATGAAGGGCGGGCTTACCCGTACCTCGAGCGATTCGGGCAATATGATTATCTCCAATCAGTTGGGCGGATTGAGTAAGGATACTTGGATTATTAGTCCCGAAGCGGAGGCTGGGATACAAAATACAAAGCCTACTTTCAACAATCAATCACAATTTCAAACACAGGGTCAGGCACAGTTTCAGTCGCAATCGCAGTTTCAGTTACAGAGTCAGCAATTGCAATTAGAGGCGTTACCCAACTACAAGAGCGTATTGCCTAGTCATACAGCCGAGAATCTGTTTTGGGTGGGACGATATGCAGAACGCTTCTTGGGGAATGCGCGCTTTTTACGCACTGTAATGCAGGCTATCATTGAAGGAAGCCGGCTACAACTGGATACCGACAAAATAACGGACGAAGCCCTGCTGATGGCATTGACGCATTATACATTTACTTATCCCGGATTTATTGGTGAAGCTGCCAAAGCTAAGTTTGCTAACCCTTGGAAAGAATTGTATGCTATGATGTTTGATGCGACTAAAAGTGGGGGGCTCACCTACAACTTTGCATTGTTTAGCCGTGCCGTAAATGCAGTACGAGATCACTGGAGTACCGATACCTGGCGTGTGCTGAGAAGCATGGAAGAACATTGGGTGGAGTCGGAAAACATTCAGCATACACATTTCAAAATGATTGCGATGCTGGATGATTTGATTACATCGATGGTCGCTTTTATTGGCCTGAACAGGGAGAGTATCTCGCGGGAACAAGGTTGGTCCATCATGGATACAGGCCGTAAGATTGAAGCAAGTATTTTGCTGGTGAATATGTTGCGTGCCACTTTGGTAAATAAATATGAAGATCAGGTGGCTTACAATCTACAGGAAGCTGTGCTGAAAAGCAATGAATCGTTGGTAAATTACCGGTATAAATACAAAGCGCACTTGCAGCTTCCCCTTGTGCTTGAGTTGATGTTACTGGATGAAAACAACCCACGCTCATTGATTTATCAGGTTTTCAGAATCAAGAAATATCTGGAAGGGATGCCGCAGAATCCTTTGAACAACAATGGTGTTCCAGAACACGTGAGCCTGATACATGAGTTATATGATGAGCTGAAGGAAATGAATAAGGAAGAACTATCTAATCTGGATGAAACGGGAGGCACTTATGAGAATCTGGATGATTTTCTGGCAGACATGTACACATATCTGGCTACGATTCCTAATGCCATCTCTAAAACATATTTTAAACATACGCAACCGCAACGACAACTTTTTACAGCTGATAAGATTGCATAGGATAGTAGATAGTAGATAGTAGATAGTAGATAGTAGATAGTAGATAATGGAAAATAACTGATTTAGGTTTAAAAACTTTTTACACGGATACTAATAACTACTATCTAATAACTAATATCTACTGTCTTGCTTAATAGAATAACATGAATTATAAAATAGTACATAAGACAGAATATATCTATTTCGAGCCGATAAGTCTTTGTCATAATATGGCACGTCTGGTACCGAGAAGTACGATTGGTCAAAACTGTAAAAAGTCTACGGTGGTAATAGATCCTATGCCTGATGTAGTAAATGAGTTTGAGGATTTCTTTGGGAATAAGGTCATTTATTTTGCAATACAACATGAGCATAGTTCACTGTCTGTAACTGTTTCATCGGAAATAGAAAGAAGTACGGTTGATTTTAAACAAAGCATCGAAACCTATGGCAGAATCCCATGGGAGGATGCACGGATGCAACTTTATCAACCAAGATTAGATTATATAGATGCCCGCCAATATGTTCCTGAAACAAATGCAACTACATTCGAATCGGGTATTACCAGTTATGCTATGGAGTCCTTTACAGCAGGACGCCCCATTTATGAAGCTATCTTTAGCTTGATGGAACGCATCTATAAAGACTTTCAGTTCAAACCCGGATTCACGACTGTTGCAACGCCAATCTCTGAAGTGATGAAACAACGAAAAGGTGTTTGTCAGGATTTTGCACATGTGGGTATTGCTTGTTTGCGTTCGGTAGGTTTACCTGCCAGATATGTAAGTGGTTATATCGAAACATTACCACCTCCAGGTGTTGAGAAGCTGGTTGGTGTTGATGCCTCACACGCTTGGTTTTCTGTATTCATTCCCAATATTGGTTGGGTAGACTTTGATCCTACTAATAATGTTGTTCCATCCGATCAACATATTACAATTGGCTGGGGAAGAGATTACTTTGACATCACACCACTTAAAGGTGTTATTTTAAGTAGTGGCCCACACCGGCTTTCGGTATCAGTAGACGTGAGAAGAGCATGATTTATAATTATGAGTTATAAATTATAAGTTGTGGAAATAACGCAAAACTTATCAATTATAACTAATTACTTATTACAGGAGCAGCGCAGCCAAGGTATAATCTGCAACTAAAATCAAAATACAAGTTACAACAACAGCACTTGTACTTGCCCTACCTATTTCTAACGACCCTCCTTTTACATAAAAGCCATAATAAGCAGGGATACTTGCCACAATAAACGCAAAAGTATAAGCCTTATAAAGCGCAACAGTAATATTATGAGGATTCAGGTTTTGGCGTAATCCAATATCATATAAGTCTGATGCTATAATACCACTCATTGCACCCGCCATCTTACCTCCCCATATTCCTAGGAATGCGGAGATAATTATCAGCCCGGGTATGACTAAAAGTCCAGCCATTATTTTAGGAAGAATCAGATAACTTTTAGGATTGATTCCCATTATCTCCAACGCATCTATCTGTTCGCTGATGCGCATGTTTCCCAACTCACTTGCTATCTTACTGCCAATTACACCTGCCAGTACAATACTCAATACGGTAGGAGACAATTCCAATATCATACTGTCACGCACAATCTGAGCAACAGTCGTTATGGGCACAATCGGACTTACTAACTGGTAGGCAGTCTGTACGGTAGACACAGCGCCAAGGAATATGGAAATGATGACCACTATAGGTAAGGCTCCCAAGCCAATTTCTACGCATTGGTGCATAAACTCTTTCCAATACATCTTATGATTCTCGGGTTTGGTAAACATCCCCTTCAACATCAGAATATAAGCCCCTAAGTGCATTAATACTTTCATATTTATACGTTTTGAATTTTGAATCTTGCCTTTTGAGTACCGATTTTGGAGGAACTCAAAAAGGCAAGATTCAAAATAAACAAACTATTTCTTCTCCTTCATCCTACTCCAGAACTCACTTTTAGCAATCAGTGGTTCTATGTCGGTATTACATTTCAACTGAGCATCCACTACTGCAACCAATGCCATATTTACGATACTTCTGACTGTACTGCCTAATTGTAAAACGTGAACAGGTTTCTTCATGCCCAAAAGGATTGGTCCAATTGCATCTGCACCACCTATTTCCTTCATTAAGTTGTATGCGATGTTTCCTGCGGTGAGATTTGGGAATATCAACACGTTCACATCTTGCCCAACCAATTCACTGAATGGATAGTTATCTTTCAAAATATCATTGCTGAAAGCTACACTCGCCTGCATTTCCCCATCTATTATCAATGAAGGATTACGTTCTTTCACCAACCTGGTTGCCTTTGCCACCAGATTAGCTTCATAACTATCGCTGCTGCCAAAATTACTATAACTCAGCATTGCAATGCGTGGTGTGATATTTAAATTTTTCACTTCCTTGGCAACCATTACCGTAATATCTGCTAATTCTTCGGCTGTTGGATTGAAATTAACTGTGGTATCAGCCAAAAATAGAGGCCCTTTCTTGGTAAGTAACAGATACATACCAGCAATCTTCTTCACGCCGTCTTCTGTACCAATTATGTTCAGGGCAGGTCTTATTGCATCGGCATAGTTACGTGTAAGTCCACTAATCATCGCATCAGCTTCTCCTGTTTCCAGCATCATACAACCAAAATGGTTCCTGTCTTTCATTATTTTGATGCTCTCATAATGATTGATACCCTTGCGCTTTCTTTTCTCAAAGAACAACTCTCCAAACTGAGCTCTTTTTTCATCCATTTCAGCACTTCGAGGATCTATTATTGGCAAGTCTGTAATATCAATATCATGCTCATAAGCTAGTTGTTTAATCTTACTTTCCTCACCCAATAAAATTGGATAAGCATCGCCTTCATCATAAATGATACTTGCTGCTTTTAATATTTTCAGGTTATCCGCCTCTGCAAATACCAATCTCTTCGGTGCTTTACGAGCCTTGCTGCTAATTGCACGCAACAATTGGTTATCCAGTCCAAGACGTTTGTCCAGTTCTACTTTGTAGGCGTCCCAGTTGTCTATTGTTTTTTGAGCTACGCCACTTTCTATTGCTGCTTTGGCAACAGCAGGTGCAACTGTACTAAGTAGGCGCGGATCCAGCGGTTTAGGAATTATATATTCTGTACCAAACGTTATATTCTTCTGGTTATAAGCCATATTCACTAAGTCTGGTACAGGCGTCTTTGCCAACTCAGCCAATGCAAGCACAGCTGCAAGTTTCATCTCTTCGTTAATCTTAGTGGCACGTACATCGAGAGCACCTCTGAAAATGTACGGAAATCCCAGAACGTTATTTACCTGATTGGGATAATCACTCCTGCCCGTTGCCATGATGATATCTTTACGGGCTGCCATTGCAATCTCATAAGTCACTTCTGGATCTGGATTTGCCATAGCAAAGACAATTGGATTTGGAGCCATTGTTTTAAGCATTTGAGCAGTCACCACATTCGGCACACTCAATCCAATGAAAACATCTGCACCAACAAAAGCAGATTCAAATGTCCAATCAGCACTTTGTGCCGCAAACAATAGCTTATTAGCAGATAATCCTTCTCTTCCTACGTGAATAATTCCTTTACTGTCAAACATTAAGAAGTTCTCTGGTTTTGCACCCAACGCTTTGTATAGTTTACAACAAGACATAGACGCTGCTCCCGCACCATTTACTATAATACGTACCTCGTCTATCTTTTTTCCTTGTATTTCCAACGCATTCAATAACGCTGCCGAACTAATGATAGCTGTTCCATGTTGGTCATCGTGCATGATGGGAATCTTGCACTGTTCCTTTAGTTTTTCCTCTATATAAAAACATTCAGGACTTTTGATGTCTTCCAGATTGATTCCTCCAAACGTAGGTTCCAAAGCTTTTACTATCTGTACAAACTTCTCAGGGTCTTTCTCATTTATTTCAATATCAAACACATCTATATCAGCAAATATCTTGAATAATACACCCTTTCCTTCCATCACAGGCTTTCCTGCTTCCGGACCAATATCTCCCAATCCAAGCACTGCCGTCCCATTACTTATTACCGCAACCAGATTCCCTTTTGCGGTGTACTTATAAACATCTTCGGGGTTATGAAAAATTTCCATACAAGGAGCTGCAACTCCAGGGCTGTAGGCGAGGCTAAGGTCTCTTTGTGTTTTTGCTTCTTTGGTAGGAATCACTTCAATTTTACCGGGTCTTCCTTGAGCGTGATATTCAAGGGCTTGCAACCACTTCGCATCTTTCTTATCCATAAAATTCAATTTAAATTTAGCAATTAATCTTTGGTGTACCTGATAGTGCCACTATCTCTTTTTGTGTAACTGTTAATAATTATATAACGACCATTAAAGAAAGGCTGCAAGGTAGCCGTTATTGATAAAAGAAGAATGACTTTTGTTAGGTAAATAAAATAGCGGCTATTGAGTTAAAATTCATATGAATCAGATATTTTTGGCTAAACTAATCTGAATACTATATTTGAATTTCTAAACCTTCAGCAATGAAAGCTATCTCATTATTATCAAAGCTAATAGCTAGTACTGTATTTGTTTTTATCAATCTATTATCCGCAAAGGCGCAGGATAAACCAATTATAAAATTAGATAAAGTTTCGGCAAAAGACTTTCAGGTAAATTCTCCCGTCGTAGACAATAATGCAAATGCTGTAATACTTGCAGATATTGGCAGCACTGAATTTGAAGGGAATACCAATGGGGACTTTAGCCTTGTTTTTAAACAGACAAAACGTATTTTGTTACGTAATAGAAACTCATTTGATGTTGCTACTATAAAAGTGCCGATTTATATGGGTGGAATGACAGATGAAGAAGAGTCATTTAGCAATTTTGAAGCTACTACTTACAATCTGGAGAACGGACAAGTTTTGGAAACAAAACTTGATAAAGCCTCACTTTTTAAAGAGAAATACAACAAATATTACAACATCAGAAAGTTCACGTTCCCCAATTTAAAAGAAGGCAGCATCATAGAATATAAGTTTACCATCAAATCGCCTTATTATGAGCACCTGAGAAGCTGGCAATTTCAAGACGAGTACCCTGTTTTATGGAGTCAGTATCAAGTAACTATTCCTCCCATGTTTGACTATATTTCTGTAAGAAAAGGATATTTAAAATTTTCAATTGATAGTGTTGCAAGTGTCTTTAAGACTTATTCTATTATAGATCCAGGCGAAGCTAACGTTGCCTCTAACATTTACAGATTCTCGGGCAATGCAACTGCCGCACTTTGGGCAATGAAAGATATTCCGGCACTTAAACTAGAGAAGTACACATCCACCAACAAAAACTATCTGGCACAAATCAGTTTCAACTTGCGCTCCATTCGTTTTTCTGATACCTACACGAAATATGTTGTAAAAGATTGGTTTAAAACTTCCGAAGACATCTTGAAAAAACCAGACTACGCTTGCATAAAAGATAATAATGGCTGGCTTAGAGATGGAATAAAGTCTATTGTATCAGAATCGGTTCAAGATGAAGAAAAAGTAAGAAAAATATATACCTACCTAAGAGATAATTTTACATGCTCAGATCATGATTCTTACAGGCAATCACAATCTTTAAAGAAAACTTTTCAAACCAAAACTGGCAATGTCGCAGACATCAATATCCTTTTGATGGCAATGCTTTACAATCAGGGCATAGAATCAGACCCAATATTTTTGAGTACGCGCGATAATGGCTGGCCCAATGAATCCGCTGCACTAATAAACCAATATAATTATGTGATCGCTAAGGTACTTTTAGGCAATACCGTCTACTTGTTGGATGCATCGCAACCAAGATTAGGTTTTGGGAAGATTGCAGAAGATTGCTTGAATGGTTCTGGCAGAACTATTAACAAAAAGACCCCGTGGGTTATTCCCATGTCGCCAGACTCGATAAAGGAAACCACAAACACAGCTGTATTTCTTAATAACGATTCATTGCTAGGGGTAATTGGCACTTACTCAAGTAATTTGGGGTATTACGAATCCTTGGAAGCACGAAATGAGATAGCTAAAGAGAAACAAGAGGACTTTGCAAAGGACTTGTTTAAGGTATATCCTCAAGAGATAGAAGCAAGCGGGTTAACAATAGATTCCTTGAATTTGTATGATGAACCAATTGGCATTAATTACAATTTAAAACTAAAGTTTGGTGACGAGGACATTGTTTATTTTAACCCATTGTTTGATGAACAGATAAAGAAAAATCCATTTGAATCTGCTGAAAGACAATATCCAGTAGAGATGCCTTATGCAAAGAATACGGTTTTTACTTTAAACATGGAAGTACCAAAAGGATATAAAGTGGATGAAATACCTAAGTCGGCTAGAGTGAAATTAAATGAAGATGAAGGCATGTTTGAATATATGATTGCAAAAAATGATGACAATATTCAGATGAGATGTAAAGTTTCATTAAAAAAAGCCACTTATAATCCGGAAGATTATGCCACTTTGAGGGATTTTTTTGCTTTTATTGTGAAGAAAGAAGCGGAGCAAATTGTTTTTAAAAAGATAAAATAAATTAATTCCCAAATGCTGATTACCCAATTTACCAGAAAACTTTTTAGTTTAACAACCATATACTTTATGGTTACTTGTGCCTCAGGACAGAATCAATACATTACAACACCTGCAAGTATTTCGGAAAAAGATTTCAAAGTTAGCTCACCTGTGGTAGACAGTAATGCCAACGCAGTTGTTTTGGTTGATTTAGCGGTAGTTGATTTTGAAGGAAATGACTTCGCCAATGTAACAATGGTTTTAACGCATACTGAAAGAATCTTAATACGAAACAGGAATGCTTTTGAGGCTGCCACAATAAAAATCCCCATTAAAACAGGTGAATATGAGAGCAATACCGAAACTTTTGAAGACTTAGAAGCTACCACTTATAATCTTGAAGAAAATGGGACTATTAAAACAAGTAAACTGAACAAATCGGAATTATTTGAAGAAAAGGTAGGAAAGTATCTTACAGTCAAAAAATTTACTTTCCCCGATGTAAAAGAAGGGAGTATTTTGGAATACAAATACACAGTAAGGTCTCCTTACTGGGATCAGTTGTATGGCTGGCGCTTTCAGGGGCGTTATCCTGTTTTGTGGGGTCAATATCAAATAACAATACCTCCAATGTTTGACTATTTGAATACAAAAAAAGGCTACGTTAAGTTTGCCATTGATAGTATTTACAAAGAACATAGAAGTTATACAGTCTCATTCCCTTCCGGAGCACAGAAAACACATGAGGGAGATGCAGTAGTAGGAATTTGGGCAGTTAAAGACTGTCCTGCTTTCAAAACTGAACCATACACTAGTTCACCCAGTAATTATCTGTGCGAAATTAATTTTTTTCTGAATGAGGTACATTGGTCTAGCGATCAAATAAAGAAATATGTAAAACCGTGGAAAGAAATTGTAGATGATCAACTAAAAAGGCCCACTTACAGCGATTTAACAGAAAGTAATAATTGGCTGAACAGTGACCTAAAAAAAATTGAAGGCATCACAACAGATGAAGAACAAGTTGTTAGAAAAGTGTACAACTATGTGAGAGATAATTTTGCAAATAAAAAGGGGAAAACAATTATGCCTTCTCAACCCCTCAAAAAAACATTCCAAAGCAAGGAAGGTAATGTTGCCGACATTAATCTCCTATTTACTGCCATGCTTAGAAAAATAGGAATAGATGCAGACCCAGTGATGCTAGGTACCCGTGAAAATGGGAAAGTTCATACTTCAACGCCACTGATGAGGGAATATAATTATCTGGTGGTGCGGGTTAAGTTAAAAGACAAAACCATCTTACTGGATGCTTCACAAAACATGCTTGGATTCGGCGTATTGCCCGAAGATTGCCTGAATGGAAGTGGTAGGGTTTTAAACAGTGAGTTACCGGAAACCGTACCCATGTCTGCCGATTCTGTAACCGAAAAAAGTAGTACACTTATACTGCTCTACGACGATTCAATTAAAGGTTTGTCGGGCACCTGTACAAAATACTTTGGCAACTACGAATCTTTTAATCTTAGAAAAACACTCACCGGGCAAGGAAAAGAAAAGTATATCAGCTACATTTCAAAATCATATCCATCGGATATTGAAATAAATAACATCGCAATTGATTCCGAAAAACTTTATGATGAACCACTAGGTATTCGATATGATATGCAATGGAAAATGGGAGATGATGAAACATTGTATCTTAATCCTGTCTTTAACGAAGGAATCAAAAAGAATCCCTTTGTGGCATCCGAAAGACATTACCCAGTAGAAATGCCTTATAAAAAAGACAACCTTTTTGTACTAAACATGGACATTCCTAAAGGCTACAAGGTAGATGAATTACCAAAATCCCTAAAGGCTAAACTAAATGAAAACGATGGCATATTTGAATATTTATGCCATAGTGACGGTACTACTATACAACTACGCTGCCACCTGGTTTTTAAAAAAGCTACGTTTCCTTCTGACGATTACAAAACACTCAGAGAATTTTATGATATGATAGCCAAAAAAGAAGCGGAGCAAATTGTTTTGAAGAAAATAAAATAAACTACTTATGAAATACATCCTCAGTTTTTTGTCCTTATGCTTTTCACTAGTGGTTTATGCCCAGGATTATAAGGTTTCATTAATTCCAGATTCCTTGAAAGAGAATGCCAGTGTTGTGCAACGTTTTGAGGAAGAACGTGTTGTAATAAAAAGTATTGACAAGGCAATAATCACACATAAATGTGCTGTTACAATACTTAACGAAGCCGGCGACAGGTATTCTACTTTTGAAATTGAATATAACAAATTACGTACACTGAATTTTGTGGTTGGGAGATTGTTTGATGCTGATGGAAAACAATTAAAAAAAGTGAAAGAAAAAGAAATGGCTGATCAGTCCGAAGCAGCATGGTTTGAATTTGTAAGTGACAGTAGAAAAAAAACCTATTCCTTTTATCATAAATCATACCCCTATACCGTAGAATTTGAAAGCGAAATTGAATTGCATGGCATTTATCATCTTACAGAATGGAGACCGATGTCCTTTTCAGGTGATTACTCCGTACAACAAAGTCGTTTTGTTGTTGAGGCGCCTTCAGATTATAATCTACGCTACAAACAATTCAACTATCCAACTCAACCAGTAATTACAACTTCAGGCAGTACCAGCACCTATTATTGGGAAGTATTTAATCAGCCTGTAGTTAAAAATGAGTTATGGCAACCTTCTGCCGAAGAATATATGACGTCCGTGGTAATTGCCCCCACAAAGTTCTCGGTTGGAGGATATACAGGTGATATGAGTACCTGGGATGGATTGGGTAAATTTCAATTAACACTAAACAAAGGACGAAATGAGCTGCCAGATAACATCAAACAAGAAATACATAAACTAGCAGACAAACTAACTACAAAACAAGAGAAAGTAGAGGCCTTATATAATTACCTGCAACTAAACACGCGCTACATCAGCATACAACTTGGCATTGGTGGCTGGCAACCCTTTGAGGCAAAATTTGTTGCCGAAAAAAAGTACGGCGATTGCAAGGCTTTGTCAAACTATATGGTAAGCATCTTGAAAGAGGCAGGAATAGATGCCAATTATGTTATTGTAAAAGCTGGCAGTCATATAAAACAAGGATTATGGAAAGATTTTCCGGCACCCTACTTCAATCATATTATTTGTTGTGTGCCCGATAAAGATACTATCTGGCTGGAATGCACAAGCCAAACAGAAAGCCCGGGTTACATGGGTACTTTTACTGGTAATAGAAACGCATTGATTGTTACCGAAAATGGAGGAGTAGTGGCACATACGCCGGTTTATTCGGCTAATGACAACAAAACTATTACCAATGTATCTGCCAATATTGCGGAGGATGGAACTTTAGTTGCAGACGTAAATACATTATATACCGGAATTGCTCAAGAATATCCCCATAATCTTTATCATGGAAATACACAAAAAGAACGTGATGAGTATTACAATCATAAATACAATCTTCCAACTTATAAAGTAGAAAATATCAGTTATAAAGAAACCAAAGGAAAAATTCCACTAATGGATGAGTATCTTAGCATCACGTCTTCCGGCTATGCGTCCATTACAGGGAAAAGATTATTTGTTTTGCCTAACCTCTTTAGTAAAATAGATAAACTACCCACTGACAAACCAAGGAAGTTTGACATTTTAATTGATGAATCGCATACGGCAATTGATACAATCACACTTACCATACCAAAGGGGTTCAAACTAGAATCTAAACCAAAAAATGTAGTCTTAAACAATAAATTCGGCTTTTACTCTATTGAATACAATGTAAAAGATAATATCATAACAACTATTAGGACACATATAGAAAACGAAAACCGATTTCCAGCATCCGATTATCTGGAACTGGCTAAGTTTTATGACCAGATGTATAAAGCCGACAGAGCAAAGATGGTTTTTGTAAAAAGTGAATAGTACAACACAACAAATGATAAATAGAATTATCTATTGAAAATACTTTTCGCAAGTACACATTTCTCTATCTTGCGGCCGTGAAAAAGATTATCATTACAATAGACGGATATTCATCTTGTGGCAAGAGTACATTGGCAAAAAAAATAGCTAAAGACCTAAACTATGTTTTTGTAGACAGTGGCGCCATGTACAGGGCTGTTACACATTATTTTCTTAAAAATAATATTGACTGGACGAAGACCGATCAAGTAATTGATGCCATAAAACATATTAGCCTACAGTTTGAATATAATGCTAAAAACGGAACCAGCGACATCTTATTGAATGGTGAAAACGTGGAAGCTGCCATCAGGGAGATGGTTGTAAATGAAAATGTGAGCGAGGTAGCCGCCATAAAGGAGGTGCGCGAATTTACAGTTGCCGAGCAACAAAAGAACTCCATAGAAAAAGGGATTGTAATGGATGGGCGAGATATTGGAACTGTTGTATTTCCTGATGCCGAACTAAAAATATTTCTTACTGCAAGCCCAGAAGTTCGTGTGGAACGTCGCTATCAGCAACTTTTGGCACAAGGAAAACAGGTAACACGCGAAGAAGTAAGAATAAACAACGAAAAGAGAGATTATATAGATACCCATCGCGAAATTAGCCCATTGCGAAAAGCAACTGACGCCGTAGAAATAGACAATACTAACCTTACAATGGATGAGCAAGAAAAATTATTGTTGGATATGGCTCATGAAAAAATTCTAAACAATTAATTCAAATAGCTTCTAATTGCTAAAAACTTATCCAGGAAACTATTTCTTCCAGATAGCGTTGGTCAGTTTCATCAAATGTATCCAACTGCTCACTATCAATATCCAATACCCCTGTTACGGTTTCATTATTGTCAAATAAAGGCAACACAATCTCACTTTTCGAGAGACTGCTACAAGCAATATGTCCTGGAAAATTTTCTACATCCGGCACAACCAATGTTTGCGCAAGTTCCCAGCTTTTGCCACAAACGCCCCTACCCTTTTGTATGCGTGTGCAAGCAACTGGTCCCTGAAAGGGCCCTAGCACCAATATATCCCGTTTTACCAGATAAAACCCAACCCACAACCATCCAAACTGTTGTTTTAGTGCTGCTGCAATATTGGCAAGATTGGCAATCAAGTCTTCTTCGCCGTCTATCAATGCTTTTATCTGAGGAAGCAATGCTTGGTACTGTTCTTCTTTGGTGCCTTGTATTAATAATAAATCTTCTGCCATTTAATTGTTTTTAGCAAAAATATTGCGTGAATATTCTAAACTATTCAAAAATAAAACTTTACCTGACCTTCTATTTCTAAAACTTTCAAAGTTTACCTCGTACCGACGACATTTTCAGCAAACTTTCAAAGTTTACTCCACACCGACGACATTTTCAGCAAACTTTCAAAGTTTACTCCGCACCGACGACATTTTCAGCAAACTTTCAAAGTTTACTCCGCACCGACGACATTTTCAGCAAACTTTCAAAGTTTGCTCCGCACCGACGACATTTTTCAGCAAACTTTCAAAGTTTGCTCCGCACCGACGACATTTTTCAGTAAACTTTCAAAGTTTGCTCCGCACCGACGACATTTTTCAGTAAACTTTCAAAGTTT
>Ga0214164_1001087_pt1 | contig 16213 bp, 31 predicted proteins | sample TroBogepilimnion_13_FD_153003 | JGI IMG/M metagenome (GOLD analysis project Ga0214164, IMG submission 153003) | Freshwater microbial communities from Trout Bog Lake, WI - Practice 03JUN2009 epilimnion v4 | ecosystem: Environmental > Aquatic > Freshwater > Lake > Epilimnion/Euphotic zone ...
TATTATTACAATTAGTTCTTTTTATACCATTCTATCTAATTTGGAGAAAAGATTGTAAGACAATAGGTAAAGATAACTTAGCAGTAAGTTTATTAGAAAGGTTTTTATGTTGGTTAATTACTTGTCCATTTTGGTTATTAGTATTATTAAACTAATTATTGATTTAAAACAATTAAAATTTTAATATGAATAAAATACAAGAAGAACACTATGCAGTTAAATACGCTTTAAATAAATTGGGAACATCTAATGAACATACCGAAGTAACCATAAAGCACATGAAAGGCTTTGCTGAATGGTTGATTTGGAAACCATATAAAATGATTAGGCGTGGAGAATGGATGAATATGGATAAGAGCATTGGTGAAGATAATTATTACACCACAGAACAACTTATCGAAGAATACATAAAACAGTTATAACATGACAGAACAATTTGCAAATTATAAGCAATCACTGGCACTTAAAGAACTTGATTTTAATGAACCTTGTTTTGCCAAATATGTAAACTTTGTTAGTTTTCCTGATAATAAAACTATATTACTTTTATATAAAGATTCTATATTTGGTGAAAATTATTTAGGTAAAAATACGGATGATGACATAAATGATACAATTGCACAAGATTGTACAGCACCACTTAAACAACAAGTGTTTGAATGGGGTAGAACGAATAAAATTTTGAAATGGCCTATCGAGACTTGGATTCAACCCTACCTATCAGAACAACCAAGAAAATACGAGGCATTATACTGGAGAAGAGGGTTTGAAGAATCAGCAGGTATTTTTGAAACCTACGAAGAGGCAGAAAATGCACTCATCAATAAAATAATAACATCAATTAAAATAGTTAATCCAGTAAAATCTGTAGTAGAGAGAAGAAAGAAAAATGAAGACAAAGATACATTGGCTGGCTAAGCCAGAAAAACACGACTATCCAGCAGCTCAATCCTATTTGAGTTTGATTTATACAGAAAAGAGAGCAGAAGGATTAGTTAAGTCTTTGAAGAATTCTAAGATAACCCATTTTAAAGCAAAAGACATATTTAGAGCATCAAAGTTATCTCTATTAGGAGTTAGTAATTTGCATGTTCACAAGAATAAAAAGAAAATTAAAAAAGGAATTCCATTGTCACCTATCCTTTTGGTTAGGGATGAAACAGAAAGAAAGGTTATTATAGCAGATGGTTATCACCGTATGTGTGCAGTATATCTTTTTGACGAGGACTCTGAAATACCTTGCATCATAATTTAATCCAATGAAAAAATTAATTTTACTAGCAATTTGTTTACTTCTATTCAGTTGCACAAAAGAATCTAATGGAATAACAATTAATATTCCGGGGATTCTTATTTTTGGACTTGTTGTTGTTTTATATTGGATTAGATACAGTATAGTATCCAGAAGTATGGGAATGGAAGCAATTCCTCTAGTTCTCTTTGGTATAATACTAACTTTTGTTTATGTCTACTATGCCATTTGGTGGTTGTACTCTCATTGGTCTAGTATAGGGGTAAATATACCTTTTCATATTCATATAACATAGTGAAATAAATCAGGAACAGAATTCTATAAATAATATGGCAATATACAAAGTCAAAGATCCTGTATCGGGTCTATATTGGAAAGGAGGTGGAATTAGAAAGAACAGCGGATCTAATTCATATCTAAAAATTGTAAGCGAAGATGGAAGATGGCAATTTGTTAGAATTGACAATTCAAGTGAGGCAGATGCTTTATCCGTTTGTTTCTCTAAAAAAGGGAAAGCATGGACTTCATTAGGAGCAGTTAAATCAGCACTTGGATATGGTCACGAATTAGGACTTAACCACTTACTACTAAAATGTGAAATGATTAAAATTGAAGAACATGAATAATATGAGACATCACGTAGATGAGAAACTAGGAAGAGAATTAAGGGGGATCGGTTTTACCGAACCTTGTTTAGGTGTTTTTGAAATACTTATTCAAGGGGGTAAACACGGGAGCTTCAGATTAAATTATAATTCAGAAGGGGTTTGGCACAATCACAACAGGTCAAAACCACAATTTGAAAGAAATGATTGGTATTGGTCTGCTCCTTTATACCAACAAGTTTTTGAATGGTTTAGAACGAATAACATATTCGGACAAATTGAATTGGATCTGACGACTTACCCTAAATTTGCTTATTCCATTCACAGCTACTCTGATGATGAGGGGTTTATTAATACTATTTCACCCCGAGCCTATTCAGATTTATTTTCAACCTATAGGGAAGCGGAGGATAAATGTATAGAGGAAATGATTCAATCATTTAAAAAATTAAAAAATGTTTAAACAAACAACAAGAGGAGGAATAGTTTTAGAAGATATAAAAGTTGGTGACATCCATTATGAATTCGAATATGAGGTTGGGATAAAATGTGAAGTGGTAACAAAACCAGAAAGAACCAGAAGAGCCGATGGAGTCTTTGTATGGGAATGGGAATCCAAAAATGTAAATACAGGTCAACCTATTAGTTACTACATAACAGAAGGTTATTCACACTACGGTCCTAATCTCTATGACTACGAGGTATACACTGTAAAAAACTGGATTTAATTACCAGCTATTGCTAGAACTAAGAAACTTAAAGCAGTTTGAACAATAAAAGAAAATATTGGGTGAGGATACCAATTTGCTTTCTCCCTTATTTATCGGCATAAGCAGATTGAGGCATTACTAATACCGAATAACACATAAAAATCTTTAGCTAATGTGTTTGTTCCACCAAGTTGGATATAAAAAATGCTGGAGCTACTACTCCTAATAACGAGATAATTGATGTTATTTTCATAAACTTATTCTTTTGTTCCATTATATCAAATAACAAAGAAAAACACACCATAAAATGCAATGGAAACTAGATAAACTACAAAATGGAGAAAGCTTCATAACTGCAGAAAAAGGAAACTCTATGGTTCCTCTAATTTACTCAGGCCAGAAGCACAAATTAGAACCTGCAACTTGGGACACAGTCTCTGCAGGAGAAATAGTTTACTGTAAAGTCAGGGGAAGGTACTTCACACATCTTGTTAAATCAGTAAACCAAGATAAAGGTTGTCTGATTGGAAACAACAAGGGTGGTATAAACGGATGGACTAAACAAATATTTGGAAGAGTAACTGAAATATACGAAAGATAATGAAAATAAATATTGCACAAGAGACTGACGAGGATATTCAAAAAATAGTTGAAAGACTTTTAACACTCGAAGGATTTAAAAAAATCGATGAATGGTATTTAGAAGTGAATACACCATTTATAACTTATCCTGATTCTAAAAATGAGGGATGGAAAACTAGGATTGGGTTCTGTCTCTATCCTGAGCTTCTTTCGTATTACGAAGAAGGAGTTGGGGATTGTACAATCCCTTGGATATGCTGTCGATTTGAATTAGAGGGAATGCAAGAAAAACTTGAATATGATCTTCTCAAATGGATAGTTTCTAAATTTAAGGAGTGTCTTATTTTTCCATTCATGGATGAAGATGCAACTGCTTATCATTTTAATAAAGAATCACGTAAGGGATACACCATTTATAAAATGTATGTCAACCCAGATTATCCAGAGGGTTATTGGGAGAATCACGCATTAGGCTAATAGGTATTCCTATCAGGAAATAAAGGATCCGGATTAATTTCTGGGTCCTTTTTATTTTTCAAATAGTTTGTTGCAGATTGTCCCAACCAATCGGCCATATTTGATTCTCCCCTGTTTTTTCTCTCGTCTGTAATTATCCCTAATGTCTTACCCGGGTTTAAGGCTTCTAATCTTTTTCCTATCCAGTCTAGATATTCTTTTGTTGGTGTCATGCTCTATTTATCTTTATTTTTTCCACCGAGAAATTCCTTTATATTTGCTTAATTAATATCAAAAGCATGGCAGTTATATCAATAAGCTATACCGGGGGAAATGAGATTGATGAAGAATTTAACGAGATTGAGAAACCAATAAATTATGAATCAGTTTCATTAAGCACACATGAGGGGGAATATGTTTTTTCCACTGGAAATTTTGTGAAAGATTGGTTTGATGCCAAAAAGAAAATGACAATGAATATTTCGGACGAGGATCCATTTCTTTCACACTCTTCCAGTGTTGATCATTTCATTATGGACGGTGCTAAATTTGATTCTGCATATTTACACATAGAAGAAGAAACACCAGTTCTTAAATACCTTGACAGAACAGATCCCAAGTGGTTTGAATCACAAAAAGATGTTTATGATGGATCTGAATTTTTTGTTCAGGAAGGAACTAAACCAACGTGGGCAGAGTTAAAAGAAATGTGTAAATAGTATGAAAAGGGAAAGAGTCAAATGGAAATTTTCTACCGATGTAACTATGATTGGATTTGCTTTCAATTTCGGTGATAGTGAAAGTAAGAAAATGAAATCATTAGGAATAGGGGAAAAATACGACGGCCTTTTAAGGGTTGAGAAGCCAGAACAGATTACTGACTCTGCAATTCGAGAAGGCCATTATTGGATTAGAGAATTTATTAATGGCGAATCATTAAGATCTGAATATTATTTCTACGATCAAAAGTGGTTTAAGTCAGGGGACGGATACAAATCAAGTTTTTTTGACCGAATTGAATTCTTAGATTTTCCGATGATACCAGACAAAGAGTATGCAGTTTTAAACTCAATCCCAAGGGAGAGAATTAGCAAGAAATGGCAAGACAATTTGAGTGCATATAATTATTGGAGAGAAGGAATTAGAATTAGAAGGGACGTTAAAAAATCATTTTTATTTAGATAGTATGAAAAAAGAGGAAATAAAAAGAATAATAGTGGTTCATAACGATAACGATTTTGTTAGAGTTTGGGACTGGATAGGCAAGATTATTCTACAAACAATAACGGAGAAGAATATTTGTTTTGAAGAGATGCTGGAAACATCAGAACAAATCGAGGAACTTTTTTATTCACTTATCCCTGTTGGTATTGAATTTGCACAATATAGGTGTGGTAATAATCAAAGACCCTTAGAAAAATCAAAGCTCGATTATCTGGTAAGAGAATTTACCAAGACGATTAAATTTAAGTACAATTTTACAATGTTTGATAAAGATTGGGAATTTGGTGGTTCAGAAACACTAATAATAGATCTTGAGAAGAATCAATCTTATATACACTAATTATGAAAAAATACTTTGTTAAATTCCTACCGGCTGAAGGTGAAATTACACCAGGAGAAATATACAGATCAAAATGGAGAACAGAAAATATGTTCTATCATTTTTCGGTTTGTAAGAAAATAGAGGATGGAAAGATTTTTCCAACAGAGGGTGTTGGTTCTGAATGTGGCTTTGATCTAAGCGATGGAATTAAGGTTAAGCCATTTCTTTTAGAGAGAGAAACACTTGAAGTTATAGGTGAGGTATCGGACAAGGCTCATTGGATTCAACCAGGAGAGGAATTTGACGAATACAGACAAAGTTCATATTGTGAGAAAGGTAGTGAGTGCGATATTAACTTCGGCGGGCAAAATTGTTCTGCCCCACATTTACTAAAATCTAAAGTTTATCTAAAAGGTCCTTGTGGCCACTTCCATTAATTATGATAGTTATAAATTCAAATTGGATTCCGTTGATTGTTATGTTAGGCTCTTTTTTATTTGCCTGGATAACCAATGGATTTGAACCAATAGCCCAGCCTAATAACCCATTAAGTCTTATGTTTACTATTTTTGGGTGTATTGCATCAGTGGTATCATTCTTCTTCTATTTGGTGCTTCTATTCGGGTTTCTTGTAGAACACGTAAGATTTAATTAGTATGACAGTGTCACAAATTAAAAAGTTAAGACCTCAATTTAATTTTGGGGATCAGTAAATAAAACAAAACAATAAAATGAGTAATAAACTAGGAAAACAATTACAAAATGGATTTATTCCATTTGAAGAATCAGAAAAATCAGCTAGAGGAGAAAGAGTTGTTGTTGTAAGAGATGTTTTTGGATTGAAAGTAGGTGAAGATACTGGTACTATTATGGAAAGCGGTTCTAATATGCCTTTGGTTAGATTTGACCGTAAAATCGGCAGTGACAATCTTTCGGCAGCAGTAGAAATGCGAAGTCTTGCTCCTATTAGTATTGAACAGAAGGACCTCATTTCGGATACTTACTATGTCAACTCTGATGAGGATACAATTTTTAAAACAGTTCAAGCAGGTACAAGTGCTGGTTCTTATGGAATACGTATAAGTGCTGAGGTATTTATCAAATCTAATACAGTAGGATTTTTTGGAAATCCGTCATATAGAACTGCAGAACCAGATGAAATAGAATGGTTAAAACATTGTTATACAATTGGCCGGTTTATTTCAAAAAAGGAAAAGGAAAGAATTAAAAAAGATGATCCATACACAATCGAGAAGTTTTATCAGGGGAAACCTTTCGATGTTAATATTGGCGATTGGCTTATTTTTAATGGTACTGGAGGTGCTATTCTGACTAGAAATCTAAGAGAAGAAGGCTATTCTGATATTATTACCGGTGTTCCGGTAGAGGTTTTTTCTCTTACCAATACTTTTAGAGGTGAGGGCGATTGCAATGCTCATGTTTTGGATAAAGAAGGAAGAAAATATTTGGTTAGGATTTCCTCTGTTGATGGATACCAGAGAAATAGGTATGAACAATACTTCTATAAAATACATTTTGATAAACAAGAAGTTCCAGTTAAATTAGAATCCCAAAAACAGGAGGAATTAAAAGGGAATCCAAAAACATTCGGGCCAGAAGAGTCAAAAGGAAAAAGAAAATATTTAGTTATATGTTAATAACAAACAAAGAAATCATTTCTAGTATTAGAGGTGAAGATAAGAATTGGCTTCATGAGTGTCTGCTTGGGAGTCTGACAAAAGAAGCAATGGACAGTGGACTTCAGCCAGATGGTAATTACCTATTTGATGTGAAGCTGGTTGTCAATGGGATTGAATTGGATCCAAAACTTCTTGACGTATTGGTAACCGGTATCAATCAGGTTGTCGAAAGAAATGCAATCAGAATTGCAGAGGAAAAACTCAGAGACCCTCTGGAAAGTGCAGAAAAACTTTCTGCAATCATTGATGAGGCTCGCCAAAAAATAAGAGACGAATTTAAACTAGAAAATTCAGACGACTACGAATAATTATGACTGAAATAAAATACACGGCAAAGTTTATAGAGGGAGAAGGTATACCCCAGGTTGGTGAATATTATTACGTTACCCATGGTAAAGGTGAAGGATGGGATTCAATAGAAGAACCAAGTAGGAGATCAGAGGATATACCCGGACACATAGATGACTCAATATATTCCAATACAAGAAAGATTAGAAGAATGCTTTGCTCTAACGAGCCAATTAAAATTGGAGACAAGTATATTGCAATAGACGGAATTGAGTATGTTGCAAACTCAAAATACTTCAAACTTGATAGTGATCTTAAAGTTGTAGGCGAAATATCAAACGATGCCTATTGGGTTAAGAACGGAATGGAATTTGACGAGGATTCTTTCTTCCCAATTCACATCCATGATATTGAAACAGAGGTTCCTATTTATCAGGATAAATCTGGAAACATTGTGGAAACACCAATCTATATAATTAAAGGAATAGACGGAAATTTTAAATAGAAATGAAACTACAAGCCCTTACTGTATCAGTTAACTACCCAGATTTTCTTGTCCATGTTCTGGAAGAAAACAAATCTCTTTTTGACAAGTGGATTATTGTGACAGATACCAAAGACGAAGAGACTTTCAATCTCTGCCAAAAATATTCCAAGTACGGGATTGTTTGTATACAAACAGACTCATTCTACGAAAATGCAATATTCAATAAGTATGCAGGAATTAATGTTGGTCTAAATTATATAGATTTGGATTCTTGGTGTTTATTTTTGGATAGCGACATAATATTACATGACCAGACAAGAAGGATTCTAGAAAATTTAGAATTGAACAAGGAGTTCATTTATGGTATTGATAGGGTTAATTGTAAGGGAATTGATTCGTGGGAAGGATTTAAGGCAAAAAGGAATCTGGTTATAGATAATTGGCTTCTTACGAATGCTGGGTTTGATCTTGGTTCGAGGTTAGTTCATTACTACGGATATGCAGGAGGAGATGGAAAATTTAAGGGGTGGAATCCATTAGGATTCTTTCAACTTGCACATAGAGGTTCATTTTCATCATATCCTGCAGAATCAGAGGGAGCGGATCATTGCGACCTAGTTTTTTCTAGAAATTGGCCAAGATCAAAAAGACAATTTATACCAGAAATAATTGGGATTCATTTAGAGAGTGAGTTTCTAATAAAAGGAACTAATTGGTACGGCAGAATTTCCCTCCCTTTTGATAAAGGTGGAAAAAAATTAACAATAAGCTATCTCTTTAAATTAATTAAAAGATATTTTCTAATTAGAGAGAAAGGGGTTAAAAGAAAAATTGAAAAATGGATAGGAAAGATGAGTTAGAAAAAAAGATGTTAGTCAATGTAATCGGATATGAAACTAACGAAATAATTGCAAAAGCATGTGCAGAAACTGCTATAAATTTCACGATAGAGATTCTAGAAAAAATTTGGCCACATAGTTCAGATGCACAAAAAGTATTAAAAGAACTCAAAAAAATAAAAAACCCCTAAATGAGAGACCTATCCACAATTGAAGGAACCATCACAAAGAAAGTTGAATCTCTAATCGGAAGAATGGAACGAATGGAGGAGAAACAAATCAGAGAAGAATTTCTAGAAATACTAGAATCAGAAACAACAGTAGCATCCCCAGAAACAGTTGCCAAATGGGAATGGTCAGTGAGTCAGAAAAAAGGAAAATTGCAACTCATGAAAATGATAACTAATTTATACCTTGCTGGCTCTAATTTAAGAGCAACACTACCAAAATAATGAAAGTACTTTTTTTAGATAACGATGGAGTAATTTGTCTCTCAAATAATTGGGGAGGCAGAGACAAGAAGAGAATAAATTTTCTTAAAAACAATCCAGAATTCAGTGAGAAAACTGGAAAAATCCCAGTCCATTTCATATTCGATGATTTTGATAAGAAAGCAGTAAAGGTTTTAAATGAAATCATTGAAGAAACTGATTGTGAAATAGTTGTTTCCTCTGATTGGAGACTTCATGCAAATCTAGAAGAACTTAGGGAATACTATACTGACCAGGGAATAATAAAGCCACCAATAGCAACAACAGGGAGAATGGAATTTTTTGATCCCGAAGGATATGATCTTTATACTTGGAAAGGGTGGCTTGCAAGAATCAGATGCACAGAGATAAGGGAATGGCTTAAACTAAATGAAGGAGTTGAAAAATGGTGTGCAGTTGATGACTTAAACATGGGTAGAGAAGGACTTGAAAATTTTGTACTAACACCTAGTTCAAGAGAGGGAATAAAGAAGACAGGGGCAAAAGAAAAAATCATTAACTTTCTTAGGTAGATATATAGAAAATGAAAAAGATAATTATATTATTCTTAGCATTATTTACTATATCATGTGGTTCTAATAAGAATTTTAATAGTGTAAAAAGTGATACAACTCATATAGAGAAAAGATATGCTGATCATCTTATCTTCTAAAAATTAAAATTAAAATGAAAAAGCTATTATTATTACTAATGATTTTATCATGTGTATTCGTAAATGCACAAGATAGCTCACATTTATCACAGACTTATATTTCAATACAGCCATCATTCTACGCAACATCAACTGGTGGGGGTGGATTAAGTGCAGGTTCACAAGCACAAAGAACCACATTTGATATAGAAGTCGGTAGACAATGGGATGCTTTGAGCTTAGGTTTGGATTTTGGTAAAACAACAATAGAGAAACAAGGGGGATACCATGATTTAGATGCAAACGGTAATCTTATTGTTCCTGCTGGAAAATGGTATTTAGAGATAAAACCAAATTTGAATGTTTTTAGACAGGGTAAACTTACTAATACTCTTACTATTGGGTTTGGGTATGTTTTTAATTCCAATCAACCTATGATGAATGAGTTCACAACTGGGGTGGAGTATGATGCTAATCCATCTTGGTCTTATAATATAAACTTTGGTACTTATTACTTTACTGGTAATAAAGGATCAACCAATCAGAATTTCTTTGGATTTTCAATAGTTTATTTATTTAAGAATAAAAAGAAATAGACAGAGAATAGCAAAGTTTTTACCATGGTTTGATCTCTCAATAAACCATATCATACTGAATAAAACATACGTCTGGAACTAAAAATAATATAGGGTAAATTCGTAATTGTCCTATAGTGAAAGATATAAAAATGGAGTAGTAAAAAAATTAAGGAATATTGGGCAAGCCTTAGTCTAGAGTGGAAAGAATAAATAAAAATAAGAAAAAATGAAAAAAGTAATCAGATTTACAGCAGATTGGTGTCAGCCTTGCAAAGCATATACACCAATTTGGGAAAGAGTAGAAGCTAAAAGGAAAGACTATATTTTTGAAGTAGTCGATGTAGTTAAAAATCCAGACATTGCATCTAATTATGAGATAACTGGTATACCTGCAACCATTATAGAGAATAACGGTAAGGTTTTATCCAAAACATCTGGAATTTTAAATGAATCACAATTAAATAAAAAATTGGATGAATTTTTAGCTTCCTAACTCTGTATAAGAATAAAAAGGCCAAATCAATTAAGATTTGGCCTTTTTTTATTCTGTTGATTTTTTAAGATTCTCTTTAAATTCAAGCAGATTCTTATCAAATTTTTCTCTAGTGGTTGGTCTTTGATTCACAGTGGGATTAAGATCATTGTTTATTACATATTTTTCTTCCGGAATAAACTGTCTGATTGCATCAATCTTTTTTGATTCAAATAATTTGAATCCTTTTAAATGTTGCATGTTTCTTCTTTATGTTCCACAATTTTCATTTTATCATTTCTGTCTATGTAAATGTATTCGTAAGAAACTAGTCCAAATTGATTTAGATGTTCTAATACCTCTTCTGCAGAAAAACATGTGCAAGAGTAAATATCAAATTGAAAAAGAGATGGTGTTTCTTTATCCCAAACGTGAATAGCAGAATGAGACGTTGCAAGAGTTACTGTTCCAGTTATTCCTTCATTACCAGGTTCATTAACATAAACAGAGGTTGGTCCAGCAACAACTTCCATTCTAACTTTTTTAACTAAAGACCTAAACCAGTCATTTAGAACTTCTTCACTTTTAGGTGGATCTTGCATGTAACCTTTTACAATAAGGTGCAAGTGATTAGGAACAAACGGTCGACTCATTGATTTTTTATTTTTATATATCAGGTTGGTTCCAAAAATTAGGCTAAAATTGCATAATATGCTTTCACCTTTTTGGTTCTTTCTGGAAGACCTGTATACCCACCATTTATTATTCTGGTGATCTTTTTTATAATCTCGTCTGTTAGTCCTTGATCTGCAACAGGGTTTAATTTCATTTGTATTGTGTATTCCCATAAAGCCGCATCCAACGAATAGAAATTTTCACCTCTTATAAGATCTGCAGTTTCTTCAACTGTTTTCCCAAGGTATTTTGCATAGCCTTCAAAAGCTTCTCTACCTGTTAATTGTAGAAATCCTGCACCTCTGAAACGGAATCCATCTCCAGGTTTAACATTTCCCATTCTTCCTTCATAAACACTCTCCGCAAGAAGTTCTTGATTCTTAATGTATTTGTTGGCATCTTTCTTTCCTTCTGCACCATTAAGGTTAAATCTTGAAGGCCAGGTGTTTACAATAACCTGAGGTGTTGTGTAGTAAAGGGATTCTGTTTTAATTGTGAAGTCACCGCTCTCATGTGCAATTTGTCCCAAGAAGTGAGCTGCTCTCAACACTGTATTCACCTCATATTTTTCAAATGCTGTAGGAATAAGGCTTAGGATAGCAGAAGGAATGTGTCCAGATAGTTTACCTAATTCTAATTTTCCAGTTGCTGATGTTGTTACTGAAGTTTCTGCCCCGAATAATTTGCCCCAAGTTCCATCACCAACAACACCATCCGCATTTAAACCGTTTTTAGACTGCCAAGCTTTAACTGCTGACTCTGTTCCTGGTCCGAATGCACCATCTGTAGTTAAACCCAGTTTTTCTTGGAGTTTTTTAACGTCATCTCCATTTGACCCAACTTTTAGAAGCATAATCTTTTTTATTTTTATATATCCGGGACCCCGCAAAATGATTTTTTCTCACCGAGAAAATCAATTATATTTGCATATAAGGTGAGAAATTTAAAATAAAAGTCTATGTTAAAATTAATTGTTCTCATTCTTCAATTTATTATATTAACTGAAGTAATGGGGCAGAGTGCTTCAGACTCAACCGCGTCTGACACCCTGAAAATAAGTTACACAACTCTTTATAAAGAGATTGTTAAACAGGGAATTGAGTTTCCAGAGATAGTTCTTGCTCAAGCAATTTTAGAGTCAGGTCATTTTAGAAGTAAATTATTTATAGCTAATAATAACATCTTTGGAATGAGAAGAGCAAGAAAGAGGGAGACAACTGCAAAGGGTTCAAAAAAAGGTTATGCCTATTTTGAAACTTGGCAGGATTGTGTTAGAGATTATAAGATTTATCAGAGTACAATTATGATTGGACGATTATTTACACCAATCATGTATTTTAGGTACCTGAATAGAATTTATTCTGAAATGGGACGTAATTACACAATCCAACTCAAAAAAATTATTAAAAGAAACCGAAAAGAGTTTGCATATGAATTTCCTGCAATTCTATCTGACGGGGTATTTGGAAATGAAGAAACAAAAAATCAAGAAATATGCACTATTGTTCTATAGATATTGAAATGACCGGACCTAATGAAACGATCCACAACATTTTAACAATTGGTATTATAGTTGAGAACACTAAAAATATTCTTCCTTTTGAGAGTATACCAAAACTCTACATAACAATTCTAAGGGAAAATATAACAGGAACGCCTTATGCACTAAATCTCAATAAAGAAGTTATTCAGTCTATCAAGGAGTATCAAAGAGCAACCTCTGATAAGGAGAAAGCTGAGATAAGTCAAAGATGGAAAACTGAGTTTATGGAAGAGTCTAGAGTGGTTGCAAGGATCTGGGAGTTTTTATATGACCAACAAATGGTTAGTTTTCATACTTGTCACAATCTACTAAATAGAGCGGATGAGAAAACAGGTAAATTATATCCAGATGTAGCGAATTGGAATAAGGCAAAGCAGACATATTTAATGGTTGCTGGAAAGAATTTTAATTCTCTCGATAAGCGATTTATAGAGAAACTACCCAACTGGAATAGACTTTTTTCAGTTAGGGCCGGAACTTTAGATCCAGGTATGCAGTATATTAACTGGGATGAAGATGATAGAGTTCCATCTCTTCATGAGTGTAAGGAGAGAGCAGGAATGAATGGTTACGTGTCTCACAATGCACTTGATGATGCTTGGGACGTCGTTTGTCTTCTTAGAAAAAATTACGTAAAATGAAAAAGCAGCAGCTACTAACTAGAGATGATTTTAGAGAAGGAGTATTTAAAAGAGATTCTCATAAATGTGGAGACAGAGGAATATGCAAAAATAATAGGACTTGAAACAGTTCCTGTTATTTATGATGGTGTTTATAATGAGAAGCTGATCAAGGAGGCATTTGAACCACATTCAAAAACAAATGAGGGTTATGTTATCAGACTTGCAGACGAATTTAAGTATGGGGATTTCAGAAGATCTGCTGGAAAATTCGTAAGACCTGAATTTAGACAGGCAATAAATAATTCACACGGACACTGGATCTCTAAAAAAATAGAAACCAATAAAATTTTAGAAACCAATGAGTAATTTAGTAGATTACAAAATTCACCAAACCCTACCCGGAATTTTTACAATAGAGGTGAAAGATGATTATCAGAGGGGAATGCTTTTCCTCCGATGCCAGGAGTTTTACGAATCGGCATTTCCCGAAATAAAAGGAAATAGCTTTGATATTTTTGAATACATGGAAATGTACAGAAAGTGGAAATCAACCGACACCTTTACATATCCTGATGATTGGATGGGATATAATTTCCCAGGTGAGATAGCAGAAAAATGTATTAGAGATGTGATATATGGCCGTTTAGAAGGCCATATAGACACACATCCGACGAAATATGATTACATAATGAATCAGATTTTGATTGAAATTAAAAGCATGCTAGGAGGTGTTAAAAGGTATTATATCATAGGTGTTGACAATTTGGAATCTCAAACAATGAAACATGAGATTGCACATGCTCTTTTTTACACTAATGAGCCATACAGAAAATGGACAACACAAATGGTTACAGGAATGCCACAGTCTATTCAGGATGAAATGAATTCTATTCTTAAAGGAATGGGATATTGCAATGATGTACTAATAGATGAGACACAAGCATTTATGTCAACTGGTATCTACGGCAATATGGCAAAGATAAAAGGAATAAAATCAAGGGCAAAAACATTTGCTAAAAACTTCTCTGCCTTTCTATAAGGCCAAAAAAAAGCATAACTTTTTAGGTTATGCTTTTTTTTGTAATTATTATTAGATTAATTATTTTCTAATTTTAATCTCTCGTATAAATCATATCTTCTTGATTCTTTTAGGTATTGAGAAAGTTCTTTTGCTTTTTCGTAATCTTTTGAATCTAAAGCATCATCGATTAATTTTAGAATCTCTTTCTGAGACATTTGTGAATAATCTTCATCTCCTGGCTCTTCTGGCTCTTCTTCTTTATCGTCCTCACCTGGTTCTAAAACATCATCATCTTCTTCTCCATCGTATTTTTCTGGATTTTCCTCATCCCCGGTTTCAAAATCATCGTCATCATTATCAATTCCGGCCATTTTAAGATCATATCCTTTGATCTCAGATGAAATCTCATCAATTATTTCTTGTGCTTCTTTTTTGGCTTTAGAATCTTGTGAAAGAATCTTAAGCATAAGAGATAGGAATTGATCCGCAGGGAGCAACATCAATTTTCCGAAGAAGTGTTCTCTAAGATTTTCTATTTCATCGGATTCTGGAAATCCGTTTACGAAATCTCTAAGATCCCCTGCAATTTCTGGTCCATATCTAAGATCTTCAAGTTCATCCGAAAGTGTATCGGTATTAGATATTATAGTCTCCGATTCTTCTTTGTCATCAGGTATTGCACAAGCTGCAATTAATTCATAAATACCTTTAACAGTTTCATGAAGTAACATTGCAAAGTCACTACCTAGTGCATTGATTGTTGGTATAGTTTCACCGAATAGATCACTTAAATCATCTTTGTCTATATCTGGCCCATTTTCTAAATCCTGTAGAATTCTTTGTGCTATTTCTTCTGGTGTTTCTTCATCCTCTTCCTCTTCTGGTTTTTCCCAATCAACAGAAACTGCACCAGAGAATCCAGATTTATCTCTTTCCCACATTTCAAGTTGAACCTCTAAAGGTATTTCCCAATCAAAAAATCCAGCTATTTCGGTTATTTTATTTAAACACTCTAAATATTCGGTTCCTGGTTCACGGCCTAGAATTCTAATAATACCGTCTCTAACTTCAGGAAGATTTAAACAAAGTTTTGTATTTTTTGCTTCCCCTTGTGTGATGTTGTTTGCAATCTTTCTTCTTTGAATCTCAGAGATTATTCCCTCATCTTCAAGTTGTTTCATTGGGATAGATTCAGGAGGTTCTGGCTTAACCTTTTCCATCTTTTTCTGGATTTCATTATCAACAGGAAACTTAATATTAAGTTTCACTCCATCTAGAATCGAACCATAAAGGGATTGTATTGCATCTTCTGCAAGTTTTTCTAATTGAGGTTTGTGATTTTGTTGAAGTCTATGTGCTCTCTGAACATATGCCATAAATCTACCTATATCCTGTCCGTGGCGTCTAGCAAATTGCTCATTTCTTTGACGAGCTCTTGCATCAAGATTTGCTAGGTAATTACCGACTGTACCACCTTCACCAGGTATACCTGGGTTCCCTTTTAAAGAAGCTTCTGTTAATCTATCTTGGAAATTCTTTATTTTCATATTATTCGTATCTTTGTTTTAATTTTTGAATATCAAAATTGATAGGTGCCTTAGCTTTCTTTAATTCTATAAGAAGTCTTTTAACCACATCCATTGCTTTAGCTTTAGGCTCTGGATCTGTGGAAGGTTTATCCCTTCTTATAGGGCTAGGTCTTTGAGGCTTTCCT
>Ga0214164_1001088_pt1 | contig 16200 bp, 34 predicted proteins | sample TroBogepilimnion_13_FD_153003 | JGI IMG/M metagenome (GOLD analysis project Ga0214164, IMG submission 153003) | Freshwater microbial communities from Trout Bog Lake, WI - Practice 03JUN2009 epilimnion v4 | ecosystem: Environmental > Aquatic > Freshwater > Lake > Epilimnion/Euphotic zone ...
AAAAATTTAAATGGTGTCATATAATTTTGTTTTAGTGTCATTATTCAGATGTTTTATTAATTCATTTGGTACGTAATATTTGTAACCGAACTTATCTATCTTAATTGCATTAGTTTTTATTATTTCTGTATAATATATAATACTACCTCTACCACTATAATATTCTGCGATATGTAAAATATTTTTATTATCCCCGTGTTGAGCAACAATTTTAAAATCACCATCATCCCATATGTTTGCAATCATTGTATATGAAACATTTGGAAATCTTTTTTTGAAATCCTCTTCAACCAATTTATATTGTTCTAATACTCTTTCGTTCATGGTTTATTTTATTAATTTTCACAATCAGGATATTTGCAAAATAAATTATGTAATGGACAAACTCCATCTACTTTATTTTCACACACCTTTGTTGTTTCTTCGTTGTTTTGGTTATAGTATTCATCAAATAAATCTTCAATTTTTTCGGCAATTACATCCAAATCAGTTTTAGATATTTCCACAGTATCAACATCATCTCCATATCCATAATCTATGAGTATGTTTTTAATTTTTTCTTTCATATCATTTGTTTTTAATTTTATATAATTTATTTTTTGCATCATAAAATACATTTTCTTTTGATATAATTTTTACTTCACTAATTAATATTTTACAAGGCTCATCTAAATACCAAATATGCTCTTTGTCTGTTTCGTGAATCATTCCAATTTCGCAATATTCAGGTTTAATCCCGTCGGGTTGAAAATAAACTGTATTCATAGGTTATTTGTTTTGGTTAATAAATTCATCTTCTATCTGTTCAATAAGACAGTTTAGTTTTTGTTCTGTATTGCTCATAATTTATTTAAGTTTAATGATTGGAACGAATGTGTCAGCGTTTATATGTCTATCATCTGTTTCATATAAATCAATTTGATTTTCATTCAACATGATTAAAGTTAGATTTAAATTTTCTTCTTCAACAATTTCGAGCATCATTCCAAACAATGGTTTATCGCCCACTTTAACCTCATCGCCATTGTGATAAGTTTTATTTTTTGATATTGCTAACCATTCTTCAGTAACAGTTTTGTTTTTTTGTAATTGTTGTTCAAATTTTTCTCTCATATTATTTGTTTTTAGTGTAGCGTTGAAATTATAATGCACACCGCCGTTTTCATCTTTTGTTGGTTCTATTCCTGTACCTGCGAATAGTTCCGCAAATGTTTTGGGGTTCATTGGAGATGAATAAACATCTTCTCCAATACCGCCAGAAAAATCCATTTGTAATTGTGGTAAAAAATTTGTTTTCATGTTTAATTGTTTTTATATAATTTAATAAATTCTTTAAGTTTAGGGACAAAAAGTTGGTCATAGAACCCTTCTTGAAATATAACATCCCTATTTTCAAAAATAGAAACGGCATATACTTCCACTTCTTCCTTTGGTGTGCTAATCATAATGATGAATTCGCCTAATACTAATGTGATTTTGCACGTATTTTCACCACCTTCTTTAATCACTTTATCAAAACCAGCGTCATTGATAAGTGATTCTAATGTTTCAAATTTAACCATGTTAAAAGTTTTTAAATGGTTTCATATTCATAATATATTATTCTAACAGGATAATAAAAATTATTATTATCAATATATTCTCTATCATCTTCAGTTAAAGTTGAACCTCGTGGCATAATTGGTTGAATGTATAGAATGACGGGTATTTCCAATCTATTATAAAAAAATCTTTCAAATGTTCCTTCATATTCTCTTGGTATCCAATTAACAGCAAAGAGATGAATACCTCTTGCCCAAGCAATAACTCTCGAGTGTAAAGTGGTTTGGAAATCCTCATCATTATAATATCGGATTGTTTGTTCATTTTCCAATACCGGTCTTGGTAACTCTTCTACCCGTTGCCAATCTCCGCTAAAAAATTTAAATGTTCTCATACTTCCTCTAATGTTATATCATACATTGTTAATGTCCCATCTTCAGTTTCTTCCACTCTAAAACAATAGTATTCAAATTCAGAAATGTCCAAAAATGATGTGTGAAAAACTTTGTCTAAATCTTCATCTAAATCAGATCCAGCGTGCCATAATCTACCTTCGTTGAAGACTTTTTCTTGTTTGAAATAATCTATTGGGTAACTATAAGGACTACCAGGATTTATTTCAGGATGATTTTTTAAATGTTTCATCCTACAATATTCTAAATGAACAATATATTCTCGACAAAAATGATATATTGTAGAAATAATTTCATCACTGAAATCAGATTCAGATAAACCTTTTCTAAAAAATTTAAATTCTTTCATTTCTTTTTATTAACTCTCTCTGAAAAATACAAAACCAATCCATTTTACTTCTTCCGTAATAATTTTCGGGTATTTCTATTTCTCCGAGATCTGCTAAACAATTCATAACATATTTAATATGATTGGTGCTCATATTTTCAATCTTGATAGCAACTCGACGCATTGTTATCCATTTTATGTTCTCACCTTTAAAAAATTTGAATTCACTCATCATCGGGTTTTATTTTGATAGTTCTTTTAATTGTTTTAGGTTCTTTTTTTGTTTTAGCAACCGGTTTCTTTTTCTTCTTTGGTTTGATATTGTGTTCTTTCTTATGACAAGTCGAACATAACGACTCCAACAGTTCATTATCATACTCCCACGGCATAAGTCCATCGATATATTTTATATGATGGACTTGTAACCGATGGGATTTCTTTCCACATCTGCAGCAGGTATGTTTATCTCTTTTCCTTATGAAAGATGCTTTAATCTTCCATTTTGGATCTTGCAATAATCTTCGATATTCTTTTCTATTCATTTAAATAAATAATACCATAGGGTATTAATCTTCATCTACATATTGGAATTCCTTTATGTAGTCCTTCGTTTTTTTCTCTTTAGCTTTGATTGCATTATTCAAATCTAGTCGAACGTTTTTTTGGGTCACAATTTTATTTTCCAACCAAGTACTATAATCAAGTTCTTTTGAATTGTGAAGCTGCCATTCCAAAAATTGAATTAATCTATTTTGGAAAGTCATCTGTCGTTTCAAATTGATGAAGACTTTGGGTGTAACTTGAATATACCCATTTTGTTTTGTTTGGTCAATTGTTGTTGGCTCAGTCAAATTAATTTTTTCTGCGATTTCTTTTTTTGTTGTTGGGAATAATATACCCTTCAAATCGCTAAATTTATTTAATTTCATAATGTAATGGTTTTACCTTTAACCATAAAGGTTTTAATTTCCTAATAAAATTCTTTGAATATCTTCAGCATCGTCTCTACTAAAGCATTGGGCGTGAATTGAGGCACCACCATTCGTGGTAATGGTAATGTCACACCCAAACAACTTACCGTGAATTTGGATACCGTTAATCGCGTTTCTCGATATTGTAACCGAGTGAGATGCTAAGAAAAAACTTCTCGCACCATTGTTTTGTTTAAAGGTCACCAATTTATCACTAATAATGATTCTTTGGGGTGTTGTTCCTGCGCCACCTAAAAGCATTGACGAACTGAATTCTTCGTACATATTTTTTGTTTTAGAACACAAATCTACAATATAATTTCGAATATACAAAAAATATCAAAGTTTTTTTTTCGAATTAAATTCCGTATATTATAGCATATGAAATTAGTATTCAGGTTTTTTTCAGGTTATCAAATAATAAGTGCATACGACTCATTTGCGTTACCAACTTCAATAAGATACCGAGTTTTTAGTTGATGTTATAATATTTTAATTTCAGGCGGTTTTAAATTATCAATCATTTTTGGTAACGGATCGTTTTCTATTTTCTTTATTATATTATCAGCAATTATTTTGTGGCATTCTTTGGATGGGTGATAATCCAAAGGAGTATTTTCACCAAAATAATCGTGGTCATTTATTATTAATAAATTTGGATAGTCATTAACCATTTCTAAAATATAATCATATTCCTTTCCGTTATAATTTAGTTTGATTAATCTATCAAACATAAATTCATCTGCTTTAATTAAATCAATATAATCGTTGGTATAAGATATTAATCTACATTTTATTCCTTTGATTTCCAAACTATTGAAATAATCCCTTATTTTTGTAAACATTTGATGCCTCAATTTTTCCGTATACTCATCGACTGTATTGATATTCATTTCTTTTAAGGTATTATATGCACTATCTGAAACCACACCATCAGGGCAATGTTCTGATAATCTGAATTCCATAACTCTACGATCCTTTTCCACATATGTCAATGGATTTCTTTCTAAAAATGATGTTTGAAATATAACATAATCTATTTCATTAAATTTATAATGATTATGTATCATTTCATTTATAAAAACTATTGAATCTGTGTCATTACCTGCTGTTTTTTTTCTAGTAATTTCGTAAGTATTAAAGTGACTAGCTACTAATCTTGGGAATCTGTTACTTAATCTATAATTTACAAAAGCTTCTTTAGTTTCGAATAAATTTAAATTATCATCCCCATTAGGGATATTTTTTAAACCAGAATAATACCACAATCCGTGACCAAAAGTGTGTGAGCACCCTGCAAATATCATTCCTTTTAAATTAGTGTTTTCAATGTTTATTGATGGAATTAATTTTTTTAACATATTTTTTTTTAAATATAATAAAAAACCCCTCATTTCTGAAGGGTTTATACCTTGAGTGGTATCGTGTTTGCACACGAATTATTTACTTTCTTTTCCTATTACTTTATATTTTAATGTGTTCCCATCGATATATTCTTCGTAATAAACATTATCTTTGGTTACATAGCATTTCTTACCGTTGATTATGATAACTTTTGTTTCAGCAGGTAATTCAGGAACGATTGCACCAACAACTGGTGAAACTACTTCATATTGATTATTATTTTGAACATAGTAAACTCCGCCATAATAGTAGTAAGGGAATCCACCGTACATAAATGAATAATAACCCATTGGAAGAACTCCTAATGCAAATCCGATTGGAGGATAAAACCAATTAAAATAAGCATCATAAAAGAAACCACCTCTGTAATAGAAGTTTACTCCTCTGTGTGCATAAGGTAAGTAACCCTCACGAACAACCATTCTTGGAGCTATGGCCACTGACGATCTGAATGCAGGTGCTGATGAAACTGTAATTCTTGGTTGAGATGTGTAACCTCCTCTGAATCCACCACCTCTAAAGCCACGAAATCCTCCTCTTTGTGCGCTTAAAGCTTGGAATGATAACATTATTAATACGATTACTAATAATTTTTTCATAATATATGATTTTAATGTGTTTATTATAACAATAAATATACCAAAAATACGTTATTGACCTGATTGTTCTGTATTAGATGGAGAGTTATTTGCTCTAATTTTATTGATTAATTCAGCCGTCATTGGGTCACAGAAACAAAGTTTATTGTTTTTTGTATCAACAAACCCCAAAGCCACTGGTAAATCTCTTTGTCCAATTTTACCGTCTTCAACTTCTTTGATGTCTCTAATAAAAATCATACTATCGAGCTGATCTTCTGTTATTCCTTCTAACCAAGTTTTTAATTCTCTAATTGTCATTTTAATATTTTTTATCAATATAAAGAATTTAAATTGAAAAGTCAAATTCCTTATGATATATTCTTTCTTTTGTGCCTGAAATTTGGGAGTACCATTCTCCATTTGCATCTAACCAAACATAAGGTTCGGTTGGGTCCACACCCCAATTGAATTGAGAATAATAAACAGGGTCTTTTCTAAGTAGATTGGATTTATGTGAGTTATGAAACTTATCATCGCCCCACCAATCAGGAAAAAGAATCGATTCGTTTATCTCTTCAAATTTCATAGTATTATTGAAACCACGGTTAATCCATTCCTTAATTGATTCATTATAGTAAAGTTTCAACATAGGAACGTGATTTTTCCATAAGATACAACAAGGATGATTCAACCATCCACTATAGGGTTTTCCGTTCAATTTGGGCCTTCCAGTGAGTGCTGAGATAATCTGATAAGCTTCTACTCTTTGTTTACCTAATCGTTTATTGTCTAAAACTCTAAACGATTCGGTTATGTCTGAATAAGGTAAGAAAGTTTGCATAGTTTTAAATTAAAAATTCACCAACTTTTTTTCCGTTTTTATAATCCCTGCGCACAAAATAATAATCATAATCTTGTTTCTTTAACCATCTTGTAGCTTTCTCAGCATCAGCTAAGGTATCATACAGTTTAATCTCACCATTGGAGAAATGAACCTCATATTTACTTTCTACTTTTTGTATCTTCGGTGTTTTCTGCATAATCTTGTTTAAATTTTAATAATACTGAACATTTTTCATATTCTTCTTGTTCTTCAAAATGTTGAATCATATCATCAATTAATTCATAATCCATTGAATAAATTGATTTATTTTTCACAAATTCATCATACTTTTTATCGAAATCAAATTCGCCGTAGACTACTATGTGACCAGAATTTTTTTCGATCGCTTCGTGAACTTTCTTAAAAAAATCTGCTAAAGTTTGTTTTCTATTTTGCATCATTTATTTTTATTATTTTCCAAATATTTTCTATTTGATGACCTAACATATCATCCCACATAGCTTTCACAAATCTGTTCCTACCTTTTTCGTTTTTTATTTCAAAAATAAGTTCTTCTTTTGTGCTTATGGACTCTTCGTTAGTAACTTTGTAATCGATGTCATCTAATATAATGTTCTTTATCATATATCATATTCTAATTGGTTAACAAAACAATTTTTACTTGCCATAGTAATTATTTTTATATTACTAAGACAATCTTCATCAGCTCTAGTTAATGCTGTGTATAAATCATTATCTATTACAGCTTGTACAAATGAACCACCTTGCTGAACATTATCTCTTGTCATCATTACCGAAACGATAATATCGATGATGTGTTCACTAACTTCTTTTTTCCATCCACTAACAAATTTTCTTGCTATTTTTACATAGTCTTCGCGTTGATATGCCATAATTTTAAAATTTATATAAACGATTGTGATTGTATAAAGCCACAGGATTACTTTCTGCTATTAAACCATATTCCTTTTTAACATTGTCATAAAGGGCATCAGTCTGTTCTGTGATATATTTTGAAACGATATTAACAAATCCGTAATTAGATTCATCAACAACTTCTTGTTTGGTACCAGGTAATCCGCAATATAGGGCCTCACCCACTTCACTGATAAACATTCCCGAATAAAAACCAGTCAAGCCAAAGTTATCAACGAACTGATCGGCGTTACACCAAATGTACACATTGTCTTTTTTTGTTTTCAGAATTTCAACAAGTGTTTGGTCGATAACATATGCGCTATAAGTTTTGTCAGGAAATTGACCTACTGCAAACAAACCGTATGGGCTACCGTGACCCATCATCATAATACGGTCGTGCTCTTGGATTAATTTTATTAACTCAGCTCTTGTCACTCCACCAGTGATGACTGTCTTATCAGGTATTGGGTTATAAACAATATCCAAAAAGGTTGTTGAATTGTCTTTGGGGTGGATTACTAATGTTTTCATATTTCTAATCTTAATTTTCTATAAATGTTATCAGCAAATTTTCTAAACTTCTCCTCAAATTGATAATGAGAATCAAATTTTTCTATGTTATTAATAATTGTTGTATGATCTCTACCACTTAATTGTTCACCGATTGCTTTAAGGGTATAGTCTGTTTTATCATACAAAATTTTGCAGTAGATGTTTCTTAAATTAACCAAACTTCTATCTCTTGATTTAGAAACTATTTGTTCTGCAGTAAATCCACTTTGTTCGGACAACACCTTTAAAACCTCTTCTTTAGTTGGTTTATAATCATTAGGGAATAAGTACCAATATTTTTCTTTATCCAAGGTATGTTTTTTAACACCAGGAAAAGAATAAGGGCTAATTAACTCTTTAATCATTATTTTAATTTAGATTACAAAGATAATTAACCCTTTTGAATATTCCAAAATTATTTTTAGAATATTTTATCCTCTTCTCAAAACGTCTTGATAGTTGTTTGTAATTCTTTGGATTGCAGAAGTTGTAAGAGTATCTGGAGTCTCAGGTGACACATTAACCGGATATTCTCCTTCTTCTATCATATCATTATAATCCTCAGAAACTGATGCTTCTTGAGTTGTTTGATCCATATCATCAGTATCCATAACCGCAATCGCTCTTCTTGAAGATTTAGATTCATAACCTAAATACTTATCTTGTTTAGATTTTTCCTTTTCGTCTAATAAAGAGTGATTTGTTTTGGCTTTTTTATTCATCGATACTTCACCTATCAACTCTCTAATTTGAGTGGTAATTTCAGCTTGTAATGAGTCAATACGACTATCTTTCTGATTCCACCAAGAAAACTCAGGGTCATTTTTATCCAATGAATTGAAACTTGCAACTTTGTATCCGTTTTTCTTATTGATACAATAAACTAAAACACCTTTCTTAGCATATTTGAAGAAATAATCAGGATTATTTTCTTGAGTTGTACACCACTTAGTGTTGGCACCATATTTTTTAGATGCTTCGAATGTTAGAGGTCTCAATATTAACCACTCACTATCTTCAAATAGTTTGATAATTTGTTTTTCCATTTCTTTTTCACTCACTTTGATTTCAGCTACTTGAAGTTGAGAAATGATTTCATCAAATGTTTTATATCTTGATACATCATTTTGTTCAATCAAACCTCTTTCATTGTATTCACAAAACTTTCTAAAGTTTTTGAAGTCATCCCAAGTAAACATTGACTCAATAAATTTGGAATAAAAAACGATTTCAAAATCACCAAATTCATCCAATTGTTCTTTTGTTAAAAATGGAAATTTATCCAATAGATTTGCTTTAACTTCTTTTACGTGATTTTTATAATCAGGTGTATTGTTCATAAGTCTTAAGAACATATCAACATATTTTGTTTTCCCATCGGGAGAGAACATCTTAAACAAATCTATAATGTTAAGAGTGTAATTTGGGTCTTTGGTTAGTTTTTTAATCGTGGACATAATTTGTGTTTTTTTTAAATAAAATAAATCAATTCGGCAATTCCAAATTTTTATTACTTATTTTTTAATTCTTGAACGAATGAGTAATCATCACTAGATAATTTATTCAAATCGAAGTTTGCCATTTCGTGTAAAATCGATTGTCTGATGGCTTCTTTTGATACTGAATCCTTTTCTCTGCGATACTCTTCGCGTTCTTTGTTTAAGAACTGACGTTTACCTTCAACATAAGATTGTGTTTCTTCAAACACAGTTCTTTGTGCATTTTGTTGGGCTTTACCGACGGTCTTAGTATAACCTACGTTTACCCATCCAAAGAAGAAGTTTAAGCCGACTAAAATCATTAGTGCTCCTACGAAAATTCCGATTGCTGCGAATACTTGTTTCATAATTGTTATTTTTAAATTTTAATTTATTGTTAATGGGAATGGTGATACTATAACTTTCGGTTCAATATAAACCGGATGAGGCGTCCCTTCCTTATCAATCAACATCAACCACGTACCATCAGATGATGCTGGCATAAATAAACCATTCGGTTCTGCTTGTGGAAGTACAATATTTCCTTGTTCATGTGTTTCCCAAGTTTCCGCAGGTCTTTCAGGATTTGAATATTGAGTTGAATATGGAATCCCATAACCAATACATTTACCGATAAACACTAATTTACCTTGCATTTCATTGTACAAGTAAGCATAGTTTACGATCTTCTCGTTATCTCTTAACTCATAGATTTGTTTCAATAACTTCTTCTCTTGGAAGTTATGAATGGCGGGTAACCCTGTTTCTCTTTGTGCTTCAGCTAACATTTGTTTTTGTTGTATAGCATCTTTTTTATCTGGTGTTTCTTCAATATTACAACTTACTAATGACAATGCGATTAGTAACGCAAATAATAATTGTTTCATTTTAAATCTGTGTTTTTTTTAAAAAATTTTTATTGTTTTTCTTTTTTTACCATTTCAACAAGGAATGATAGTTCATTGAAAACTTGCACCAATCCGGCTCTATCATCCAACAATGCCGAATAGAACGGTTTGCGAGATTCCCAACCTAAATCAATACCATCGATATTAACCCCATCACAAGGAATGTTATGAGTGTAAAGATAATGTTCAACAAACTTTAAATCTTTATTAGCAGTCCAACAAATTACTTTACAATTGATATCTTTCAATTCACGAAGTAATTCAATTACTTGATGATATGTTGAACCTTTTAAATGGTAATCATAAACTGTTCCATCAAAATCGTAACCAATAGATAACGATCCATATTTTTTATACTCATCTAATAAGCGGATGAGGGACGCATTCGGTTTTAAAAACTCGTCTTGTAAATAACTCATATTAAAATACGTTTAATTGTTTAACATAACCTTCCTTAACTGTATAATCAGAATTGGGTTCAACATTAATATCACTTATTGAATTGGTACAGAAAATACCATCAATGTGTTTTGATAATTCGTATAAGCCGGCACTGAATATACCGTGAGTAACGATTAAATATATTGGTATATTTGTTTGTTCTTTTATGACTTTGGCAAGTTCAATAAATGTTCTTCCACCATCACAAATATCATCGATGATTATAATCTGTTCAATATCAGATAAGAACAATTTTGGTAGCTGTGTCTTAACAATATTACCACTAACAATATCTCTAACCTTGGATGCGGTTGTTACATTCGTTATGTTGAATTCTTTTGCAACATCATAGATTTTTTTCAATGCGCCAGCATCGGGTGATACTATTGCAGTTTGTGCTGAACGACCATTTAAATTCTCTAAAGCAAAATCAATAAGAGTAAAGTTAGAAATCTTTCTATAGTTATTTATACAAGCTTCTAAAACATCACTATGTGGATCCATAACAGTTACAGATTTAAAGTTCTGACTGTTAATGATAGGACAAATAACTTGTTTTAAATAATTTATACCACCATCTTGAAACTTTCTATCGCTTCTTGAACCACTAAAATATGGAACATATAAATGAACATAATCCGTTCCCATATTTCTTAATGCTTGATTTGCACAAATAATAAGTTCAAGGTCTTTAAAGTTGTTCAAACGCGATTTGATTGTAACAGTTTTCATTGATAAAGAATCAGTTAAAACACTGCTTTGAATATCAATTGTTTGTTGACCATCGGGAAAGTTTGAAATCTTAAATTGTATTTCCGATAGATTCGGATATGCTAAGTTTAATATCATAATTTGTTTTTACCAAGATGAAGAATCTGAACTTCCTGAATCATACGAGCTACCTGAGTCATATGAACTACTTGAATCATATGAACTACTACTATCATTTGATGATGAATTGTCAGATGACCAATCACCACTAGCACCGGCACCACCTGATTGTCCACCACCAAATCCATCAAAATTATTTGATGAATCAGGAGTTATTGAGCCACCCATATCATATGATATGCTGTTGTTGTTATCGCTTTCCAATGCTGACACAACTGCTGCGGTTGTTAATACTGATAAAAGAATACCATCATCGTTATCGGTAGATCTTCTTTCTCTTTGTTCCACATAATGGGTGGGTACAGAATCAGTTTTTTCATATTTCACTTTACGATGTTCAGGTAATTTATCATAACATTCTTGTTTGATAACGTGTCCATCTTCCTTATGTTTCCAAAACATAATTTTATCTAAGAAATTCATAATGTTTAATTTAATTGTTGTCTAATATTTGTTAATGTTGTTTGGTTATAGAACCCACCATCCTCATAGATTACTTGTAACAAGCCTGTGTTTTCTTCTTCATCAGTACATTGTATTTTTACATAGTATTCACCAGGTATTGTATTCTGTTCAAATCCACTCATAACAGTTTCATCATCCGCTTTGAACACTGCAACTTTACCTTTTAATGATTTCTTAGTACCATCATCAGTAATAGGGTCTTTGTAGATATCATAACCAACTTTTTCAGTATTTAAATTTTGGTCAGCAAATTCACCAAATACTGGTTGTTCAACTTCAAACCAAGCACCTTTTGCTGCAAATCCTAATGTGTCTCTTGTGTTGAATTGATATGTGAATGAACCAACACCTAATACTATGTTTGTTGATGCAAACCCTTTAGCTGCTAATCTTTCGTAGATTTGAATTTGTCTATCTAATGTGATTGAATCACCATAGATTGCTCCGATGTGTGGGTCTAATACTTTGTAACCTTGTTCGTTAACTGTGCCACCAAAAATATCCCAAAGTAATTCGATTACACCTTTCGCAGATGGGTCCGTTATATTTTTATTTTCTGTGTATTGTAATTTATCATCATTACTATAAGTAAAACCATATTCACCACAAATAATATCAACAGGGTCTCCACTATCAGGACGAATAACTAACTTACCATTTCTTCCCATAATCTTATCTTTCAAAGCTGGTAAGAATTTAGTAATTAACTGCCACAAATCAAATGTATCTGATACAACAGATAAAATACCATCAGGAAATTCATCCATCCAATCTGATAACATTTGTTGTTCACCAACTGTAAAGATTTTAGTTGTTGATACACTATGCTCAGAAGCATTTACTGAATTAATACATACTTCGTTTTCAGGTTCACCATAGAAATAACGAGCACCAGGGATAACAATTAATGTATCAGAACCTCTGAATGATGTTGCGTGACCTAAACCACTTGATAACATATCCCAAGGACTCAATCCACGAGCACTAAAATCGTGAGCTAAGAATGGAATTAACCAAGCATTAGTTGGATCAGTTTTCATAACCCACTCAATCAAATTGCGTTTATATTGTAAAGCAATTGTTGCAGAGGTTGATGGTTTCCAAGCTAAACTCGAAACAATTGTTTCAAGATATAATGTTAACCAAGCGAATCCATCAACTGTGTTGATGAAAGTCATATGAGGTATGTTAGGTAGAGTTTCAATACCTTCTGGTAAAGCTTTAACTCTCATAGGCAAATAACCTAAATCATGTAATGCTCCAAAATGAGATGCATCATAATCCATTCCAAGATATAATGACATATCTTTTCCGAATTGTGTAGCAACTCCTTTTGGTTGACCGAAAAAGTTTTCTGTAAATTCATCGTGTATCCATTTCCAAACTAATTGTTGTCCGAATGAAACAATTTTTTTCGCACCTTTCGGTCCGTGTTTTAAACTTCTTGGAATCCAAGTTCCATACAATTTGTTAGTGTTTTTTGCCAACATTCTTTTGTGGCCAACTTTGTAACCATCTGTGTAGAATAGTGAATTTGGTTTGAACATATTTTTATATTTAAGATGTAAAGTTAATATTATTTTTGGATATTCCAAAAAATATTTTTACTCATTTTTGTTATTTTGTTTTTCAATTTCTATTTGTTCCAATCTTTCATCAATCATTTTTTTAATATTCAACAAAATCTTTTCTTCTTCTTCAATTGGGAATTTTTTTTTCAATTCCTCCATCTGTTCTTTTTGATTTTGAATTATTATATCAAGAAAAATATTAATCGACATCAATGTTAGTCCAATTGCAACATATATGTTATAAGGATAAGAAATGATTTCACTACTGAAGTAAAATCTTATCGCAGAAATGGAAAACACAAAAAAAAGTACCCATTTGAATAAATGTGAATTTTTTAATGTTTGCATATATTAATTTTACGCACTTGCGTGTGAACCAGAAAAACCAAAACCACCATTTATACTGAATTTTAAAAAATATCCAAATAAAAAGTGGTCCAACTATCATACAACGGGATGTTATAGTAGTTACATACAATATCCACATTTCCCTTTCTCCAAAAACCTTCGGGGCATATCACTTTTAATTTATTAGATCTAGCAAATAAACCTAATTCAAGTAATGAAATGGGTGATTTTGTATTTGGGTCAAAGTACATTATGATTAGGTCAGCGTGTTCCAATGCGTTTAATTCCCAATTCACTTGCTGATAGAACTGAGGATTTTCAAAATCTTGAGCCCAACTTGAATCCCAGTCATCTCGTCGCGGATTAAGAACGTCCCATCCTGATAAATTGAATGTGTTAGTGGCTTCTTCTTGCCAATTTTCAGCCTTCCCCATTTCAATGGAGCCAGCTAAAAATACTGATTTGCGTTCCCTATTACGTTTCGCAAAGTTTTGTGGTGCTTTATAATTTGACATATATATAATATAAATAAAAAAAAGGAAACTACAAAATTTTTTATGGATATTTTTTTAAAGAATTCAATTTGATATGTTGAAGTGGTGTCCTTTCAATAGTTGCACAAAGACCCCAACTCTCAAAGAAACTATTATAACCAATAAAATATAACTCACCAACCCAAGTTTTACCTTGACCATCTTCAATAGAAACTTTTTTACCTATGAATTGTTCTCTGATATGTTCTAATATTTCATCAGATATCTTTTCCATCGTCTAGTGAATTAGGATAATATAATAATGTTGGGTTCTTTTTTTGAATGTCTACTTCAGGATATTTTTCTTTGAATTTAATTACATCAAATTTTTTTGTGATAAAATGGAAACCATTCTTTGTGGGAATAATGGCTTCAACTTTTTTACCTTCGGGCCGACATTCATCATCAATGAATTGATTAATTGCGTGTGCCGTTATCCATAATTTAGTATCAATATCTATAACCCATCTCTTCTCATTTGTTTTTAATTGACCAACAACAGAATCAAATAAATTCTTCTGTTTATGTTGTCCATTTTTAATTTTTTGAGCAAGAGCCATCATCATTTCCAATGAAACGTCTTTATGATTTTGTTTTTGAACGTGTATATAAGAACGAGCTTTGAACATCTCACACAATTGTTTAATTTCATCATACCTCTTATCAAGATATTCAAGATTATCAATACAATATGTTTTAATAGTTCTAACAGATTGATGATTATCTTTTTCATTTTGGGGTTGATCTTTCTTACGCTTCAAAACATATAGCATATAGAAGTCACCATCATCTTTGAAATTAAGTAAAGGTTTTATAATTTCAATGTTATCAATCATATCAATAGTGTATATAGTATCTAAATTTATATTCAATTTGTCCAAACATTCCTGCAAATCCTTTTCCATCGGTTTTGATATTAATTAGAATGTAAAATCTAATTTTAGAAACATCTTGAATCAAAAGTTCTTTTACAATATCTCTGGCTACTCTATGGAATTCGTAAGGTCCGTTCACATAACTTTCGCCTTGTAGAATTTTAACAACTTCTTTTTGATGCGGTAATGAATATCTATCTGTTTTAACACGCGCATCAATACCAATACGTGAAAGAGTTTCAATTAAAGATTTCTCACATTTCTTTTCGAATTTTTCTAATTCTTTAATATAAGTCTCAGGTGTTCTTTCTTTCTTTTTTTTATGAACAATCTTCTCATCCTCAATATCAACATCTAAACCAAATAAAGGCATAAAAATCGCTTTATCAAGATTTTCGGGTATTATTTTTTCCATAAATTTAATTTATTAATTCATCTATTTTGAGTCCTCTTTCTTCAAGTACTTCAGATATTTTATCGAAAATCTTTTCGTGTAAATCATAGTGACTAGTTACCATTTTTTCATCTGCATCTATTTCACGTTCCACAGATTTTCTAATTTCATTTGTTATTTCCCATAATGCAACTGCCATATCTAAAGATTTAACACATCTCATATGGGCCATTATATCGTCAGGGTCATTCAAATCAAATTCAAGAATTGCTTTCATTATAATCCCAATTTTTTAAGTTCTTCAATAGTTTTTTCTGTGGATGTATGATGGATACCTATACCACCTGCTTCTTTCCAACCTTCGATGTTATCTAAACGATCATCAATCAAAACAGAATCAGGTGTGGCCAAATCTTTCTTATGTTTTGCTGTTCTTAAAATTAATGGAACACCAGGTAATTCTCTTTCAACCCACTCGTGTTTACCGACTCTTGAATCATTTTGTCTAGATGGTGCTGATAATAATTTGGGTTTATATTTTTTTATATAATCCCATAATTGGTGACCATCAGATTCCCATTCTAAATCTACCCAAAATTTTTTACCTGCTTTATTGATTGGGTCCCAAAAATGTGTGTCATTATAAAACTCACCTTTGATACTTTTACCTGTTAACTTTTTATAACCTTTATCAAAGTCAACAAGTACTCCATCCATATCACAGAATATGTGTAATTTTTTTT
>Ga0214164_1001092_pt1 | contig 16120 bp, 17 predicted proteins | sample TroBogepilimnion_13_FD_153003 | JGI IMG/M metagenome (GOLD analysis project Ga0214164, IMG submission 153003) | Freshwater microbial communities from Trout Bog Lake, WI - Practice 03JUN2009 epilimnion v4 | ecosystem: Environmental > Aquatic > Freshwater > Lake > Epilimnion/Euphotic zone ...
ACCTTCTTTTTATTCATTTATAGCTCATAACCTGCTACCCGCTATCTTTACACGATGCAAATTATATCAGCTAATTACGTTATTTCCTCCGCAGATGTTGCACAGTGTCCTCCGCCAGACCGGCCAGAGTATGCCTTTATTGGGCGTAGTAATGTGGGCAAATCATCTCTCATCAACTCTATTTGCAAGCAACGCAGTCTTGCCAAAACATCTTCAAATCCTGGTAAGACCCAGTTGATAAATCATTTTGCAATAGAAAGTACCTCTGGCACAAAAGGGCCTAGGTCTAAATGGAATTTGGTGGATTTGCCAGGTTATGGATATGCTGTTATTGCACAAAGTACCCGTCGCAGATGGGAACAGATGATTGAGAATTATTTGCGCAAGCGCGAAAACCTGATCAATGTTTTTGTACTGATTGATAGTCGCCACAGTCCTCAAAAGATAGATTTAGAGTTCTTGACACAACTAGCTAAATGGGAAATTCCTTTTACCTTGGCTTTCACTAAGTCAGACAAAGAAAAACCTGGGGCAGTAGACCGCAATGTAAAAGCATTTTTGGATGCTATGCGCGAAACTTGGCAATTTCTACCGCAAAGCTTTGTAACAAGTGCTACCAAAAACCAAGGAAGAGAAGAGATACTAGACTTTATAGAGAAATATAATCAGGAATGGGACGAAGCAAAGAAGTTATGAGTGATGAGTAAACACCAAGGCAAAGTATCTTAATTGGAAAATATAGGGGAGTGTATGCCACAGACAGAGGTTATCTCCATCAAAAACTAGTATGCAATGTGCGGGATTAATAGCTAATCACTCATAACTAGCTAATTCACCATTTTGTCGGCGCAGCAGCTACTTGCAAAAGCTTCTGGTTTCGCTTTAAATGCAAACCCCATCCCGAGGATATAGCCCATCGCTTCCTTCAGTGCATCATTACTTTTAAAAGCAGGATTTGTATTGATGTCTGCATGCACTTCCATGTCTACCTTAAATTCAATAAACAAATCGCAAAGGGCATACGCAACTTCAATACTTTTTGCTACCTCACTCAGCATCCTTTCTTTTAAGTGGAACTTTTGCTTTGACTTTTCATTGTGAATGTACATGAATCCACCAGCGTGTTCCCTCAAAAAAACAATAACTGTGGCAAATTCAGTTTCAGCACCCTTCACTTGGCTGTCAGTGCCAATGCACACTTTTAGCTTGGTACCTTTGGCTACTTCCGACCTAATTGCATCTGCAACTGCCTCCTTAATAGGGAGGTTAATAGTTTCTCCGTTAAACTTTCTCCATTTCATATAAATAAGTTTTGGGAAAGTTACGAGTTAATTGATGCCATCAAACATTTTAGACATTAAGAAATTATTAACAAGTGGGGATGACAAAGAAAATAGTTTCAGGGTACTGGTTTCAGTTGCCAGCAACTTGTATCTATTTAAACAACTTCTCTGCATTTGCCGATGTGATAGCCGCAAGTTCTAAAATGGAGAGTTTCTTTACATCTGCAAGTTTTTCTAAAATATACCTCAAGTAACTGCTTTCATTTCTTTTTCCTCTAAAAGGAACTGGTGTGAGGTAAGGCGCATCGGTTTCCAATACCAAATACTCAACTGGTATATTCTCTAAAGCTTCAGGCAGTCCAGCATTCTTATAAGTAATAACACCCCCAATGCCTAGCAAAAAGTCCATATCGACTATCTGTTTGGCACTTTCATAACTACCACTAAAACAATGAAAGATGCCTTTTAGACCTTTCGCAGCGAAAGGTTTTACCATCTCAAGAGTTTCTTGCATGGCGTTTCGGGTATGTATTACAATGGGAAGTTGTTTATCCAACGCCCATTGCATTTGTTGCGCAAAAGCCTCGTGCTGTTGTGCGGTGAATGTTTTGTCCCAATAAAAGTCCAGCCCTATTTCACCTACCGCAGCAAAAGAACGCGCTGCTAATTGAGCTTCCACAATAGCTAACTCTTCCTTGTAATTTTCTTTTACATAACAAGGATGCAACCCCATCATGGCAATACATTCATTGGGATATTTTTCTTCCAGCAACAACATAGCTTCCATGGAAGAACTATCTATTGCAGGTAAAAAAAACTTAGTTACTCCTTCTGCTTTTGCACGGCTAATAACGGCATCTATATCACCCTCAAATTCCTCTGAATACAAGTGGCAATGGGTATCTATCAAATTCATGCTGCAAATTTTAAAATATTTTATGCCTCCGACACAATAAAAAATATTTAACCGATAGAAAATAAAAGAACAATAGTACCCGTTTAGTAAAAGCTACAGAAATAGTAGTCGAAAACATTGAGGAATTACTGGTTTAAATAGATTGAAGATTGTTTTCATAGGGTACGGATTATAACAGGCTAAGGTTTCTACCTCTGCCTTCTTTTTTAACCCCTCCGCCCCTGAAGGGGAACTAGCATAGAAGATTACAATGCTTTAAATTGAAATCCTTTTTTAGTAAAATGTTCCAACACCTTTGGTAAGGCATATTGCAACCTGTCCCAAGCTTTGGCACTATCGTGAAACACCACAATGCTTCCTTCTTCTGAATGTCTCAAAACATTCTTCAAACACTTTTCTCCATTAATACTCGTATCGAAATCACCACTTAGTACCGACCACATGACAATTTTCATTGGCGAATCTACATCTTGCAACTTCTTTATCTGTGATCGTTTTATTCTACCATAAGGAGGACGAAAAAGATTAGAATCAATTAATTGCCCTGCTATTGAAATATCCTTTAGATAGTTATAATCTTTAGTTTTCCAACCTTTCATGTGGTGTTCTGTGTGATTACCTACTGAATGTCCTTCTTCGAGAATTCGTTTATATATTTCTTTTTGCTTGCGTACATTGTTCCCAATACAAAAAAAGGTTGCCTTGGCATTATACTTTTTCAACTCATCCAATACAAAAGGAGTAGCTGTTTCGTGGGGGCCATCATCAAACGTCAGGTAAATATTTTTCCCCAACGTCTCAACCTTCCAACATAACGTTGGGTATAATCTTCTAAGCCACCAAGGTGTAGATACTAAATACATTCAAGACAATTGATAATTTACAATTGATAATTTGCTAATAGGTGACAAGTATTAGGTTTAAAAAACAAACACATACGATTAATAACAACCTATAACTTAATACTTATTACCTACAATTAATTACCATCCATGTGCCACTATGTGAAACACTTTCTTCTCACAAAGAAAAGCCTTGCCGTGTTTCTGTAGAAAAATTTTCTGTTTCTCTTCATTTTCAAAGAGGGCATCGGTAAATATTTTTAGTCTTTTGTAAGGCATATCAGGTGCCTTGCCATTCTGCAATGCACTACTTATCCATCCTTGTAGCATACTATTGTAGCTAGCCATTGCGAGGGTAGTTGTAGCAAATACTTCACAACTAATTACTGATGTATCGGTGATGGCAATGAACCCAGCAAACATACTGTCGCTCGCTTGCATCTTTCGGGTAAAGAAATTCGTGTACGCGGTGTCTTCTTTTTCGTGGTTGTTGTACAGTTCCAGATAAGCAGCCGTTTTACTTACCTGTCCATTTATAAATAATCGCCTGACTATTTCTTTCCAGATAAACTGCTGTTGGTTGCTCTGATCCATTATCCTTTTCAGGTCGTCATCCGCATCGCCGGCATACTTAAAAGGCTTCGGTTTCTTATCCCAACGACTCTGTTCTATACAAAAAACATCTATAAACTGATCTTTTTGATTGGGATAAATAATCTTCGATTCTGCAAGCATCCTATCCTGCTTGCCGCCCGTAATCATCTCACCATCTTGAAGTAACACAAAGTCATTACTTGTATTCTCTACTGTTAGCAGCCTCACAGAAGCGTCTTTCTCAAAATAAAACTCCTTGAATTTTATTTTCCCGCTTTGCATGGCTTCCCGCAAAGAAATTAATTTGGTAGGGAAATAAAACAAAGGATAACCGTCTACTTTAAACCTGATGGGAATGAGTGTGAGATTCTTATAAGTCCAACCACTATCATATTCTATCCTGATAGTTTGATAAGTGAGTTGCGCCTTGGTTTGTGTAGGGAATAAACAATAGAAACACAATAAAACAATTACCAACCGCTTGCGAAACATAGGGCTCAATTATGGGCGTAAAGGTAACTGTTTAGAGATTTAAGGGGCGGTTAATACAAATTGAACTTGCAAAATTTGTATTATATCGTCTATTTTCAAATCATACCAGACGGATTATCTACACATATTAACATTTAAATCAAAAAATGCTTTTACAAAAACCATTTATAATTTTCATAACCTCAAATATTACTTACTTCATACTAATAACAAAACATTAAATTCGCAATCACAAAAAGCATTGTAGCATATATGAAAAGAATTTCTATTAAAATTATTTACATGGTTCTCTCTTCTGCTTTTATTGGCAGTTGTACTAAAAACAGTGCTCCTAATATGTACGATTATTACAATCAAGACACATCAACAAATACTAATAAAAGTATAACTAATGGCAAAAAGGGAATTGGATTGAATGAGACAATTGGTTTTAACCAAACTCAATTGAACTTGCTAAGTGTAAACTGGTATTACAACTGGGGGCTAACTACTAAAGTAAATTCAAACAAAAGTTTTATTCCGATGGTATTTTCAGGAAGTAGGGTATCTGGACTATTTTATTGCGATACACTTCTTGGGTTCAATGAGCCAGATAATACCAATCAATCAAATATGCTTGTTTCTACAGCTTTAAACTATTGGCCTTCCATTGTTACAAATGCCTATTATCTGGGAGGACCGGCAATGGCTGGAAATCCTGTCACGAGTACCTGGTTCACTACTTTTATGAAATCAAACCCTAAAGTAGATTTTATTACTTTTCACTGGTACAAAGGAGCGGATACAACAAAATTTTATTCAGATGTAACTAGCTTTTATAATACCTACAAAAAACCAATATGGATAACTGAGTATGCTTGCCAAACTGAGGCACAGAGCGCTACTAGTCCAAACACTTACTCGCAAAATCAAGTTAACCAATTTATTATTGCAACCACAAGATGGATGAATAACCAAAGCTTTGTTCAGAAGTTTGCATGGCACGACTCGAGAGTAGGCACTTCTGCATTACTAGATTCTGTAGGAAATCTTACAACAACAGGGCGTACTTATGCAAATGTGAAATAGGTTTATTGTAATTTGTTAATTTGCAAATACTAAGACCAACTTACATTTACAGCGTATGCACATTGTAGTAAACAGTATCTATCTGCACGGCTCGCAACCAGAAAATGCCTCTTTCATCGAAGAACTTTTTGAGCATCTCTGCACTAAATATTCAGAACATCATTTCTATTTTCTGGTCAATCAATCAACCAACCATCACTATCCTGCTGCTGCTAATGCAACCATAATACCTGTAGAATATACCGTCAAAAACTTTGCTTCGCTTAAAATATGGGAGAGCATAAAGCTTCCTTTTATTCTTAAAAAACTACAGGCAACTGTTTTGTTGCAGCCTTTTGGACTATGTAGCATCACGACAAAGGTGCCGCAGGTGTTGTTTGTTTCAGATCTGTTCTGGCTTCATCAGCCACAATTGCTTCCTGCTTCAATCCGGTTATACCATCGTTTGTTTGGTAAAAAGGGCATCCATAAAGCAACGCAGATGATTACTTTTTCGCAAAGCATTCAACAACAATTAATTAGTCAGTATCCAAATATTTCCAATAAGATTACCACAATTGGTGGTGCGGTTTCAGCTTTGTTCCAGCCCGCTTCGTACGAGCAAAAACAACAGACAAAAGATGGCTACGCTGATGGCAGAAATTATTTTTTATTTGTGGGGGGAAATAATCCTTCCAAAAATTTAGTAGGTGTATTAAAGGCTTTCTCCTCATTTAAAAGATGGCAGAAAAGTAATATGAAGTTGTTGATTGCAGGAACAATGACACCTCAAAAAGATGATGTACTGAAAAAAATAGGCAGTTATAAATACAAGGATGATGTTGTGGTTTTGCAGGTACTCGCACCCGAACAACTAGCCTCAATTACTGCTGCTGCTTTTGCAGTTATTGCGCCTTATTTGTATGAAGAAACTGCCTTGTACATGCTTGCTGTCATGCAAAGCGGCGTTCCGGTAGTTGCCAGTAATTTTCCGGCTATGGAGGAATTGGGTGGCGAAGCTTGCCTGTATGCTTCGCCGAATGAAGTGGATGAAATTGCAAACCATTTGAAGCAGTTGTATAGAGATGAGCAACTGCAAGCTTCACTAAAAGCAAAAGGACTGGAGCAAGCAGCAAAATACAATTGGGAAAGAACAACCAACGCTTTTTGGGAGGTATTGGTGCAAGCAACAACCAGTTAATGATAGCTATTTGTGGATTCTTTACTTGTTACACCGATTGTTTCAGTCAGTAAACCAGTTGTTTCGGAGCTTAAATAATTTCTTTTGAGTCGCAAATAAGTTCTTTTAAGGCTCAAATAAGTTGTTTTGGAGCGTAAATAACTTCTTTCGAGACGTAAATAACTTCTTTCGAGATGCAAATAACTTCTTTTAAGACTCAAATAAGTTCTTTTAAGACTAGAATAAGTTCTTTTGCGGTGTAAAAGAACTTATTTGAAAGCTAAAACAACTGATTCAATCGCCCAGCAAGGCCTATCATCCACCAAGTCTGCATACTATAAGGGCTTAAATCCGTACTTTTGACCACTTCAAAATTTAGAATAAATGAAATCAACAATTACGGTAGAGGTGAGTCTGAATGAAGACAAAGTGCCTGAGAAGATATTGTGGACTGCTACTGATAGCACCGCAGATATGATGCAAAAAGCAAAAGCAACCATGCTTTCTTTTTGGGATGGAGAGGATAAAAGTGCTTTGCGCATTGACTTGTGGACGAATGAAATGATGGTAGATGAAATGGCTGATTTCTATTACCAAACGTTTATGGGAATGGCTGATACGTTTGATAGAGCCACACACATGCACCCATTAGTAGCTGATATGAAGACTTTTGCAAAGGAGTTCTATGCAAAATTCAGGGCTACACAGGTAAAGGAAAACAAGTAACCTATTTTAAGTTTTGAATTTTAGATTCTAATTAATTCAAAACTTAAAATTTAAAATTTAAAACATAGAATTATGAGTTTAGAATTAAAGGTAATGACCGAGTTGAAGGAAGCGATGAAAGCAAAAGATGATGCTGCATTGCGTGGACTGAGGGCAATAAAAGCCGAGATAATAAAAGCAAAAACAGAACCCGGTGCAGGTGGAGAAATATCTGAGGAAGGTGAGTTGAAGCTGTTGCAGAAAATAGTAAAACAACGCAAGGATAGTCTGGAAATCTTCAAACAACAAAACAGGGAAGATCTTGCAACGAAAGAAGCAGAGGAAATTGCCATCATAGAAAAGTTCTTGCCAAAGCAATTGACAGAGGCAGAACTGAAGGAAGCAATTGCACCAATCATTGCTCAAGTTGGTGCGACATCTGTTGCCGATTTGGGAAAAGTAATGGGCATTGCCTCCAAACAACTAGCAGGAAAAGCAGACGGCAAAGCAATATCAGCAGTTGTAAAAGAGTTATTAAGCAAATAAAATAGTTGTTAGTTGTTGGTGATGAGTGGTTAGTTAAAGCAATAGTCGTAAACCCTAATCACTAACAACTAATCACTAACAACTAAAAAGATGTTCATAGACATTCCCTATTTTATCATGTTGTTGCTTGCTGCCTACAAGGGCTATAACAAGGGGTTGATTGTAGCCGTTTTTTCATTTGTAGGAATGATTGTTGGATTGGCTGCCGCAATAAAGCTATCTGCATTTGTAGGAAACTGGTTGCACACAAATACACATATCAGTGCCACGTGGTTACCCGTATTATCCTTTATAGTAGTTTTTATTGGGTTTGTGATACTGATAAGATTGATTGCAGGGATTTTGCGAAAGAGTGTTCAGTTTATGCTGATGGGATGGGCAGACAAACTAGGAGGTGTGTTGTTGTATGCCGCATTGTACACGATGATTTTTAGCGTTGTTCTTTTTTATGCACTGCAATTGAAAGTGCTTACCGAGGAATCAATTGCCACTTCAAAATGCTATGGCTTTGTTAAACCTTGGGCCTCCTTTGTAATGAATAGCTTAGGAAAAGTATTCCCCATTTTCAAGGGATTGTTCACACAATTGGAGAATTATTTTCAAACTTCAGCTAGTAAATTATAGTTTGTAGATGGCTTTATATCCACTAGAAACTAACAATGACAACAGTAAACTGTCTTGCGCAATCTTTTAAAGATGTTACAATTGCACTAATTTACGTTTATTTGTAGCTATTCAACGGAATATAAACTGCCTTATTAAGAAAAAAAGTACATGGACTATAAGATTAAACAACAGGATAAATACAAGTTTATAGAAGAAGGTGAGGGCGAACCTCTACTTCTGCTACATGGTTTATTTGGCGCACTAAGTAATTTTAGTGAGCAGATTAATTACTTCAAAAAGAACTTTAAAGTAATTATCCCTCTGTTGCCTTTATTGGAGTTGGATATTTTTCACACCACTGTTAGTGGTTTGGAGAAACACGTGCAAGGATTTATTGAGGCAAGAGGGTATAAGAACATCCATTTGATGGGCAACTCTCTTGGTGGTCACATTGCATTGACACATGTTTTGAAGCATCCAAGTAATATCAAGACTTTAATACTAACTGGTAGTTCAGGCTTGTTTGAAAACGGAATGGGAGATAGTTATCCTAAGCGTGGAGACTACGAATACATTAAAAAGAAAGCGGAGATTACTTTTTATGATCCCAATATAGCGACCAAAGAACTGGTAGACGAGTTGTTTGAGATTACTAATAACCGACTGAAAGTGATTAAGATTATTTCTCTGGCTAAAAGTGCCATCAGAAGTAACCTGAACGAAGAGTTGAATCAGATAAAGCAACCAACTCTACTCATCTGGGGAAATAATGACATCATAACGCCACCATTTGTTGGAAGAGAATTTAATAAGTTGATACCAAACAGCGAGTTATTCTTTATAGACAAATGCGGACATGCCCCTATGATGGAAGTTCCTAGTGAGTTTAATGATATACTGAATAATTTTTTATTGAAACACAAAGCATAATAGATTCTACTGCCGATGTTAGTTGCACAATTATTACAAACGGATTATCCTACGCTGCAATTGTCAGATAAGGTGGCGTTTGCGTTGCAATTAATGGAGGATTATGAAGTGCAAGATTTACCGGTTGTAATTGGTGAGGCATTCTCGGGTTGCATTACTAAAGATGATTTACTGGATGCAGACGAGGAAGCTACCATCGCTACTTTGCAAGATCAGTTTATTAATAGCACTGTTAAGCGTGATGAATATTTTTTAGCTGCGTTGAAGCTTTTAGTAGAAAACAATACTACACTAATTGCTGTTGCCAATGACTCAAAGGAATATCTTGGAGTAGTTACCTCCTCTTCTTTATTAGAGCAACTTTCTATTTATGTGGGAGCTGGTGAACCTGGTGGCGTTATAGTTCTGGAGATAGATAGGCGTAATTACTCTTTTGGGGAAATAAGCAGACTTGTAGAAACAAATGACGCATACATTACACAGCTAAATTCTTATACCGAGGCTAGTACAGGTTTAGTAATTGTGTCTTTAAAAGTAAATAAAGTAGAAATAAGTGACATTATTGCTACTTTTCATCGGTACGAATATGTGGTAAGGTATTATTTTGGAGAAGAACAATATACCAACGAGCTCAAAGACAACTACAACCATCTGATGGCCTATTTAAACATCTAATGCCTCAACTTAATTAGTACCCTAACAAACACTCTTGATGCAATATTTGCTAAGTGTATTACTATTACTTTCTGTAAGTGTTACTTCTGTTGTAGCGCAGAAAGACAGTGTGGGTAACATAAACGCAAAAGGCGACACTGTAAAGAGTGGGAACGTTTTAATCTCTGATGTATTAATTGAAGGAAATAGACGGACTAAGGCTTATATAATCCTTAGAGAGATGACCCTTAAAACAGGTGATATAATTGCCTCAAAAGACCTTCAAGAGCAAATTGAAAAAAGTAGAAACCAAGTATACAACACCTCACTTTTCATAGATGTAAAGATTACCACATCAGACAAAATGGGGGATATTGTCACCATTAAGGTTGAGGTAAAGGAGCGATGGTATTTATTTCCTGTTCCCTATTTTACTTTGATTGATAGAAATTTTAATCAATGGTGGGTTACTGAGAAGAGAGATTTGAGCAGGGTTAACTATGGAATTCAATTTACACAATACAATCTTACAGGTCATAACGATGCCTTGAATGTCTGGCTGATTGATGGATATAATAAGCAGGTAAGTTTGCGCTACAATCTTCCTTTCATAAATAAGTCTCTAAAGCATGGCTTTAATGTTGGTTATACCTTCTCTACACAGAAGCAGTTGAATGATTCTACAAGTTTTAATAAGCAGGTTTTTATTACTAGTAACAATTATTTAATTTCTTCACGTCGCGCAGATATATCCTACTCATTCAGACCAGATCAAAAGTGGAGACATGCTTTCACGATATCTTACACCAATGCCTCTGTGAGAGATACTGTGTTGATTGCCAACCCTAACTATTTTCCAAATGGAAAGACAAATATCCAATATGTTAGTTTTAATTACAGGTTTAGATACCTGAATCTTGATTACAATCGTTATCCAACAAAAGGATACGCTATAGATGGATATATTGACAAAAGGGGGCTTGATAAGGAAACGAATCTATGGCAGTTTGGGCTGAGTGGATTGTATGCCCATCCCATTACCAACAAAAGTTTTATTAGGTTATCAGCCACTGCGACAGTCAAGACGCCAAGTAGTAATTCTTTTTTAAATCAACAGTTGTTTGGCTACAACAATTTTGTGTTGAGAGGGCTTGAGTATTATGTAATAGATGGCGACGCAGCAGTGCTTGCTCAAGCTACCTTGTGCAGGCAAATAGGAAAATATACCCTCAACACGCACCTGAAAAGCAAAAATTACAGCCAGATTCCTTTTAGGTATTTTTTGAAATTATATTGCGATGCTGGTTATGCAAACAACAGGTATCCGGGTAATAGTTTTTTGAATAATAAGATTCTGTATACTGGTGGAATTGGTTTGGATGTGGTTACAATATACGATGTAGTACTAAGATTCGAGTTCAGCTACAACCAATTGGGAAAAGGAGGGCTATATTTACACGGTCATTAGTGTAATAACTAAAGACTATCACTCCAATAAAAGAATTAAAAATTATGAAAGTTGCGATATACAGTAGAGGATTAGATCATGAGCAAGAAGCTCCATTACTGATTCTACTCGAAGAGCTAGCTAAGCACAAAATTTCGGTTTTGATGTACCGGACATTGCTGACAGCTTACAACTTGCCCATACCATTATTAGAAAATGTTACCCCTTTTGATGGCTATGGGGATTTGGATAATCAGATAGATTGTTTTATTACGCTTGGAGGCGATGGGACAATATTGGATGCTACAACTATTGTAAGGGAGAAAATGATCCCCTTGTTAGGAATAAATTTTGGGAGACTGGGCTTTCTTGCCAACATCAGTAAAGATGAACTCAGCTTAGCTGTTGATGCCATTGTAAACCATACTTTTATTTCGGACAAAAGAAGTCTGATTCACTTGGATTCTAATATTGACTTGTTTGATGACAGCCCCTTTGCTTTAAATGAGTTTGCAATACACAAAAGAGATACCGCCCCTATGATAAAGATTCATACCTACTTAAATGGTGAATTTTTAAATACTTTTTGGGCAGATGGGTTGATAGTAGCAACTCCTACTGGCTCTACGGGCTACAGTCTTAGTTGTACGGGGCCAATAGTTTTTCCGGATTCTAGAAACTTTGTCATCACGCCTGTTGCTCCGCACAACTTAAATGTAAGGAGTATTGTGGTGGCAGACTCTAGTATTATTTCTTTTGAAATTGAAAGCCGTTCAGACCAGTTTATTTGTGCATTGGATGCTAGAAGAGAAATTGTAGATAAAAACATACAACTAGCAGTCAGGAAAGAGGTTTTTGATGCAAATTTAATCAAGCTTAATGAAAATTCTTTCCTCTCAACTCTGAGAGAAAAGCTTACTTGGGGAATGGACAAAAGAAACTAATTTCTTAAACCGAGTGAAATTAAAGTTCAGTAACGATAAAATCATTTGTTGATGACCGATTTAGAAAGCTAGAACTTTCTTTTGCATTAGGAACATTATCAATGATAAGACACTAACCAAAACAGAAATGTAAAGTGCTATACTCAAAGGATTGTTGATAGTAATAAATATCTTCCATCTCGATGGCTTATCGTCTCTTTTATCAAACCTACTATAATACCTAAAGAAATTTGAGAACGCATAACTAGGTCTATGAGGCTTATACCAAAAAAGAACTAAGAATTTAGCAATCACAATACCGAGAATAATGTAGAATCTGTATTGGATGAAGAACTTGATAAGTAAATCTATTATCATAATTGTTTGTGGGGTTGACGTAAGTTATGAAACACAATATTACAGTTTATTAATTTAATTTACCATCTAAATTGGCTTAAACTTTTTCCTTATTTGAATATACAGTTACTTGAGGTAGCAAATTTATCGTTAATTAGTAATTAGTACCCACTAATTTTAAATAAGCCTCCCTTAAATCTAAACAAACAGTTTTTTTATTGAATTGTTTATAAAAATGCCATCACCCTATTCTCTCTTTTCTGAATAAAAAACTTTTATTTCTGATAGTGGTAAACTATAAAATAGAATAACCACCAAAAAAAGCCCCAAGAAAACAAATCCTTGGGGCTTTTCTATTGAAACCAACTATCTTAAATCTATAAAGTCTTCAATACGTCGTTCATACTTCTTACAGCAGCAGCACTCTTATCAAAAGCAGCTTGTTCTGTTGCATTCAATTTATAATCAATAATCTTCTCAACACCATTCTTACCAATGATAACCGGAACACCCAAGCAAATATCGCTTTGTCCATATTCACCATCAAGGGCAACGCAGCAAGAGAACAATTTCTTCTCGTCACGTACTATTGCTTCTACTAATGCAGCACCTGCAGCACCTGGCGCATACCATGCAGAAGTACCAATCAATTTAGTTAGGGTAGCACCACCAACCATTGTGTCCGCAACAATCTTTTGTTGTTCTTCTTCAGTTAAGAAATCAGTAACTGGGGCACTGTTCCAAGTAGCATAACGAATCAAAGGAATCATGGTAGTATCACCGTGACCACCAACTACAATAGCATTCAAATCAGAAGGATTAGCACCTAAAGTAGCACTCAAATAGCATTTAAAACGAGCGCTATCCAAGATGCCACCCATACCAATAATCTTATTCTTCGGCAAACCAGTGCTTTGTAAAGCAAGGTAAGTCATGGTATCCATTGGGTTTGAAATAACCACAATGATTGCTTCTGGAGAATATTTCAATATGTTTTCAGCAACGCTCTTCACGATGCCTGCGTTTACGCCAATCAATTCTTCACGAGTCATACCTGGTTTACGAGGTAAGCCTGAAGTAATAACTACCACATCGCTGCCAGCAGTCTTTGAATAATCATTTGTTGAACCTGTTATTTTAGTGTCGAAACCTAAAAGGGCAGCTGTTTGGGTCATATCCAAAGCCTTGCCTTCTGCAAAACCTTCACGGATATCAAGCAATACTAATTCTGTCGCTAACTCTTTGCGGGCAATATTATCGGCGCATGTTGCACCCACTGCACCCGCGCCTACTACTGTAACTTTCATAACGCAAATTTTATTTAATGATAATTTAATTTTTTCGCCGCAAATGTAACCCTCATTTACTTGGTAATATGCTTTTTTTTGCTTTTTTTGTCGATTACTTTTTCAGTAGAGAGCTTTGCAATCAGCAGATTTAGTTCGTGCATATCGGCTCCTTGGTCATAAGATTTTACATATTGCTTTTTGGAATCATAAACTGCCATAAAAGGAGTGAATTTTATATCAAAAAATACAGGTATATAATAGCTTGCCTCCTTTCCAAACACCATATTGGGATAAATGCTAGTATTGTATTTCTTTTCAAAATTTTTGATAGAGTCAACCGGAAAACGACTTACAAAAACAAAGAAGGCGTTCTTCAGGCTATCCATATTCTTTTCTATCTCCTTCATTTCATGCTGACAATGTCCACACTCAGGACTAAAATAAATGATAACAATCGGTTTATTGTCCGGCAAGTTGGCATTCGTAAACAAAGTAGTGTCTTGTTTGCCATCTTTAGTTTTTACATCCTCATATAACTTTATTACGGGCAAATCCTTTGTTCTCAAATAAGCAGGTAACTTGCTACTGTCTACTTTTGCAGCACTATCAGCAGGTTTTTTATTCTGACAAAAGGTTAAGAAGTTGAAGCTTAGAAGAAGCGATGCTAAGAGTATTTTTTTCATACGGTAAAATTAAAAGAATTGAATGTTAATAGGGGCTAAAAATTTTACAAAGTTTAGTAGAGAATTATTTTAATCGCCAATCCATCATTCAATAAAAATATTGTATGAATAAACAGATAGGAAAGCTTGTTAAGGCATTTATATAAAGTTATCAAAAAAGTCCTTGCATATTTTTTCTAGTAAAGCTACTACCATCCCAAGAAAACCATTCCGGCACCGCACACAAATAGGGTCAAGCCGCCCATAGCGTGCATATAGCGTTCCCATTTATCTGCTTTTACAAAAGCTAACCCAAAATAGCCGAGTACCACCATCGTAACCATGGTACCCAATGTAAACACGGTATATACAACTATCAACAGCAGCATTCCATATAAAGAATTCTTTGCTGCCGGATAAAACAACAAGGGTATCATGGGTTCGCAGGGTCCCAACACAAAAATGATAAACATAACCCAAGGTGTTACCTTGTGCCTTTCGGCGGCTTGTACGGCAGCACCATGTTTGTGTTCATACACATAGATGTTGCCATCTTCATACATATCAAAGTGTTTGTGTGGCTTGTTTTGATAGGCTCGCCATAAACCCCAAAGTCCATATACCAACCCGAAAGCTAACAACGCCCAACCTGCGATGCCGCCGCGCACGTTTTCCAGAAACGTTACTTTAGTAAGGCTCCATCCCAATGCGGCACCGCCTAATCCTAGTAAAACAGAACTCCATACGTGACCACACCCACAGGCAATTGTCCATAATAAAGTTTTGCCGAACTTCCATCCCCTCGATTTAGAAAGCGCAATAAAAGGCAAATAATGGTCGGGGCCCATTGCCGTATGTAAACAAGCAACCGTAATTGCTGCCAGGATGAGTATTTGTAATTCTGTATGCATCTGCTAGGAATAGGTTTGTACTGAGGAATGAATTTGCTTTAAACAATCATGCAATTGCTCTGCTTTATGTCCTAAAAGCCTTACCACAATTCCATTTGCCGGTGTAGTGGATACCCCAAAATTGATACCTTCTTTGGTTGTAAGAAAGTCAGTAATGGCATCACCAATTTCGTCAATATCTATCTTCTCCTTTATGTATATAAGACTCGCCTGATGCGTAAAGCCCTCCATTTGTCCCATCAGGGAAGGATTAATTAAAGAAGGTTGCATCAACAGGTTCTCTTTAATAACCAGTTTGTTGTTGATGAATATCTCCGTGTCATTATGATATTTTGTAAACTGAAATACTTCGCCATTTAGTTTCCTGCCACAGGTTAAAACCTCTCCCCAAACCAAGCTGCAATGATTGCCGAGATGGACTTTATTCACTGCCTTAAAACTTGCATTCTCATGAGGCACAGACGGATGAGGGAGGTAAACAAAGGAGGCATTGTTGTGCAGATGAACCTCCATTAACTGCGTTGCACCCGTCTTCATATTAAACAACCGTTGGTAAGATTGTGTATGCAACTGCATGTTACACCCCGCTTCTACAACTACTTTTATTTGGTAATCATCGCCATCCAATATGCCCGGAGAAGCACTCATTATAGCTATCTGTAGATTATTTGCAGTCTTATCTTCAGTAATGTTCGCCACTTTAAGCGGAGGCGTAAAGTAGGCTTCCTTTAAATAA
>Ga0214164_1001095_pt1 | contig 16076 bp, 18 predicted proteins | sample TroBogepilimnion_13_FD_153003 | JGI IMG/M metagenome (GOLD analysis project Ga0214164, IMG submission 153003) | Freshwater microbial communities from Trout Bog Lake, WI - Practice 03JUN2009 epilimnion v4 | ecosystem: Environmental > Aquatic > Freshwater > Lake > Epilimnion/Euphotic zone ...
GCGGCTATACGACCGACTGTTCACCGTGCCGGAGCCGGATGCCGATGGCGATTTCCGGCAACACCTCAATCCGCATTCGCTTGAAGTGCTGACCGCCAAGCTGGAACCGTCATTGAAAGAAGCCCGTGCGGAGCACCGCTACCAATTTGAGCGCCTCGCCTACTTTGCACTGGATAAAGACAGCGGCAGCAAATTGATTTTCAACCGCACCATCACCTTGAAAGACACGTGGGCGAAAGAAGCGCAGAAACAATAAATAAAATTATGTGGCCGGACTGGCTAAAAGTAATCCAACTAAAACCAAGATTTCTATTTGGAATATGGTTAATTGGTGCGCTCATTTTATTTTCATCTAACGGATTCGCAGATGGACTTGGAATCAAAACTATTCGTGAGGACTATCGAGGTTGGATTGGAATTGGAACTTTAGCTGCATTTGCATTCTGGCTCGTTCAACTGATTCCAGAATTTAGAGCTGCAAGAAATGTTAAGCGAATCCGTAATGAAACAATACATTCCATTTCTTCGCTTGCATCTGAAGAAAGATTGCTGTTGGCATTTTGTCTTAATCGAAATCAGCAAACAATTACATTGGAAATTACACATCGTGCCGCCGGCGCGCTTGTAGCAAAAAACAAGCTTATTATGGCAAACGGGGTCGGCAATCAATTGGCGTGGCCATTTACGATTCCAGACTTCCTTTGGCAATACATTATAGTCAATCCTCAATTAATTTACGCTGGAATGGATCCAAATGATTCTGAATTGCAGGCTGCTTTTCGTCGGATTGAATCGCATGTTCGCCGATGGGATTGAATGCCTGACGACTCTTTCAAAGAATTTGTGCTCGACCAGTTGAGCGCGTTGCCGGATGTGCGGGCGAAGGCGATGTTTGGCGCGCACGGGATTTATTCGGGCGATCATTTCTTCGGGATTCTGGACGAGGGCCGGTTGTTCTTCAAAACGGATGCGGTGAGCGCGGCGGATTACACGGCGCGCGGCATGGACGCTTTCACTTACGAGATGAAGGGCAAGACCATGACGATGGCGTATCACGAAGTGCCGCCGGACGTGCTGGAGCAACCGCACGAACTCACGCGGTGGGCGCGCAAAGCCATTCAATTGGCAGCCTTGGCAAAGCAAAAAAAGCCAAAAAATAGCCAGCGTGGCGGAAAAAATTTATTGAACCTAACCGCGACGGCAACCGTCTGATTAATAATGTTGAAGAAAACTGACTTCCTAACCCGTTCACGGGTTTTGCTCGTCAGTTTACTCACGCAGGTCGTGGTGGGCTTCACCGATTACGCCACGGGTTACGACCTGAATCTCGATGTTCTGTATTTTATCCCGATTTCAATCAGCGCGTGGTATTTGCAGCGGCGGGATGTCTTCACCTCGGCGATTTTAAGCGGCTTGACTTGGGGTTATGCGGACATTCGCGCGGGTCATCTGTATAGCAATCCGGCTTACTGGTATTGGAATGTGCTGGTCAGCTTCACTTCGCTGCTCATTCTGGGATTGGTCGTCAATAGTCTCGGCAATAATTTACGAAAACAGCAAGTGGCGCGACAGGAATTGGAAAAAATGCTGGCTGACTTACGCGCCTCCACGACGGAAGTCCAACGCTTACAAGGTCAGTTGCAGGTGGTCTGCGCCTGGACCAAACGCATCAAAGTAAACGACGAATGGATACCGATTGAAGACTTTTTGAAAAGAAATCTAAACCTCAGTCTTTCCCACGGGATCTCGCCGGAGGCGGCTGAAGAGTTCGCCAAGAAAAGCGAAATGGCAAACCCGCCCACTAAATAGGTTTGGATTTAATCAAAGTAGTCCGGTTCGACCCGTGGAACACGCAGGGGATTCCAAAAACCCTGATGCGTTTTTTTAAATCTACTGCTTCATTTTCTAAAACGACTGCGGTTTTTTCGGAATTACCCGCTGGGTATTAAAAAAACACCGCAGGTTTTTTCTAAAACCCTACTGGTCTTTTCAAATCTACTGCGGAGTTTTTCAAATTTACTGCAGTATTTTCCAAATCATGTGCAGTGTTTTTAAAATGGAGTGCGGTGTTTTTCAAAAAACCAGCAGTTGGCGGGCGAAATGTGTCGGGGTTTTGGACAAATACCGCAGGTTGGCCGTTGGAACGTGATGGCTTTGGCGGCGGACACGCCGTTGCCGCGCAAAATCCAGCCACAAGCGGCGAGCGACATTCTATCGCCGACCGAAGTGATTGATAAAAAAGGCGACGAGGGCAGCGATGGCAAAAGTGGCCATCAAAATGCCAGCGATAAAATCCAGTCGCCGATGCCGGTCGTGCGGATTCAATTTGGGAAACAGCCAACGCGCGAGATTGCGCGTCAGAAAAAACTCCTCTTTTTCCACCGAGGTTTGCAACAGATAACTGATACAGACGATGCAAACCAAAACGGCGACGATGTAAAAATAGTTGAGCACGGTAAAATGATAACGGTTGCGGGGAAACGGTCAATCCTGTCCACCCGGAGTTTTACTGGCAGTTCAGCGTTTACGGGACTTCGGCTTTTCACCAAAGACGGAATCAATGACTTTGCGGAAATTACTGTCAGCTTCGGTCTTCGGCTTCGGCGGCGCGAGTTCTTCTTCGATATCCAAGACGAGTCGTTTGGAACGTTCGAGGCGCGTCTGCAGCTTTTTGATGAGAACTTCGAGTTCCCCGACTTCGGTGCGCAGAACCGCGGCGATTTCAGCTTTATTCATGCAGCGACCACTAAAGCAGCTTGGCGGCTGAACTCAAGTTGAAATGCTGGCGGAAAATTCCCTGCATCACCGGCGCGGTCGTCACCATTTTGTCACCGCGAATTTTGTTTTGAGCCGCCAGATGGAGGTGTAATTTGTCCGCACCATGATGAAACAAACTCGTCGTCAATTTGTTCGCACGTTGTTCGTGGCCACCGCGCAGGCGTCGGTGGTGGGCTCGCTCCTGCCGCGTCAGTTGTTTGCGGCGGACGCGCCAACGGATGCGCTGAACTTCATCATCTTTGGCGATTGGGGGCGCAATGGCGAAAAAGATCAACTCGATGTCGCGGCGCAGATGGCGATAACCGCAGCCGCCAGCAAGGCGAAGTTCATTATCTCCGCTGGCGATAATTTTTATGAGAACGGGGTGGAATCCGTGACGGATAAGCAGTGGCAGACGTCGTTTGAAAAAGTTTACGCTGCGCCCTCGTTGCAAGTGCCTTGGCACGTCATCTTGGGCAATCACGATTATCACGGCAACTGTGAGGCGCAAATCGCTTACAGCAAAGTGAGTCCGCGCTGGAACATGCCGGCGCGCTATTTCACCCGCACAGAAAACATTGATGCAAAGAACACGGTGGAGTTTTTCTATCTGGATACGACACCGATGAAGGGCAACGACGATCTCGCAGTTCCTCTGTTCCATCTGCATGGGCAAGATACGAGCAAACAGATTGCGTGGCTGGAAAGCGCGTTGGCTGCCTCTACCGCGCCGTGGAAGATTGTCGTCGGTCATCATCCGATTTATTCCGGCGGCACACACGGCGACACGCCGTTCCTGATTAAACACGTTCTGCCGCTGTTGGAAAAATATAAAGTGCAGGCGTGGTTCAACGGCCACGATCATGACCTGCAACATTTGCAGACGGGCACATCCCATATCCTGAATATGTTCTGCTCCGGGGCGGGCTCGAAAGTGCGGGAACCGCGCATGACGACGCGCACCAAATTTGCCAAGGGCTGTTCGGGCTTCACTGCGCTGGCTTTGACGGCGGAAAAACTGGACGTGCGGATGATTGATGACAAAGGTCAGTTGCTCTACACGACGAGTGTGCCACGCGTTTCCACTTAATAGGTAGAAATAAAAAAGGCCGTCCGGAGACGGCCTTCAAGTCGTTAGCAAAACGCCGATTACTTTTTCTTCGCAGCGATTTTGGCCTTGATGGTGGCCTTTTTGCGTTTGATGTAAGCTTTGCGGCGTTTCTTGTGTTCGGTTTTATTGAGTTGTTGTCCCATATCGTCTTTACTTTTTTTTGTTGGTTGCGATTTTGTGGTCGCCACTATGAATTTTTACGCGCGCAGTTTCAATCTTTATTTGCTGCTGGGCTTTACCGCCCTGCTGGCGGCGGTCTGCAGTTGCAAGTCGGACAAGAAAGACACGGGTGACAAACATCTGTCTTCCTTGCGTATCCACGTCGAGAACCGCGCGCAGTTGCCCGGCTCCGGCGAAACTGTTTCCGTCATCCGCGCGAGTCCGGTGCTGATAACGATCAACACGGAACCGGCGTTGACCGAGGCGAATATTTTGAAGGCGACGTTGCTGGATTCGCCGGTCGGCTACGCGGTGCAAATCCAGTTCGACGAAATGGGCACGCTGTCCTACGAGCAATACACAGCCGCGTATCAGGGAAAACATTTTGCCATCTTTGGTCAATGGAGCGATGAGACGACGAACAGCCGCTGGCTTGCCGCGCCACTCATCACGCAACGTGTCCGCAACGGCTTGCTGGCGTTCACGCCCGACGCTTCGCATGAAGAAGCCAAACAACTCGTCCTCGGGCTTAACAACATGGCCAAGAAAATTGCGTCGGGGAAAATGAAATGAAGTTTTCAAGTGTTCGCCTGTTCTCGCTGGCAGGTTTTTTCTTCAGCGTTCTCAATTTTAATTTGTCCGCACAAACGCCGTTTCAATTTCCCACGGCGAATCACACATTGTATGACGTCGGCGGCGATGTGAAATTTTTTGCACCGACTTCGCCCGACCGTTCGTGGACGACCGGTAGTTTCGGTTGCGTGCGCACCGACGGTTGGCAGATGCATGAGGGCTTGGACATCATTCATCAGCACACGGATCGCTCCGGCGAACCGACCGATCCCGTGATGGCGACTGCCGACGGCACGGTGATGTATGTGAACACGAAAGCCGGCCTGTCTAACTACGGCAAATACATCGTCATCCGCCACGTCATCGAAGGCATCGAGATTTATTCGCTCTACGCGCACTTGAGCGCCACGAGCGTGACGGCGGGACAAACCGTTAACGGCGGTCAGGTCATCGGCACGATGGGGCGCACGTCGAACACCAGCGAACGTATCGGCAAGGAGCGCGCGCACGTCCATTTTGAATTGAACCTGCTCGTGAATGACAACTACGCACAGTGGTTCAAGAAATTCGGCGCGGGCGAACGCAACGATCACGGCGAATGGAACGGCCAGAACCTCGACGGTCTTGACCCGCGCGACGTCCTCGTCGGCGAACATAGTCCGGTCAAAAAATTCAGCCTGCTGAATTTTCTTCGCAGCCAGACAGAAATCTGCCGCGTGCTCGTGCGCGACACAAATTTTTCCTATCTCAAACGTTACGCGCCGCTCGTGCTGAAAAATCCCAAGGCGGATAAGGAAGGTATCGCGGGCTATGAAATCGCTTTGAACTACAATGCCGTCCCCTTCGCGCTCATGCCGCGCGCGGCATCAGAAATCAAAGGCGCGACGAAAGTGCAATTGGTCTCCGTCAACGCGGCCGAATACGCGGCGCATCCGTGCCGCCGGCTCGTCATCCAGCACGGCAGCAAATGGCAATTGACCGAGAAAGGTCTGCGCGAAATCGGCATGCTGACGTATTGATTTCAGTTGCGCTGGCAACGGTTCGGCGTAGTTTCATTTGCAAACAGTCATGCACCGGTCAACGCCAGATTTAGTTTCACGTCACCGTTTCCGTCACGGATTCACGCTGATTGAACTGCTCGTGGTCATTGCCATCATCGGCATTCTCGCGTCGCTGTTGCTACCGGCTTTGAGCAAAGCCAAGCAGCGAGCTTACACCATCGCCTGTCTGAATAATCTTAAACAGCTTGAGCTATGCGTGCATCTTTACGTCGCGGACAACAATGATTTTTTCCCACCCAATAATGCTGGCGCTTCTTTTACCATCACCACAAACGGTAATGTCTTTGCTTATAGTCTCTTGCAATCTTGGTTGCCGGATCCGAATGCGGACATTGAGATTGACCCGATTAACATCATCAACGGCCTTTTGTTCCAATATAATAAATCACTGCCGATTTATCATTGCCCGTCAGATCAGTCCACTTTGCAAACACCAACGGGGCAACCGCTGCCGCAATTGCGCTGGCGAAGTTACAACATGAGTCAGTCCGTCAATGGCAACCCACAAGGCGACGCTACCAATCTGCCGGCTTGGACGAAATTTACCGCGATTCGACACCCCATCCCGAGCGATCTTTTTGTCTTCATTGATGAGAATGCGGACACCATTCAAGATGCGAATTATGGTGCTCCGCCGGTCGGCACCTGGTATCAACAGAATCTCTGGTGGGACATGCCATCTGATCGGCATGGTCAGGGTGCAAATCTTTCTTTCGCTGACGGCCATGTTGAACACTGGAAATGGGTTTTTCCTAAAATTGCCTACGATGATGGCCAGCCGGTTGAGCATCACGAAATACCCGACTACAAGCGCATCCAAAATGCGATGAAACAAGTCGCGGATGATTAACCCGCTTGGTTTGGGCGTCAAATCTGCCTATGCTGTCCACGTGCTGCCTGACATCAAATCTCTGACCCGCGAAGAAATCGAAGCTCAATTCAAATTGTGGAACGAGCCGGCCTTTCGCGTGGCGCAATTGCTGGACTGGCTTTACGCCCGTCGCGCGACCACTTGGGACGCGATGTCCAACCTGCCAAAAACGTTGCGCGCCAAACTGAGCGAAAATTTTTCCCTGCAAACCCTCGAACTCGCGCGCAAGCAAGGCGCGGGCGACACGACGCAGAAATTTCTCTGGAAGCTGGCCGATGGCGCGTTCATCGAAAGCGTTTTGATTCCCGCCAACCCCGCGCTTTACGGCGAGGCGAGCGATCGCCACACGCTCTGCATCTCCACGCAGGTCGGTTGCGCCTACGGCTGCCGTTTTTGCGCGAGCGGGCTGGAAGGTTGGAAACGCAATCTCGGCGTGCATGAAATCGTGGAACAGATTCTGGCGGTCGAGCGTTGGAACGCCGCGCAGCCCAAGGAAGAAAGCGTGGAGCCGACCGCTGACCGCGTCGTGAACAACATCGTGGTCATGGGCATGGGCGAACCGCTGGCGAACTACGATAATTTGATCAAGGCGCTAAAAACGTTGAACGCGCCGTGGGGCGGCGGCATCGGCGCGCGCCGGATTACGATTTCCACGAGCGGTCTGGCGCCGCAAATCCGCAAGCTCGCCGTCGAGCCGATGCAATTTCGTCTGGCCATTTCGCTGCACGGCGCGACGGATGAAGTCCGCAATCGCATCATGCCCGTGAACAAGAAATATCCGCTGCACGAACTCACCGGCGCTTGTGAAGATTATCAAAAGGTCAAAGGCCGGATGATCACGCTGGAATATATTTTGATCGCCGGCATCAATGATTCGTTGGAACAGACGCGTCCGCTCGCCGCGCTCGCCAAAAAACTTTACGCCAAGGTGAACCTGATTCCGTATAACAAAGTCGAGGGTTTGCCGTGGGTGCGCCCCGCCGAAGAAGTCTGCGAACGTTTTCTCGCCGCGCTGGAAAAACTGGACGTGACCGCCACGCTCCGCCGCGAAAAGGGCGGCGACATCGACGCCGCGTGCGGGCAATTACGCTTGAAGACCGAACGCGAGTTGGCGAAAGCGGAATGATGTCTCACCGCAAAATCGGTGTTTCATCTGGGTTTCATCTGTGGCTAAAATAAACGCGTGATTGCTCTTCTCGATTACGGCTCCGGCAATTTGCGCAGCGTCCACAAGTCGCTGCTCAAGGTTGGCGCGGATGTGCGGCTCGTGCAGCATCCCGAAGAAATCGGCGATGCACGCGGCCTCGTGCTGCCCGGCGTCGGTGCGTTCGACGATTGCATCCACGCACTCCGCAAACAACATCTGCTCGAAGCCGCCAAGGATTTCATCAAGACCGGCAAACCGTTTCTCGGCATCTGCGTCGGTTATCAGGCGCTGTTTGAGAAGAGCGAAGAATTTAATTCCTGCGCCGCCGGTCTCGGTGTGTTTGCTGGCAAGGTGGTGCGCTTCACGGAAAAGCCCGGCCACAAGATTCCGCAGATCGGCTGGAACCAACTGGAGATTGTGCAGCCCGATTGCCCGCTCTATCGCGGCATTGCGAACAGCAGTTACGTTTATTTCGTCCACAGCTTTTATCCGCAGCCGGTGGACGCCAGCATCGTCGCCACGCGCACGGATTACGGCGACAACTTCGCCTCGTCCGTCTGGCGCGACAATGTTTACGCCACGCAATTCCATCCCGAGAAAAGCCAGAAGGTCGGCCTGCAACTGCTGAAGAACTTCGTCGAGCTGACCAAGAAGTGATCAGCCTTTCACCGCCTTGAACATCGCGAGGCATTTGCCGCGCTTTTCCTCGTGCAAGACGATGCGCTGCGGATATTTTGACTTCGACAGGAGCAACGGATTTTCCCACGGCTGCTGAATCAGGTCATCGGGAAAATCTTTTAGCTCGGGAATCCACTGCCGGACAAATTTCCCACCCGCGTCAAATTTCTCTGCCTGCGACACGGGATTGAAGATGCGGAAATACGGCGCGGCGTCCGTGCCGGTGCCGGCGCTCCATTGCCAGCCGCCGTTGTTCGCGGCCATGTCGCCGTCCACAAGCTGCTTCATGAAATAGCGCTCGCCTAACTGCCAATTGATCAGCAAATCCTTCGTGAGAAACATCGCCACGATCATGCGCAACCGATTGTGCATCGTGCCCGTCGCGTTGAGACAACGCATCGCCGCATCCACGATGGGATAACCGGTTTGGCCTTCGCACCACGCAGTGAAATGCTCTTGATTGTCCGACCACGCGAGCTTGTCGTATTCGGGACGAAACGCGCCTTTGGTGACGTGCGGAAAGTTGTGCAACACCTGCGCGTAAAACTCGCGCCAGATGAGTTCGTTCAAAAACGTCTCGCAGCTTTTCAGCGCGTCCGCGCCGACGGCCTTGGCCTTCGCTTTGTTCAACTCGGCGATGATGGTGCGGATGCCAATCGTCCCCGCGCGCAGGTGCGGCGAAAGATTCGAGCCGCCGTCCAGCGCAGGAAAATTCCGGTTCGTGGTGTAACTGTAAATCGGTCCCGCCATGAACTTGCGCAACAACTCCAAGGCCGCACGTTCGCCGCCAGCGGGAATTTTCTGCGTCAACGGATAACCAACAGCTGCCGATGATTCGGGCAATGGCTCTGACCTAAAGTTTTGAACGGCGACTTTGGTGTGACCAAGTTTTCCTTTAGGAGCGGACACTGTCCGCGCTTTCCACGCTTTGGAATACGGCGTGAAGACCGTGTAAGGTTTGCCAGACAGGTTGAGCACTTCGGCTTCTTCCCACACCACGGCATCTTTGAACAGCTCGAAGCCCACGCCGACTTTCAGCAACGACTGTGCGATGCGTTCATCGCGTTTTTGCGTGTAAGGCTCGTAACGCTTGTTGGCGAAGACCGCTTGCGCGCCGACTTCTTTCGCCAGCGCGGGCAGAATTTCCTCGGACTTGCCGCAGCGGATGATGAGCGTGTGTCCCAGTTCGGCCAAATTCTTGCGCAGCGACTCGACAGATTGCAGGAGAAAGGCCAAACGCGCCGCGCCTACGTCGGGACCGGTGCGAAAGGCATCTTCAAAAATGAAAACGGGCACGACCGTCTCTGCGCGCTTGGCGGCTTCGGTCAAAGCGACGTTGTCGCTGACACGCAAATCGCGGCGGAACCAGTGGATGACGGTTTTCATTAGATTTGTAGCGGCGCTCTATGAGCGCCGAAGCATTTGGGTATAGATAATTCGGCGGTCATAGACCGCCGCTACAACGCTGGGTTTGGATCACTTCGTGGGAAATTTCTTCAGCCCGACCTCGTGGGCGATGTCATCGAACTCCTCGCGGCTGACGGTCTCGAGTTGTTTACCGCGCGCCTTGAGCTTCTCGTTGATCTTGATGGCCTTCTCGGTCATCTGCTCGTGCGTATCTTTGCTGCCGCCGACGAGCGTGAAATTATCGCCGGTGGTAATGCGCTTATGCCCGTCGGAATCCAAGCCGACGCCGAGCAGCGCCGCCTTGCGTTTAGGTTTTTTGGCGTTGGCCATGCCCAAACCTAAAGCCCGCCCGCGAACGGGTCAAAGGCAAATATATTACGGCCCAACACCGGCACCGTCGGCGATTCGATAGTGACGGCGCACTATGCCGCCCGCGTCACAATTACTTCCACCATTTTCACGCGACAGACTTGAATGGCCGGAAATTTTTGAAGCCTCGTGCGCACGCAAATTAAATTGCCCCGAACGCATTTCTGAATACCCTTCCCGTTCGACATTTATCTGTAATGAGCAAAGATTTTACTCCCATTCCGTCCATTCCGCCTGGCGTCAAACTTACGACGCTTGAAAACGGCCTTGTCATCATCGTGCGCGAGGATCACAGCGCGCCGGTCGTGAGCGCGCAGGCGTGGGCGATGGCCGGCAGCATTCACGAAGGCAAATGGCTCGGCGCCGGTCTGTCGCACGTCCTCGAACACATGCTCTTCAAAGGCACGACGACGCGCGCGGGCAGCCGCATCGATCAGGAAGTGCAGGAAGCGGGCGGTTACATGAATGCTTACACGAGCTTCGACCGCACCGTTTATCACATTGATGTGCCGAACACCGGCGCAGTGAAGGCGATTGATATTTTGTGCGATATCATGCAGCACGCGAATTTGCCGCCGGATGAACTCGCCAAGGAGATGGATGTCATCCGCCGCGAAATGGACATGTGCCATGACGATCCGGGTCGTCGCGCGAGCCGCCGCCTGTTTGAAACGGCTTACACCAAGAGTCCGTATCGTTTCACCATCATCGGCTATCCCGACATTTTCAATGAAGTGAAGCCGGACGATATCCGGAATTACTACACGGAAAAATATGCGCCCAACAATGTCTTCTTCGTCGTCGCGGGCGATGTGAAGAACGACGAAGTCGTCGCGCAAATCAAAACCGCTTACGCGAACAGCAAATCCAAGGCGATGCCGCCGTCCGTCTTGCCGCTGGAACCGAAGCAGACCGCCGCGCGCGAAATCATCGAAGAATCCGCCGTGGAACTCGGTCACGTGCATTTCGCGTGGCACATTCCTGAACTGCGTCATCCCGATGTCGCCGTGCTCGATGTGCTTTCCGTTTTGCTTGGCAGCGGCCGCAGTTCGCGCCTTTTCCAGCAAGTGCGCGAGAAGCAAGGCGTCGTGCATCACGTGGACGCGTGGACTTACAGCCCCGGATTGCCGGGACTGTTCGGCATCAGCGCCGTCGTGGACGGCGACCAGTTTGAAGCGGCGAACAAAGCCATTCTCGCGGAGATCGAAAAAATAAAAATGATTTCCGTTTCCGCCAACGAATTGCAGAAGGCCATCAAACAATTCATTTCCGCCACGCTGTCGTCGCGCAAGACGATGGAAGGTCAGGCGCAAAATCTCGGCGGCAACTGGCTCGCCGCGAACGACCTGAACTTCTCCGAGCGTTATCTCGCCGCCGTCAAAAACGTCACGCTCGCGGATGTGCAACGCGTCGCGCGCCATTATCTCACGCCGGAAAACCGCACGCTTTACGCGCTGTTGCCCGAAGGCGCTGCGCCCAAGGCCAAGGCGAATGTCGAGAAGAACACCAACAACACCATCCAGAAAATCGTTTTGCCGAACGGCCTCACGCTGTTGGTGAAGGAAGATCATCGCCTGCCGTTCGTGGAATTCCGCGCGGTGTTCAAAGGCGGCGTGCTGGCCGAAAACGTGGCGAACAACGGCACGACCATGTTGCTCGCCAAGCTGCTCATCAAAGGCACCAAGACCCGCAGCGCGGAAAAGATCGCCACCGAGATCGAATCCGTCGGCGGCCACATTGATAGTTACGGCGGCAATAATAGTTTCGGCATCAACGCCGAAGTGTTGAGCGAAGATTTTGCGACCGGCCTCGACCTGCTCGCCGACGTCATCTTGAATCCCATTTTTCCGGCGGACGAATTGGAGCGCGAAAAGGAAGTCCAGATCGCCGGCATCCGTTCGCGCAAAGATGAATTGCTCAAGAGCGCGAGTCTCGCGATGCGCCGCGCGCTGTTCGGCGAGACCGGCTACGGCTTAGATTCGCTAGGCTCGGAAGAATCCGCCGGGAAAGTTTCCGTCGCCGCGTTGCAAGCATTTCACCAGAAGCTCACCGCGCCGAACAATTGCGTCCTCGCGATTTTTGGCGATGTGAAATTGAGCGACGTCAAAGCCGCGGTGGAAAAAGCCTTTGCCGGTTGGAAAAAAGCGGCGGCGGTCGCGCTCGACGCGCAATCCCCTGCCCTCACTGCGCTCAAACGCGTGGAAGAAACGCGCGACAAAAAGCAGGCCGTCCTCGTCATCGGTTTTCCCGGCACGACGCTCGGCAGCGATGACCGTTACGCGCTCGATCTCTTGCAGGAATGTTGCAGCGACCTCGGCTCGCGTTTGTTTTTGCGCATCCGCGAACAGCTCGGCCTCGCTTACTACGTCGGCGCGCAGAATTTTACCGGCCTCGTGCCCGGCTACTTCGCGTTCTACACCGGCACCGAGCCGACCAAGGTGGCGCAGGTCGAAGCTGAATTGCTCAAGGAAGCCGAACTCTTGCGCACCGAAGGTTTGACCGCCGAAGAATTGAAACGCGCCAAAGCCAAAATCATCGGCCAGAAGAAAATCGCGCGGGCCGACCTCGGCAACCTCGCTTCCACTTCCGCCTTGGATGAACTTTACGGGCTGGGCTGGCAACGCGCGGATTTGGACGATGCCAAATACGACGCCGTGACGCTGGAACAGATCAAAGCCGCCGCGCAAAAATACTTGCAGCCCGACGCGTTGGTCATTTCCGTCGTAAAGCCGTAATTGAGGTAGGGCGGCGCGCACCGTCTCTAACGGTTCCCGCCCAGCGGTGAATAACTTTTGCTTGGAAATTTTTCCGAGCTGAATTTTAATCGCCTCGTCCCCCGCATGAAGATTTTGGGTAAAATTTTCTCTCGTTCCCTGCGACGTTATTCCCTTGTCTCGTTCCGGCACGTTGCCCCGCGCGACGCTCGTTTTACCCACCGCGACGGCTCATGCGCCCTAAACGACTCTCGTTTCACCCGCCGAAGCTGCTTCTGTGACCAAAACGGCGCTCGTTTCACCCATCGAAGCCGCTTCTGTGCCCTAAACAACGCTCGTTTTACCTACCAAAGCCGCCTTTGTGACCCAAACGAGGCTCGTTTTACCCAGATAAGCCGTCTTGCACCCAAAAAACGACGCTCGTTTGGGGCAGCGCAGCCGCTTCTGCCCCCGAATTTCCCTCAACACACCGCAAAACACAGCAAAAACAACAAAAATAACCGACTAAACAAACAAAACTAGTGTCTCACACCTTACAACTAACCAACATTAACCATCAACACGCATAAACTATATGGCATCAAATCAACTACCCGTAGCGATTGACCCTCTGTTCACCCTCGCCGAAGACATGGCCGACGGTTGCCATGCCCACGAAGCCACCATCGGCCTCAAGCAAAACAAGGAAGCCGATGTCCGTGCCGACCTCACCGCCGCCGTCACCGCGCAGACCGATTTCAAGGCCAGCCAGACCGCCAAGCTCGCCTTGAGTTCCGCCGTGACTGTGGCCGATTCCAACGCCAAAGCCTTCATCGGCACCGCCCGCAACGTGCTCGCCGTCTATCTCGGCAACGGCTACAGCCAGGCGTGGGATGCCACCGGTTTCCCGAACCAATCCACCGGTGTGCCCGCCACGCAGGGCGAACGGCAGGCGTTGTTGCAATCGTTGAAAAATTATTTCACGGCCAATCCCGCCCAAGCCAATGCGCCGTTGAACGTGACCGCCGCGCAAGCCGGAACCTTGTTCACCGCGCTCTCCGATGCGCGCAGCGCCGCTGCGGATGGCAATAATGTTTCCGGCCAGAAAAAGAATGTGCGCGATGCCGCCGTGACCAAGCTCCGCAACCGCATGAGCGGTTTGATGAACGAACTCGGCCAGTTGCTGGATGACAATGATCCGCTCTGGCTCGCGTTTGGTTTGAACCAGCCCGGCGCGAGTTCCTTGCCCGACCAGGCCGATAGTCTGGTGCTGACGGCGGGCGGTGCGGGCGTGGTGTTGGCGGATTGGAGCGATGCCTCCCGCGCCACGCGCTACCGCGTGTTCAAGCAGGTCGTGGGGGTGGATGCCAATCCCGTGGCCGCCGCCACCGTGACGGATAGCAATTACACCTTCACCGGCTTACCCGCCGGCAAAACCGTGAAAGTGTATATCGTGTCCGCCAACGACGCGGGCGACGCCCCACCGAGCGACACGGCGGAGATAGTGGTGCCGTAAAAATCAAAAGTAGCGGAATAGACACCCACTAAATGCAAGACGGCCTCTGGAAACAGAGGCCGTTTTTATTTAAGAGTCGGTTTAGTTCGACAAAGGGTTTTCTAAAAAATTGTCGAAGATAGAAACAGGCATATTTTTCAAACGCCCTTTGGTTTCCAAATGGTAAAGCTCATGAACATTTGAGAACGGAAGGAAACATGGGCGCAAATCTTTGAATTGTTGTTTTGAACATTCCTTAATTACTTTATCACGATCTTCGTCAGGCGCTGCGATAACGTATCTTGTGCCAGCAAGCTCAAGAAATTTATCTTTGAAGTTCTTCATTCGTGAAAGTCCGCTTGTAACACCTGTGGTATGTTCAATCTCAATTACTGCGGGCATGAATTTGCCGTTTTTTAGCCAAATCAAGTCAATGAGGCTGCCGCTATTCGCAGCTTCTCCATAAGCGGAAAACATATTTTCAGAATGAAGGTCACATACAACGCCATGCATTTCTGCAAAACGTTTATCACCGACTTTGATTGACTGGTCATTCTTAGCAATAAAGGAGCGGCAACTTAAGCCATCAGCAATTTTCACTAGGGCAAACTGAATCTGTGCGTGAATCCTTCTTAATTCTGGATTGATTGCAGAATCACTTTCTTGTGCCTCTGGCAATGCAACGGCTTCATAAATGGTCTCCACGCTAGGCATTTCAGAAATTGTCAGGTTAATTTCTTTTTTAGAATACACGCCTTGATTATGTGGTTCGCTTGGAATCCAAATTAGATGTTTGTGACCTTTCTCAATTGAAGTTGTCGAATTCTCAATCAGAATTCTCCCCGGCATACAGAAATGGAATTGAGGCGTAAGACCAATCAAACTTTCGAGCACAGACCGTGTATTATAACTGGCTCCCAAAATTCGGTCTAAATTTATTGGCACACCTTCACGAATTGCATTTGCAACACGGTGAAGCATTGGGGATGAAATACTTTCTTCCTCTGCCGCCTGAAGCGTCTCCCCCTTGTTAGGGTTATAACGTTTTATGTGAATCGGGCCTTCTGGCGATTCAACACGCGAAATGAAAATTCTGCCAGAATTGCGCGGCGAAAAATAATTGTATTCAGTTGTTCGCGGAAGTTTCGCAATTGCAGCGACAAGATTTGCGGCGCTTATTTTCATATTTTGTCCTCCAGAAACTTGCGGATAGTTTTTGCCAGTCCAAATGCGGCAAGAAATGGAACACCGTTGCCGATGGTTTTAAACATTGCCGACAAAGTCATTTTAGGCGGCAAATGAAATTCTTTTGGTAACGATTAGATAGCCAATGCTTCGGCTGCGGTAATTCGACGTGCTAACCAAGGGTGCAGGTGAACTTCATTGTTGCCATAGCATGCAGTTGGCGAATAACGCCACCGATGCAGACGTTTGTAAGACTTCCTACTATCGTCACCCTCCGCAACCGATTTGAAACGCGCTAACCCAGCACGTGGCTTGAAATGGTGGATTGCATTTGGATGTTTTGACACATCATTTGTTTTAAACCAGTGAGCGACCGTTAATTCCAACGGGATTGATGCGGGTTTTGTGCTATTGCTGCCAAAGGGATGCTGTTGCGGCCAAGGCAGGTTGAAAACTTCAGCGCGTTGAAATGTTTTTTGTTGTTGCCACGGAAAAACGCCAGCGGGAATCATTTTGCCAGACTCTAAGCCTAGCTTTGTGCAAATCCCTTTTGAAAATCCAACCGCAATG
>Ga0214164_1001100_pt1 | contig 15984 bp, 18 predicted proteins | sample TroBogepilimnion_13_FD_153003 | JGI IMG/M metagenome (GOLD analysis project Ga0214164, IMG submission 153003) | Freshwater microbial communities from Trout Bog Lake, WI - Practice 03JUN2009 epilimnion v4 | ecosystem: Environmental > Aquatic > Freshwater > Lake > Epilimnion/Euphotic zone ...
AGTTTTAGAGAGGCTCCATGGCGCATTATCCTGCAGGTATTTATTGCCTTTGTTGGCCAGGTCAATTACTTCAAACAAACCATCCCTGAACTTATAATTCTCCAGGCAATTCTCCACTTTGGTTTTTGCCAGTTTTATTTCCTCGGCCAGTTGCCTGTCGGCATCATTGATCAGTTCATCCTTAACAGGTGGCACTTTACCATTGCATAATTTGTGCATAAGCACAAAGGTGCGGTTGACAAAATTACCAAATTTAGACACGAGCTCATTATTGGTGCGGTCCTGGAAATCTTTCCAGGTGAAGTCATTGTCCTTGGTTTCCGGCGCGTTGGCACAGAGCACATAGCGCAGTGTGTCCTGCTGATCGGGGAAATCGGTGATGTATTCGTTTACCCATACTGCCCAGTTGCGGGAGGTAGAGACCTTTTCACCTTCAATGTTGAGGAATTCATTGGCAGGCACATTATCGGGCAACACAAATCCGCCATGGGCTTTAAGCATTGCAGGGAAGATGATGCAATGGAATACGATGTTGTCTTTGCCTATAAAATGCACCAACTTGGTGTCTTCACGGCACCAGTAGTCGCTCCACATATTTGTGAGTTCTTTGGTGGCGCTGATATAGCCAATAGGCGCATCAAACCACACATACAATACTTTTCCTTTTGCATCGGGCAAGGGAACAGGAACACCCCATGTGCTGTCGCGGGTCATGGCGCGGGGCTGCAGGCCGCTGTCCAGCCAGCTTTTGCACTGACCATATACATTGGGTTTCCACGAGTCTTTTTTGCCTTCCACAATCCATTCTTTGAGCCAGGGCTCATATTTATCGAGCGGGAAATACCAGTGTTTTGTTTTCTTTTTTATGGGCACCGCACTGCTGAGGGCGCTGCGCGGATTGAGTAACTGCTCGGGAGATAATGAGCTGCCGCAACGCTCGCACTGGTCGCCATAAGCATTTTCATTGCCGCAAACGGGGCAGGTGCCTAAAATGTACCTATCGGCAAGAAAGATGTCTTTTGACTCATCGTAATATTGCTCACTTTCGCGCTCTTCAAAAACACCATCGTTAAACAGTTTGGTAAAGAACGCCTGAGAAGTATCGTGATGAATATCATTTGAGGTGCGGGAATAAATATCGAAAGAGATGCCCATTGCGGCAAAGCTGTCTTTGATAATGGTATTGTATTTATCTACCACATCCTGTGGAGTAATACCTTCCTTCATAGCGCGTATGGTAATAGGCACTCCATGCTCATCGCTGCCACAAACGAATTTCACATCTCTTTTCTGAGCCCTCTGGTAGCGTGCATAAATATCGGCAGGCAGGTAGCAGCCAGCCAGGTGGCCTATATGCACCGGTCCATTGGCATAAGGCAGTGCGGCGGTAATCAGGTATCGTTTGTAGTCCATTTTTTAATTAGTCGAAAGTAGTAAGTATTAAGTCTAAAGTTATTGCCGGAATAGGAAATACCTTTAGTGGAATTGAATTAAGGTGCAAGATAAATAATAGAGCGGAGTTTTGACCTGAACCATATTGAATCAATTTGAGGCTAATGAGTAATTTGTATTAAAATACAGGTAGAATATAAGTTAGGCCGATATGGCAGCAGAATATTATTTCAATTGATTGAATATCTTTTTGTGCAAATGCCAGTAAAATGATATGTATTTCAGTACAGGCGTTTTAGGTGCAAATTCTGTTTTAAATATAAAATGAACGTTTGGATATCAGTTCTTTATTTGTTTTTATCATTATTTACCGCGGTACTACATTAAACTTATCTGTACCTGCAATCCGCTCCAGTTCTGTGCCGGTTGGCAGATGGAGATAAGGAATGATAGCCGGGTCGTAGTTGGCAATGGTATTTACTGCATATATGCTCAGGTTATCTTCTTCATCCACATATTCATCGGTTTCGGTGCCCGAAAAAAACTGCCAGCCGCTATCGCGCTCATTATCTGGTTCATCTCTGAACATGTGGCCTACCTTCATACCATCTACAGTAATTTTATCGGTTGCGATGCAGCCAAGTTTTGTTTCCACCTTATCTACAATTTCATCTGCTGATAACCTGAACTTTTTCTCCTGCGGCATAATTAGCTTATTGATGGGTGCAAATGTAAAGAAGTTCCGGTATACGGGAATTGAAATTCAGAAGCAAGTACCTTTTGATTTTAAATCAATTCCGCTACCCAATTCATCTATTTATACTGCAATGAATATAATAAAAAATCCAATCAGTTCTTTTATAATTTATGTACCTACCTTGCATACAAACCATGGAAACACAAAAACCAACTGAAACGTACTATACTTATCCTTTTTATATAAAGGCTACAGTTATTCTTATAGGGCTCATCTGTACCTTTTACATACTTAATCTGCTGCAGGCCATACTGGTACCATTCGCCTTTGCTTGTGTGATAGCAATTCTGGTTAATCCCTTGAGCAGCAGAATGGAACGTAAACTGCCCAGGGGTATTGCAGTCTCGTGCTCTATATTGCTGGTATTAATTCTAGTGTGTGCTATAATATATTTCTTGTCCAGGCAGATAGCTGTTTTAACTGAAACAATGCCTGCCCTCAAGGCAAAATCAGTCATGATTATTTCGGAGGCAGAACACTGGATCAACCGCGAATTCGGTATAACCATTCATAAGCAGACCCAAATGATCAACAATGCCCTGCAGGGCTCTGAATCTTATGTAGGGCAAACGGTAAGTACTTTACTCATAGGCATATCTGTTTTAGTGCTCATTCCTGTTTATGTTTTTTTCCTTCTGTTTTACAAGCCGCTGATACTGGATTTTATATTCCAGGCATTCTCTGAAAAACATTCATTGCGTGTGGCTGAAATACTTGGTGAGACAAAGGGTGCCATACAAAGTTATATTGTAGGCCTGCTTATAGAAATGGTTATTGTTTCATCGCTTAACAGTATTGCCTTACTGGCGCTAGGTGTCCGGTCTGCCATCCTGATAGGCGTTATAGGTGGCATAGTAAATGTAATACCCTACCTGGGTGGCATAGCAGCAATATTATTGCCTATACTAATGGCTACCGTTACCAAAGAGGGTTATACTACCCAGGTGGCCATCACCATTTGCTATATGGTGATACAGCTAATTGACAATAATATACTGGTTCCGAAAATCGTTTCTTCAAAAGTGAAGATCAATGCGCTGTTCTCGATTCTGATTGTTCTGGCAGGTGGTGCATTGTGGGGATATTCTGGTATGTTTTTATCCATTCCTATAGTTGCTATCCTCAAAATTATTTTCGACCGCATAGACGGACTGAAACCCTGGGGGCATTTGCTGGGAACAAAAATACCCGATGTGCATTCCGGGGTAAAATGGCAGGCACGGTGGGACCTGATTTTCAAACGAAAAAAAAGAATGCAGGGAGAATTGTTTCATCCAAATAAAAGCGAAGCGGCTTCGCCTGAAGATACTGACAGGTAAACGCTTCATTAACCGGGAATCAGGCCAAGCAGATCTGCACGTGGTCGCCACTCGGGTGGTAGCGATAACTATCATTTTAGTTTTTAATTTTACAATTATTACCTGGCTTATATATTAATGTTGAGCGTTTTTAGCTTTCAGTCCGTCAATATATTTCTTCCTTTCTTCGGGTGTCATTTTATTCAATTCTTCCATGCTGAGCCTGCGTTCTGTTGGCCGGGGTGCCACTTTCCCCGACCCGGTTTTGGTGTATCCATTCAGGCTGAACAGGTTTTCAGGCATTTCTCTCTTTTCGGCCTTTACCAGGTCCATCTGCATATTTCCTCCATCGCGTGTTAGAAGAACCATGCGCACAATAAAACCTTCGGCATTTTTCTTTTTCAGTGCATCAAAGAATTTAGACCCACCCAGATAGTCATTTTTCACAGTTGTGAACTGGGCATATCCTTTCACATCTTTAGATACCCACATTTGTGAAGAATGATTTGTTTTCTTATATACCACTGTTACATGAGTGCAATCGTAACCATTTACTTTTTCATGTCCATTAACGGTAATCTCGTAATCTTCATTGTTTTTGGCAGCCCCCGATATATCAGCCTCTGTATAGGTGTGATCTTTTTCGAGAAGGGTGTATGCCTTGCCGGGTGCATTCTCAAGCGACATGGTGATCATTGAAAACGGGTCAGGCATCGAGCTGCTCTTCATGGTGGTTTCGGTACGGGTGTTGCCGGTAGTGTAATAGGTTTTGTGGGTGCCCGTCATGGAAATGCCCCCACCAGAGGAAACGACTTTAAATTCGAGATATACGCCCTCTTTGCTGAATGCGGCAATTGCCAGTAGCATAAAGGAAACAATCAATGTATGCTTTTTCATTGCATCACTATTTTAAAGGTTAAAACAAAAAAATACGGATTACCACTTTGAGGCTGAACCAAACAAATATTATCCGATTACAGGCAAAAACTGGATAGCAGCTGGAAAATTAGGATTAATTTTTATATAGTGGTAGGGGTAAACAACGGTATTTTTTAAAAATTTGGTAATTGCGGGTAGGTAACATTCATTTATCTTATGGCTCAGCTTACTGTTCATATCCCCAACAATAAAATTGATTTCTTTATTGATTTAGCCACTAATCTTGGTTTTAGAATTGAGAACAATTTACAGAAAAATGTCCTGACCCAAATGCAAATTGAACTTGTAGAAAAGGCTCGCAAGAATATAAAAGATAATCCGGAAAGCTTTTTAGATTGGGAAGAAGCACGTAAAACCTTAAAGGTCGGCTAATGAACACACTATGGCCAGATAACCCGATTCGATATCTCTCTCTATTTCGGCAGTAAATGTATAGCGTTGCATCATTCAATTTTAAGAAAATTCCTCAACATCATGATTACAAATAACAATAAAAATGTAAAAAGCCCCGGAAAATCCGGGGCCCACACAATATCAATCCAAATAATTACTTCTTAAACTGTGGTATCAATTCAGTTACCAGTTGTTTCACTTTGTTGAGGCCGTCTTCGGGCAGGTTGCCTTTCTTGAATTCGGCCAGTACATCGGGGAGTTTTATTTCCATCTGCTGCAGGAAGGTTTCTTCGAATGCTTTGATGTTTTTTACCGGTACTTCGCGGATCAGGTTGTTGGTACCGAGGTACACTATAGCAACCTGTTTTTCTACGCTGTAAGGGTTGTACTGCAACTGTTTCAGGATTTCCACGTTTCGGCTGCCTTTATCAATGATGTTCTTGGTAGCGGCATCGAGGTCACCACCGAACTTGGAGAAGGCTTCCATTTCGCGGAAGAGGGCCTGGTCGAGTTTCAGCGTACCAGCCACTTTCTTCATTGATTTGATCTGAGCATTACCACCCACACGGCTTACAGAGATACCCACATTGATGGCGGGACGGATACCGGAGTTGAACAGGTTCGACTCAAGGAATATCTGACCATCGGTAATGGAGATCACGTTTGTCGGGATGTATGCCGATACGTCGCCGGCCTGTGTTTCAATGATCGGCAATGCGGTCAGTGATCCACCACCTTTCACCATGTGTCGGATGCTTTCGGGAAGGTCGTTCATTTTGCTGGCCACATCATCGTTTCCGATAACCTTGGCAGCACGCTCCAGCAAGCGGCTATGGAGGTAGAATACATCGCCCGGATAAGCCTCACGGCCAGGCGGACGGCGCAGCAGCAGCGATACCTCGCGGTAAGCCACAGCCTGCTTAGAAAGGTCATCATAGATAACCAGGGCTGGCCTTCCGGTGTCGCGGAAGAACTCACCGATGGCAGCGCCCGCAAATGGTGCGTAGAACTGCAACGGAGCAGGCTCGGAAGCGGAAGCTGCTACTATGGTAGTATATGCCATAGCACCGTTTTCTTCGAGCGTCTTCATTACTCCCGCAACTGTCGATGCCTTCTGGCCAATAGCTACGTAAATACAGTATACAGGCTTGCCTGCTGCAAAAAATTCTTTCTGATTAATGATGGTATCAATACAGATAGCGGTTTTACCGGTCTGGCGGTCGCCAATAACCAGCTCACGTTGTCCGCGGCCGATAGGAATCATCGCATCGATTGCTTTGATACCTGTCTGCAGTGGTTCCTTTACAGGCTCGCGAAACAGAACACCCGGCGCTTTACGCTCCAGCGGCATTTCATAAAGCTGGCCTGCAATAGGTCCTTTACCGTCAATAGGTTCGCCAAGGGTGTTCACTACACGGCCCGACATACCTTCGCCCACCATGATAGAGGCGATCTTGTTGGTGCGCTTAACGGTATCTCCTTCGCGGATCTCCATATAGTCGCCCATCAGTACCACACCCACATTGTCTTCTTCCAGGTTCAATGCGATGGCTTTTACGCCATTGTCGAATTGCACCAACTCACCCTGACGTACGCCGTTAAGGCCATACACGCGGGCAATACCATCTCCTATCTGCAATACAGTACCTACTTCTTCAAGCGTAGCTGCACTGTCGACGTGGCTTAACTGCTGGCGCAATATCGCCGATATCTCATCCGGTTTAATATCAACCATGTTTTTTAATTTAAAGTCTTATTTTTATAGTCTAAAGTCTTTAGAATTTAGTCTAAAGTTTATTTCCTAGTTATAAAATTATCAAATTGTATAATTGTCTAATTGCCGAATTGGCAAATTACCCAATTTTACTCTCATAGCTCTTATCAATCACTTTATCCCTGAAATCATGCAGGCTCTTACGCACACTTGCATCATACAGTTTATCTTCTACCTCTATCACAAATCCACCAATCAGTTTCTCATTTACTTCTGTTTTCAGGTCTACCTTATCTGCAGGCATATAACCAGCTATTTTTTCCTTAATGCTGTTTTTGAAAGCATCGCCCATCGCTGTAGCTGTAGTTACTTTTACTGTGCGGATGTTTTTCAAGGTGTTGTACTGTGTCTGGAATGCAATGGCAATTTCGGGCAGGTTCGATTCACGGCCTTTGGCAACCAGCAGGTTCACAAATACCTGTGTGAGCTGGCTCACATTGCGGCCTTCCAACAGCAACCTTACCACATTCATTTTTTTGTCGCCATGAATAATAGGGCTACGCAGCATAACAACAAAATCATGGCTCTGCTCACAAATACTGTTGAGCAGCTGCATATCTTTAAGCGTATCTTCCACACTGTTCCTTTCTATAGCCAGGTCCAGCAGTGATTTCGCATATCTTGTCGCGAGGCGCGGGTTTTGCATGTTTTTCTAATTTGGTAATTTGGCAATTTGGTCATTCGGTAATTTGGCAATCCGGCAATGTTATTGTCACATTGTCTCATTGCCAAATTGGCTAATTTAATTTAATATCCTTCGACAGCATCTGCATGTAAGCTTCCTGACCATCGGTGGCATTGAGCTGCTTGCGCAATATCTGCTCGGCAACCGAAATGGCAAGACTGCCGATCTGGTTTTTCACTTCTGTGATAGCTGCCATTTTCTGCTGCTGAATCTGGTGCTGTGCATCAATGATAATCTTATTGGCCTCAGCCTTAGCCTGTTCTTTGGCCTCGCCTACTATCTTGTCGCGTGTTTCTTTAGCTTCACGCAGCATGGCTGTGCGCTCTTCGCGGGCCTGGGCAAGGAGTTTTTCGTTATCAGCCTTCAACTGACTCATTTCAGATTTAACGCGCTCTGCGGTAGCGATAGAATCAGAAATACCTTTTTCGCGCTCGCCCAGCGAATCAATGATTGGCTTCCAGGCAAACTTGCGCAGAATGAAAAATACAGTAAGGAACGCAAGCAGCGTCCAGAAAAATAACCCGAAATCCGGTGTAAGTAAATCCATTCTCTTCTCTGTTAAATGGTTAAAAAGTTATTTGGTAATATCATTCAAAGTAAAAAATCAATCCGAAAACCATAACATCAGGCTTAACTTTAGACTTAATACTAAAGACTTACTAATTAAAAATAACTGTATCCATTGCCCTATGCTTTGGATACAGTTATTTGATGTTCTTAAAGTACCATAGCCAAGAAGCCTACGATAATTGCGAACAGTGCTGCTCCCTCTACGAGGGCTGCTGTAAGGATCATGTTAGCGCGGATATCGTTAAGCGCTTCTGGCTGACGGGCAATAGATTCTACCGCGCCTTTACCAATCTGGCCAATACCAACACCAGCACCAAGAGCTGCGATACCAGCGCCTATTGCGCCACCACCTTTAGCCATCCCGTCTGCTGCCAACATAACTACGTTCATTAAAACTGACATATATATGGATTTTGATTAAAAAAAACTTGTTAATATTATTTTATAATTTCTGTTGTTTGCTTGTATGCTTCTTCTTTATCTTCCGGAATCCAACTTTAGACTAAATACTTTAGACTAAATACTCACTCAATGGTGCCCTTCAATAGCGTGCTCATGATCTGCTTCATGCGGGTCTTCCATTGACTGGCCAATAAACACGGCTGTGAGATTGGCGAAAATGAAAGCCTGCAAAGCACCTACAAGCAACTCGAGCAGGAACATGAATATAGAAAAAGCCAGGGAAACCGGAACAAAAACCACCCCTACATACCTGTTCAGCACGGCAAATATGAAAATCATGCTTATTACAGCCAGGATCATGATGTGACCTGCAATGATGTTGGCGAAAAGACGTATACACAATGCCATCGGACGGATAAACAGAGAAAGAATCTCGATAGGTACCAGCAGGAACTTAATGCCCAATGGAACGCCCGGAGGATTGATAAGATGCATCCAGAAATGTTTTTTACTACTTGCCAGTATTACTATAAAGGAGAGTAATGCCAGGCAGGCTGTAACTGCGATGTTACCGGTAAAATTGGCACCACCAGGCAACAGGCCCAGCAGGTTATTGATCCAAATAAAGAAGAATACACTGATGAGCAGCGGAAAATATTTATGGTATTTATTGCCCAGGTATGGTTTGGCCACTTCATCGCGGATGAAGATGATGATAATCTCCAGTACATTCTGGAAGCCTTTAGGGGCAGTCATAATACCGTTTTTCTTGTACATTTTTGCAGAGCTGAGCGCCAGCCAAAGCAAAAGGAAGACAGAAATAAACATGGACAATACATTCTTGGTAATAGAAAGGTCGTAAAGCGGTGAGCCATCGAAAGAAAGGATTCTTTCTTTCATTGCTCCTTTTTCGAGATGGAAACCTTCATAGCCTTCGCCTTCCATAATTTTGGAGGACATAAAGCAGAATAAACCTCTGGATGGGCTATAAACGATGCAAGGCAACGGGAAAGCAATTTCGGTTGGTTCGCCACCCTGATGGGCGATTGAAAACAGATGCCATTCGTGGCAATCGGCGATGTGGCCAAAAATAACTTTGGCAACGTCGAGTTTATTCTCTTCTTTTTTACCTTCAGCAGGCAAATTTGCCGCTTCTGTCTTATTTCCTTCAGTTTGAGCAGTTGCAGAATAAGACACTCCAAAAACCGTGAAAGCCAATACCAATAAGGAAAACAGCCGTTTTATACCCATTACCTGCTTTGAAATTTTGTGCAAAGATAAGAGTTTTGAGTTCAAAAAAAAGTAGTTTTTGAGATAACTCACGAAATCTTATTGCAGTTATGGCGTTTGATATACCTGATCCCATGGAGCCCATGAATCCTGGTATTCTATATCATAAATAATTCTGTTGCTGGTAAAATAAAAAGTAAGTATCAGGGCAATGCGCCCCGGTCTGGCACCCATAAATACAAGTGAATAACTATTACTGCTATAAAATGATAAGGTATCAGAACCGATTGAAATAGTTAAGGGATCAATAATATTTACCGCAAAAGATGCATCGGGATATGGCGTGATGGTTCTTACCGTATCTATAGAACTGGTTAATGTATCGTGCCATACCCTTACCCCACCCAAAAGCGAGGTATAGACGGGATCAGTAACTACATTCAGCAATTTGCTTACTGACTGGTTATTATCTTTATTTACCAGTTTAACTGTATAGCTGCCAGTTGCTGAATAAATGTGTGCAGGGCTAGCCAGAGTTGATGCAGCCCCATCGCCGAAATCCCAGGAAAGTGTGCTGCCCGGCAGTGTATTACTCTGGAAAACCACTGTATCTCCAGGTATTCTTGCACCTATCCAACTAAAACTTAAAGCGGGTTCTATGAATAATTTTAGTGTTGCTGAGTAAGCAGCCACATTATTCAAAGTAAGTTTTACTATATATACTCCACTAGTTAGGTAAGTATGCGTAGGTACAGAGTCTGCGGAATTTGAATTGTCGCCAAAATCCCAGCTGAAAGTATACCCTGCAGGTGCATTAGCATGAAAAGTAATGGCACTGCCAGGCTGAGGTGTGCCTGTACATGTAATTGCAAAGCCGGTATTATCCGATTTTTTTTTACAACCAGCTACTGAAATCAACAAAACATATAACAATACCGGTAAGGCATATTTATTCCTGTGAGCCATAATAATGCAATTTACAAAAATGCATCAATTATTGTGCCAGAAATGATGTCAAGACGATTATCACCCTAATATAGTACAAAATAAAACAATTTAATACTCTATTGTCATACCCAACCCTTCTTTCAAACGGGCCAGTTGCGGATTTTTCTGAGCCATAACTTCAAATATTTCACTTTTGCTAAGAACCACATTTTTTGCCATTTCGGCCTTTATGGCTTCATCTTCCCTTATCTCGGTGGTAATGCGCACTACCATAAGAGTCTCGGCGCGGTAAAAATCAATAAGGCTGGTGCGCTGCTCCTTGGCATAGGTATCGGTGAGCTCGCTTGGTGAAATAATGCGCAGTTCATCGGGCGGATAGACCTCTATCTTCATCATGGTAAACTGGGCATGAATCACATTCTTAGAAGTGGCCTGAAGCTGTTGTTTGTATTTTTCAAACAGTTGATCAGCAGTTTCTTTGGATAATATTTTTTGCTCAGCATTCTGGTTGGCCGTAGCCTTGGTTACCTCAGAACCCAGGTCTAACAGGAAGTCCATACTTAGCCTGCGTCCGGTGGCAGGGGGTGGCGTAAATGCGGGTACGGCTGGTGTAGGTTTGGGTATATCACCAGGCTGCGCCTGACTGGCAGGTTGCTCTATCTCCTTATTATTATATAACCGCACAACTGGCTCCTGCACTACTTGTCTGTTCATTTCAACCGGTTCATTACCATATTGTTGAACAGGTTTATTTGGAGCAGAAGGTAAAGAATGAGGAGCAGCGGAACTTACATCACTGTAGTTTTTTTTTAAATCATTATTATCCATCAACTGCATGCCGCCAACTGCCACCTGTGAACCTGATACCGCCTGCAAAAGGTAGCACAAACGGATGAGGCACATTTCGGTATGCAGGCGTTTATTGGTAGCTGATTTATAGTTGAGTTCACTGTCGTTGATGACATTGAGGGCAGAGAGAATAAACGAAGGCGGGGTCTGGTTGGCCTTTTCGTTATATACGGGGCGGAAGTCGTTGGGTACATCGAGCAGCTTGGCCATCCGGGCATCTTTGCACAGCAGCATATTCCGAAAATGTTCGGCAAGCCCGCTGATGATCACATCGCCTTCAAAACCCTTTTCCAGCGCCTGATCGAGCAGCAGTAATGCCCCCGCCACATCCTGGCACAGCATACTGTCGCTGAGCCTGAAGTAGTATTCGGCATCGAGCAGGTTGAGGTGCTCCATAGTGTTGGCATAGGTAAGCATGCCATTAGTGAAGCTGGCAATACGGTCGAGCATGGAAAGTGCATCTCTCATGCAGCCTTCGCTCTTCTGGGCTATAATGTGCAGGGCGGCATCCTGGGCTATCATGCCTTCTTTGGCAGCAATGCTCTGAAGGTGAGCCACAATATCGTGGGTGGTGATGCGCTTAAAGTCGAATATCTGGCAGCGGCTGAGAATGGTAGGCAGTATCTTGTGCTTCTCGGTGGTGGCCAGGATAAAAATGGCATATGGCGGTGGCTCTTCCAGCGTTTTCAGGAAGGCATTGAATGCCGCAGCACTGAGCATATGCACCTCATCTATTATATACACTTTATACCTGCCTTGCTGCGGGGCAAACCGCACCTGGTTGGTGAGCTCCCGGATATCATCTACCGAGTTATTGCTTGCGGCATCGAGTTCAAATACATTAAAAGACGTACTGTTCTTGAAGCTCGTGCAGGTATTGCATACACCGCATGCTTCCATATCGGCAGTGGGTGATTCGCAGTTGATGGTTTTGGCCAATATACGCGCACAGGTAGTCTTCCCTACCCCACGCGGCCCGCAAAACAAGTAAGCATGGGCAAGGTGCTGGTTTTTTATTGCATTCTTGAGTGTAGTAGTAATATGATCCTGACCCACCACGGTATCAAATGTTTGTGGCCGGTATTTCCGCGCGGAAACTATGTATTGGTCGCTCATTTTTTTCAGTCTAAAGTATCCTGTCTAAAGTCTAAAGTAATAAGTCTTTAGAAGTAAGTCTCAACGTTTAGTCAAAAGTAAATAGGATTGGGTAGAAAGAAAAAAGAAGTTTTTTGAACAATACCATTTTTCTAAACAGTGCAATTTGATTCTATTGCAATCCTTTCATATACAATACACCTCTCCTGAAATTCCCTCTAACCGTTTCCGACAATAAATTGATCCATTTTGGATCCGGCTCATTTCGCATTAAAAATGAATGCAAAGCAAGTGCATAGCCCCATTCTATCTGGGTGAGGTAACCAATCTTTCTGTAACCCCATTGGTCAAAACCCGTGCTGAAACGAAATGATGCATTGGCATTGAATATGCCTAAACCAAAAATAATTGTAGTTATATCAGTCAGTGATTCATTATTCTTCTTCAACCTTTCCTGGCCCAATAGTTTAATATGTGCAATTTCATGAGCAAGGGTAGCTACCAGAAAAACGGGATCGGCAAGATTCTTTTTTTCAAGACTTATATGATATTTACCATCTTCCTGCTTTCCGTGGTATAGACCACTGCTCTTTTTAGCATCTTTTTCACTATTTACAAAGAATTTACTGCCGCCAATTCCACCAGCACCAACTTCCGAAATCCCTTCTGAATAAAAATCAAGTTGAATTTCATGCGGGTCCACTTCCATTTGCCTGGCAACAATATCTAAAGAATCAAATGCCGCTTGCTCCTCTCCATTATAAACTATCGGGAAATGCTCAAAATCCGGAAGTAATATTTTTTTACCTAATACTGTTTCGTTGCCAAACTCATCCCACAGCCAGCTAAAAGCTCGGCCCATCCATTCGTGGGTTTCCTGGTCTACCGGACATTGCGCGGGCTTTTTTTTGAAAAAGGAAAACATATGAATCGATTTACGAACGTTAAAAGTATAAAAATCTGCCTGACATGTATATTTATGCTCCAGCAGAAAACCCTAATTTAGCAATTCCATATGCGCATTTATCTCATTTTGTTTCTCCTCAGCTACTTCCTAAAAACTTCCTGCTCACATGCTCAAGGTTGCAAAACCGACTCCCCAACAGTATCTACAATTACTGCACTGAAAGAATCTATCAGAAAAGATGCCCGCAAAAACCTGGTGGATCTGAAAAAACTAATACCTGGCCTGCTTATCCAAATGCCATATGCTACCCCAAATAATTTTACCAAAGCAACTCTATACAAAAACCCGATTGCCTGCCTTCGTACAGAACCTGCCTATGCACTTAAACAAGTACAGGATGAATTGAGGCGAAAGGGATTGGCAATTAAATTGTTTGATGCCTTCAGGCCATTCACGGTTACCTGCCGGATGTGGCGGCTTGTGCCCGACAGGCGATATGCCGCCAACCCACGCAACGGAAGCAATCACAACCGGGGTGTAGCAGTGGATCTCACCATTATTGATCTGAAGACAGGAAAAGAACTAAATATGGGTACCCCATTTGACAATTTTACTGACTCTGCTCATCACGATTTCTACAATCTGCCTCCCGAGGTTATTTCCAACCGACGGCTGCTGAAAGCCGTAATGCGCAAATACGGATTCAACATTGTACCCACTGAGTGGTGGCACTATCAGTGGCTGCACAGAGCTGGATATGAAATCATTGACCTCGATTTTGAGGAAATCAAGACAATTTTGCAATAGGTATTTTTATTGGCGCGATTATTTTATCCATTCTCAAGAATTTTTCACCTTCTGACCAAGATCATTTTGAATTATCTGGCAGACAAATAATTTTACCTGCAATACTGAGCATATAAAAAAAATAATCTATGACACAGGAATTTTGCCAGAGTTGCAGTATGCCGCTCGATAATGCCGCCATACTGGGTACTGAAAAAGACGGCACTCCCAGCCATGAATACTGCTCCTATTGCTACCAGAACGGGGCTTTTGTGGCACCGGATATGACCCTGCCTGAAATGACAACGATAGTGAAAAGGGAAATGGAAAAAAGAAACATAGTTACAGGGACGATTGCCATGGCGGTTTCCTCCCTGCCTCACCTCAAAAGGTGGAAATCATAATAATAAATCTGATTAAACGAACATTAATAATGCAACCTGAATTAATCAAAAACAAAGGCAGGGGAAGGATATTTGAAAATGATGTCCTTGAATTCTTAACCCGTACCAGTCCGTTGGTTATTTATTGTATCTACTTCCCGGTTATAGGGGGTATGTTGTATTATGGCCATGTGCATCAATCGTTGGGCTTTGGCCTTGAAACCCTATTATTTTTTGCCGGAATTCTTTTCTGGAGCCTGTTTGAATATTTTGCACACCGCTTCCTTTTTCATTTACCAGCAAATACACCCAGGGCAAAACGGTTTGTTTACATGATGCATGGCATCCATCACGAATACCCGCGCGATAAGGGAAGATTGTTTATGCCGGTGAAACCCAGTGTTACGCTGGCTACCCTGATATTTCTGCTCATGCACATGCTGATGGGCTGGAATGCATTGGCATTTTTTCCCGGCTTCCTGCTCGGCTATATCTCTTATGGCTCCATGCACTATGCCATTCATGCCTATGCGCCACCCAGGTTTATGAAAGCGCTGTGGCGCAATCACGCCATGCACCATTACGAAACCCCCGATATGGGCTATGGGGTAAGCTCTGTGTTGTGGGATCATATTTTTGGTACAGTGCCCAAATTGGAAAAGAATAAAAAATGATAGAGATTTGATTATATGCAAGAAATTCTGAAGAATATTTATGAACGCAGGGCAGTAAGAAAGTACAAGGATATGCCTGTGCCTAACGATCTGGTCGATATTTTGCTGGATGCCGGCCGCATGGCTCCATCGGCCATGAACCACCAGCCCTGGAAATTCTATGTTCTTACCAATGCAAAAAAGATACACACCTTCTCAAAAGAAATTGCAGAGCTGGCTATAAAAGAGATAAAGCAACATGGAATAAAGGAACTGGCGAAAATGACACTGAGCCATTTTCATCTCTCCACGATGATTGATTTCCTGAAAAATGAAGACCACATTTTTTATGGTGCTCCGGTTGTTATTTTTATCACTACACAAAAAGTGGATGAATGGGGCGCGCTGGATGTGGGTATGTGCGCCCAGAACATAATGCTGGCAGCAAAGGCTGTAGGGCTTGACACTTGTCCGGTAGGTTTCGGACGGTATGTAACAGATACCCCCGATTATTTTTATCTCAATATCCCGGATACCGAGCAGGTGCACCTGGCAGTAATAGTGGGGTACGGAGATGAGCATCCGGAGCCACACGAAAGAATGGAAGACAATGCAGTCTATTTTTAGTGGAATGATCTGTGCTACCTGTTTTGTTTCCTATGCCTTTTTAGCTCGTTTTTGCGTTCATCATCCATCTTTTCTATAGCAATGGTAAAGGCGATGGCGCTGATATCTATTATATGCTGTGTAAGGAACTGGTAAGTATCTTCAGGGTATACGTTATACATTTCCCTTAGCGTCCACCCAACTCCTTTCTGCACATAATATTCTTTATCGGTCAGTAGCGGCTGTACCAGCACTGCTATCTGTTGAAACGGCAAAAAATCTTTCTTGGTTCGGCTGTAATAAAGCAGGCTTACTAC
>Ga0214164_1001103_pt1 | contig 15975 bp, 6 predicted proteins | sample TroBogepilimnion_13_FD_153003 | JGI IMG/M metagenome (GOLD analysis project Ga0214164, IMG submission 153003) | Freshwater microbial communities from Trout Bog Lake, WI - Practice 03JUN2009 epilimnion v4 | ecosystem: Environmental > Aquatic > Freshwater > Lake > Epilimnion/Euphotic zone ...
AGGTATTTTAACAGCAAATACAATAGTTGCAAACACAGTCATTCAATATAACGCAGCTGTAAATAATAATACTGTAACACAATTAACTTCTAAGTCAACCGCAGTTACTTCTAATGGTAGAACCGGTCAAATTACAACATCAAATGCAGCACTTAATAAAGGTGTAGCAGTTCAATTTACAGTTAACAATAGTTATATTGTAAGCAATAAAGATGTTGTTATATTAAACATTGCTTCTGGTGCTTCTGTCGGTTATGACATTAGCGTAAATAATGTTCAACCAGGAAGTTTCCAAGTTAATTTACATAATTCTGACAGCACACCTTCAGGTTCAAATGCTTCAGACGCATTGGTAATCAATTACGCAATCATCCGAGTGGCTTAATAAATAAATCATGGCAAATATAGACCTTTTAACTTATGGCGCAAAAGTTTCTCAAGTAGAGCAAACTTATTATTCTCCTGTGGCTGTTTTACCGGTAACAGGAACTCCTATTGGAACACTCTATGTGTTTTTATCCCGTGTCGATCCGTGGAGTAGTGATTCATCTCCACCAACACCAACACAAGACCAACAATACATTAAAACCGTTTTCAACAATATGTTTGTTGCAAAATTGGTCAATTCAAATAATATTTCTCCCGTAATCCAAAGAATTGATTGGGTATCTGGTACTGTTTATGATTATTATCAAGATAGTATTGATATGTTTTCACTTGACCAAAATGGTTATTTAAATTTACGTTTTTATGTTAGAAATCGTTATGACCAAGTATTCAAATGTTTGTGGAATGCAAATGGCGGCGCTTCTGTAAATGAACCATTCTTTCAACCAGGAAGTTACGGAACAGATAACATCTACATTGGCACAGACGGATACAAATGGAAATACATGTATACGATTGATACGGGAACCAAAAAGAACTTTATGGATGCCAACTGGATTCCTGTTCCAGTAGGACAAAATACGCCAAATCCATTAGGTTCTGCTGCTGGTCGTGGTGATATTGAAGTAATTAATGTTCTCAATGGTGGTTCTGGTTATGATCCAGCCAATGCGGCAATTAGCATTACAATTTCTGGCGATGGTAGTGGTGCAGCTGGTACTCCACAAGTGGCAAATGGTATTATTACCGATGTCTCTGTAACCAATCCAGGATCAAATTATACTTATTATAGTATCTCAGTAAGCAGTGCGCTTGGATCAGGCGCCATATTTGACGCCAACATCTCTCCGATTGGTGGTCATGGATTTGATCCTGTTTCAGAATTAGGATGTTCACATGTAATGCTTACCTGTGAGTTCAATGGCTCTGAAGGTGGTATTATTCCAACTGATATTGATTACCGACAAGTTGGTGTTCTTGCCAATCCTACCACAAATAGTCTCTATCCACTTCCAGCAAACGGCTCAATTTATAAAGTTTCTACCGATTTAATTGTTGCCCCAGGATTTGGTTCTTATGTTTCTGATGAGTTAGTTTATCAGGGCACTTCTTTAGAAACAGCATCTTATGTTGGAACAGTTTTAAGTTTTAATCAAGCAACCAATGTGGTTAGCATCATAAATATATCAGGAACTCCAACACTTAACGCAACACTTTACGGAAATAATTCTGGAACAGCAAGAACATTATTAGCCGTTAGCACACCAGACTTTGTACCATTTTCAGGATATTTGTCAGTTATTGAAAACCGAAGCGGCGTTACAAGAAGTTCTGATGGAATTGAACAATTTAGATTTGTACTAGGATTTTAAAGGAAAAAAATGTCTCAGAATTTTAACATTTCACCATATTATGATGATTTTGATCCGGCAAAAAATTATCACCGAGTTCTTTTTAAACCTGGTTTTGCCGTACAAGCTCGTGAGTTAACTCAATCTCAGACAATTCTCCAGAATCAAATCAGCTCTTTTGCTGACAATATTTTTGCAGCAAATTCTCCTGTTACTGGCGGTCAAGTAACGACAAATCTAAATTGTTATTATATTAAATTACAACCAACATATAACAATGCATCTATAGATGTCAATCAGTTTAATGGTTTATTAATTCAAGACGCCACAGGTACAGTTTTAGCTAAAGTTATTGCTGTGGCAGCTGCAACAGGTGTTACCGGTGTGGGTGATCCTCCAACCTTAATTGTTACATATAAATCTGGTAATCAATTTACCAATGGTTCTGTAATCTACGCAACTACGTCTAATTTAGCTGCTCAAGCTCAATTAACTTCAGCAACAGGCTCATCTTCTGTTGCTTCTATTGCACAAGGCGTATTTTATATTGCGGGAAGTTATGTTAATGCTTCAGGCGAAACTATTTCTTCTGGTACTTTTGTACAGGTTAATCCGCAAACTATAATTCTTGACAAATATGATAATGTCCCAAGTTTACGAGTTGGTTTAAATGCCACAGAAACTATTGTTGATTATATTTCTGATGCTTCTTTATTAGACCCTGCCGTTGGTGCTTCTAACTATCAAGCTCCTGGTGCGGATCGCTATCAAATCAGTTTAACACTTGAAACACGACCATTATTGTTTGGTGATGATGATGGTTTTATTGAACTTCTTCGTATTACCAATGGTTCTATTGCCAAATTAGTTGACGGCTCTGTTTACTCTGTAATTGATGATTATTTTGCAAAACGTGATTATGAAACCAATGGTGATTATGTTGTTAATAACTTTAAACTAACACCAAAAACAAATACTGCAGATTCTTCAAATAATACTTACATTATGAGTATTGGTAAAGGTTTGGCATATGTTCATGGTTATCGTGTTGAAAATTCTGCAAGTATAGATTTGATTACTGATCGTGCCAGAACAACTGCTTCACAAAATAATAATCCAGTCTATTTGTCTTACGGTAACTATTTTTATGTTGATACTGTTCGTGGTGCTAATGGTTCATTCTTTGATACTACCACACAACAACAAATTGATTTACATGGCGTACCTCTTGCAAACGTAAACGTATCTTCCGCTTTGGCTTATTCTGCTACTGTTGTAGCAAGTGGTAATGTTCGTAGTTTATCTTACGACCACAATATAAGTGATGCTTTATCAAACACCTATGTTTATAAGTTTTTTGTAAACAATCTACAGTTAAATGCGCCAAGTAATACTGCTGTTTCTGCAACATCAAACACAATTACTTTCCCAAATTATTTTTCACAATCCAACTCTGCTTATGTTGGCGCATCCATTTCAATCAATTCTGGTACAGATGCTGGCGATTTTAGAACAATTACTGCTTATAATGGCGTAACTCATACTGCAACCGTTAATCAAAACTGGACAACAATTCCAGACACAACTTCTGTGTTCTCAATTAACTATGCAATTGCTCAAGCAAATTCTATTGTTACTGCGGCCAAATCTTCATATCCAGCAACTATCAACGGTTCTGCCAATATTAATGCAGCAAGTGGTAAAGATTCTTTTGGAAATACAATTCTCGAAAATCCGTTGTCACCAGAATTATTGTTCCAAGTTGGTAATCCTTATGTTGCTTCTTTGACAGGAACAAACTATACAACACAACAAGAGTGGAGAAATGTATCTTTCACCGCTTCTGGTAGTGGTGTGTCTGCACAGTTAAGTTATTCTGGTTTTGGCAATACAATTCGCCATTTTGGAACACCAAGTACAACATTATCTTCAACATTAGCTAAACAAAACTATACTGTTGTTGTTACAAATAAAGGTTCAAATTCAACAATCAATGTTGGTGATATTCTTTCATTTACAACAAATTCACGTTCAATTTCTTTAGATAGCACAGCAACTATTGCTACTCTTGCTTTCCCTGATTTGAGTGCATTTACAGCAACAGTTATTGCTACAGTAAATGCTCAAAATGCTGATAGTACTGGTTACTTACTCAAAGGTAAAAATTTAATTAATGCCAATACAACTGCCGTTAATATAAGTGGTACACAGGTCAACACTTACACATTTGTTGATAATACAACATATAATCCTACGCCATCTTTATCTTCAACCGGTCAAGTATACATTCAAAATGCAGGTTTGGTAACTCCAGGTACAAAACAAAGTTTGTATTTGTCCGATGTTAAAAATATTGTTCAAATTATTGATACAAAAAATCCAAGCGTTACACCAACTGCCGCTATGTTAGGTGCAGGATCACCATACGATGTAACTTCACATTATGTTCTTGATAATGGCCAACGGGATGGTTACTATGACCACGCTGGCATTACATTGTTACCTGGTTTTCCACAACCATCAGGTAATTTGTTAGTTCTTGTAAATTACTATCAACACACTGGTGGTGACGGATACTTCTCTGTACAATCTTATATTTCTTCTGGTGTGTCTGCTAGTCCAGAACAATATTCACAGATTGGTAAATACACCAGCAAAAATGGTAATCTCTATTCATTAAGAGATTGTATTGACTTTAGGCCCGCTCGTCTAAATGCACAATCAGCATTTGTATTCCGTTATTCTAATGCAGCATCTAATTATGGTTTATTTTTGCCTGTAGATTCTACATTATTTGAAGGTAACTATTCTTACTATCTTGGTCGCCAAGACTATTTGGTATTGAGCAAAGATAGAAGCTTTAAGATTATTGAAGGTGCCCCTTCACTTAATCCCATTTTGCCTTCTGTACCAGATGGTTCTTTAGTTCTTGCACAATTGACATTGAATCCATATACTGGTTATATTCCATCAGAGGCACCAACAGGTTATGTTTCTGATTTATCTGTTGTTTCTGTACCACACAAACGTTACACAATGCAAGACATTGGTAATTTAGAAACTCGTATTAATAATGTTGAATACTATACAGCATTAAGTATGTTAGAGCAAAATGCTCAGTCGTTGCAAATTTCTGATGCTTATGGATTAAATCGATTCAAAAATGGTATTATGGTTGATGACTTCTCCAGTTACGCAACTGCTGATACTGCCAATCCAGATTATGCAGCAACAATTAATAAACGTAGCAAACAATTGACAGCAATGCAGACTGTTAATAACTATCCATTAAAAGCTCTTGCACTTGCTTACAATATGGGATTGTCATCGGCTGCTACTTCCGGCACATTAGGTTATAACATTGGTAATGATGGTCTTGTAAATTATTTCTCTTTACCATTTACAACTGCTAATGCAATCGTTCAACAATTTGCTTCTAGAACTGTTAATGTAAACCCATTTGCATTTGCTACACAACAAGGCACATTGTCATTGACACCAAACGTAGATAATTGGGTCGATACAAATCAAGCACCTTCATTATTAATTACTGATCCAAATTTACAAGTATTCCAGTCAAATTCAGCCGCTATCAATGTGTTGTCTGCTGGCGATTGGCAAACAGTTTCAGGCACATCTTATTCTTCAAGTGTATCTGTTGTAAATCATGGTAATCCAAATGTACATAGTCCTTATGGTTCTGTTGTAGGTTATACTGCAACAACCACATATACAAGTCAAGTACAACAACAGACAAGTATTGTTGGTCAGTATGACAATATTGGTAACACTTATGCTCTAAACAATGGTTATATTACTGATATTTCTGTATTACCATATATTCAAGCACAAGAAGTTATTATTTCTGCCGGCAACATGTTGTTTGAAACACAACTTGAGGCTTCATTTGATAATCAAAATATTCAAAATTACATCCGTAAAACTAACGTAGTTGAATTAACTAGCGTATCTGGTACATTTAATGTTAATGATGTTATTGGTTATTACAATGCAGGTGTATTTACAGGTACAGCAAGAGTTATTGGGGTACAAAATTACACAGGAACATCTAATACAAGATTGTATGTTGCTTCTGATCCTTACACGACAAGTTATTCTGCTACCGGTACTGTTGGTGAAACAATTCAAAATGCTTACTTTGACCAAAATGGTAACTACGTTTCAACAACAGCAAGTGGTTCTTTTGTAAAACAAAATCATAATGGCGGTCGTGTAGTTTCTGCCAATAACAGTAATAATACAGTTCAAATTTCTTCATTGGCTTCTTCAACAAATGGTTATTATACAGGCAATACTGTTTATTTCTGTACTGGTGGTGCAATTGGTCAATCAGCAGTAATTTCAAATTACTATGCGGCTAACAATACATTGGTGTTGGCAACTCCTGTAACGGCTTCCGTTGGAGATGTTTATTCTATTGGATCACTCAAAACAGATAAACATGGTTCATTCTATGGCATCTTTAATATTCCTGCTGGTACATTCCATACAGGTCAGAGAGTATTACAATTAGATAATGGTTCCAATTTCAATGCCAATAGTTATTCAACCTATGCACAGGCATCATTCTACGCTGAAGGTCTACAAACAACTTCACAAGGTATTGATTTTGGTGCTTCTCCTGCTGGTGCCAAGAATACATTTACACAAGTAAATCAACAAACAATATCTAATACTGTTAAGTCTTACAGTCCTTATGATCCTGTGGCTCAAACATTTGAAATTTCTGTTGATAATTATCCAAATGGGTTGTTCTTAAATTCTATCAAATTATTCTTTGCAACTAAACCTAGTGATAATTCACCAATAACATTATCAATTGTTGGAACATTAAATGGTTATCCAAATGGTGCAACATTAGATCATTCTATTGTAACATTAACACCAGATATGATCAATGTATCTTCTACTCCACAATATTTGGATCCAACAGCATATACAGAATTTGAATTTAACGCTCCAGTTTATATTCAACCTGGTGTATTGTATGCGTTTATTGTTAAATCAAATTCTGACGAATACACATTATGGAGCGCTTCAAGTGGAGATATTGCAGTATCATCATCTGTCAAAAATTTACCAACAGATGCAACACCTTCCGTTGTAACTAAGATTGGTTCTGCACCATATATTGGTTCTTTATTCTTATCACAAAATTCACAAACTTGGACGGCTGATCAGAATCAAGATTTAATGTTTGTTGCTGATGCTTGTATCTTTAACACAAGTGTTTCTCCATCTATTGAGTTTGTTGTTCCTAACAAATTACCAAGACGTACATTGATTGACCAATCGTTGACATACTTTAAAAATGCCAATAATGTTTCTAATACAGTAACAACAATTACGGCAAATAATGTTTTGGTTGATGCTTTCAACGTAACAACAACTGATTTTGTTCCTACAACAACTGGAATTACCTATCAGTATAACGCCACATTAGCTTCTGGTTTAACATCAGGATTTACTAATATTACTCCAGGTAAATATGGTACATCGCAACCTGACAACATTTATTTGAATGACGGTAATGGTGAACGTATTCTTTTAGCAAATTCAAATACTTCATTTATTTTGAATGCTACATTATCATCTAATGACCAATATGTAAGTCCAATTCTTTCTGATGCTGGATTGTCCACATTTGCAATTAACTGGAATATTAATAATTGTTCTTTGTCTAATAATTTAATTAATATTACAAATGCAGGCACAGGTTATAGTAATGCAAACGTAACCGTTACAATTTCTGCACCTACAGGTAAGAATGGTGTTCAAGCTTCTGCTGTTGCTAATTTGAATTCTAGTGGTAATGTAATATCGATTGCTATTACTTCTGGTGGACAAGGTTATATCACAACACCAACCATCACAATTACTGGTTCTAATACTGCTCAAGCAACAGCAACCGTTACTGGTGAAACATCTGCTTCTGGTGGTCCTGCTCTTACAAAGTATGTCACCAAGAAAGTTGTATTGGCACCAGGTAATGATGCCGGTGATTTGAATGTTTATATTACTGCTTACAGACCAGTTAATACTGATATTACAGTTTATTATAAAATTTTAAACCGCAGTGACACACAGACATTTGAAAGTGGTAACTGGCAGTTAATGACCAAAACAAATAATTCAGATACATTGTATTCACAATTTAGAACAGATGTAAATGAGTATACTTTTGCTCCTGGTACTGCTGGTGTTGACCAAGGATATGTTTCTTATACAAGTTCTAATGGTCAAACATACACATTATTCAATCAATTTGCTATTAAAGTTATTTTGACAACAACAGATAAAACTGCTGTGCCTTATTTGAGTGATTTGCGTGCAATTGCTCTTCCTGCTAACGTTAATACTACCAACTAATTATGTTAATACAAATACCTAACACCACATTAGTTCGTGATACTAATTCCATGGCTCTTATTAATAATGACACAAATGGATTACAAGAATATTATCGTAAAAGAAACAGATTGGCCAGCCAAGCAGCTGAAATAAATACTATGAAATCCGATATCAATAATATAAAAGAAGAATTAGGTGAACTAAAAGTATTATTGATGAAACTATTAGAAAAGAGTAACTAACACATGGCTAATACAGTTAACCTATTAAGTTATGCCAATACTTTTGGTGACCAATTGGTTACCATTAATGCTTTGGCTCAAGAAAATAACAATATGGCGGCTAATAATTATATTAAGCCAACAGGAACTCTTTATCTAAATGATCCTACATTAGGTTTGCAAGTTGCCAATAATGCTGTTGTTGCAGGTCAATTACAAGTACAAGGTACTGGTTCTTCTGCTTATATTCAAAACAATCTTCGTGTTGACACCCAAGTATACTTTACAAATACAACAATTGGTTTGACAAATTCTGGACAAGCAAACATTAATGGCCTTTTGGTTGCACAAGGACCTGGTGTAGGACTTTATGTTGCCAATAATCAATCTATTGCTGGTAATTTAAATGTTACCGGACCTTCTTCGTTTGCTAATACGTTATTGGTTGGTGGTGCAACATACTTAGGCAATACCTTGTCTGTTGTTTCTAATGCTACTGTTACAGGTAATGTAACTGCACAAAATTATGTAAACGTAACTCAAGATGTTAATGCTCATAATTTTAACGCAACAGGTTTATTAAACAGTTACGGATTAAATGTCACAGGTAGTGGAAGTTTTACTGGTCAAGTATCTGTTGGTGGAAATTTTGTAATTAATGGTACAACAGTTTACAGTACAAATACATTTACACTCAACGCAGGTAGTGGTGTTGGTTTAACAAGTTATTTTAGTGTGAATCGTGGTGCATCTGCTAATGCACAAATTCGTTGGAATGAACCTTCTCAATATTGGGACATTCGTGATGTAAACAATCCAACCAGTTATTCACAAATTTTAACTGCCAATTTAATTAGTGATAGTTTAACTTCAACATCTTCTTCACCATATATTGCTTCACAAAAAGCAGCAAATACATTAAATAATTCTATTACTGCTACAAATACAACAGTAACTAATTTAAATTCTGCATTGGTCTCAAATGTTACAACAATTAATTCAAATATTTCTTCAAATGTATCAACGATTAATTCTAGCATTTCTTCAAACGTTGCTACATTAAACAACAGTATTTCTTCAAATGTTACCACATTAAATAGCAACATTACTGCTAATGTAACGTATCTACAAGGTGTTCAATTAACACAAAATGCAGCATCTTTGGCAATTAATAACTATGCAAATTCAGCATATGCTCAAGCCAACGCAACCAATAACTATGCTACATCCGCATACAACAAAGCAAATACAGGATCAGGTACATTTGTTGGAACAACAGGTATAGCACAACTTTTGAATGGAGTATTATCTTTTGCAAGTAATACTGGTATAGTAATTTCTGCTACAGCAAATACTTTATACATTAATGATTCACAAGATTTAAGAACTTCGGCAAGTCCTTCATTCTCTGGTTTGAGTTTAAGTGGTACGCCGACAGCCCCTACTGCTTCAATAAGCACAAATAATACTCAAATTGCAACGACAGCATATGTTAACAATTTAGCAAACTCTGGAATTACTTTTGCACATAATATTTCTGGTCTGGCAACAACCGCAACTACTGCCTCCACAGCAAATGCTTTGAATACAGGAAATTCATATCAAGGGTCTAAATTTGTTGCTACGTATGGTAGTGCTGCCGGAAGCGCAACCTCAACTAATTATGGTATACAGTCGGGAGGATCGAATGGTGGTTATTCAATGTCTTCCATTGACGGAAACGCTGCAGCATTATATACTGCTGGTGGTTCATTATATTTCAAAAATGGTACCGATGGTTCAATGACCAATAAATTAACATTGGACACAAGTGGTAACTTAACAGCAGTAGGTAACATTACTGCCTATTCTGATGCCAGACTTAAAACCAATGTACAAACTATTACCGGCGCACTGGACAAAGTTTCTGCGCTCCGTGGAGTAACTTTTGATAAAGATGGCCATAAGGGATTAGGCGTAATTGCTCAAGAAATTCGTGAAATTTTACCTGAAGTCGTTTTAGAAGGAAATGATGAAGATAAGACTCTTTCTGTTGCTTATGGTAATATCGTAGGTGTTTTGATTGAGGCTATTAAAGAACTCAAAGCAGAAATTGACGAATTAAAGAAATCTTAAAAATTTCGATTTTTTGCGTTCCGGCCTCCAAATTCCGGAGATCAAATCCAAGAATCCAAAAAGCGATTTTACTTTTAGGCTGAAGTGGAAATTACATAAATATCCACTAGAATAATGAATTCAGGAATCTAAAATGCCAGCAGCATATCAAAATCTATACTTGGAACAAGGTACAACATTCAATACTACCATCACTCTGGATGACGTGTATGGTAACATCTATAATCTTCACAGTTACTCGGCTAACAGTATGATGAGACGTTCATACACCACAGCCAATGCCACAGCAATCTTTACTTGTAGTATTAATGCCAATAATGGTACTGTTACTCTTTCTTTAGATGCTCCTACGACAGCCAATATACCTGGTGGTCGTTACGTTTATGATACAAAAATTATTGATCAAAACAATAATGTGACTAGAATATTAGAAGGTATTGTTGACGTTTCTCCATCCGCCTCACATTAGGAGTAGTTAATGCCAAATGTCACAGTTACTCCACCAGCAACAATCAAAGTTCAAGTAGGTCCTGCTTCGGCACCTACCGCTTCGGCCATTCAATATGGTGGTCAAAACTCATTAAAATCCGCTACTGATTTAAACATGTCAATAGCCGCTGATAATGATGTTATTGTGTATAAACAGGCAACGAATTCTTTTGTTGTGGAACCAATTAATTTTATTGTCCCTTTAAATTTTGACAACGGATTCTTTTGATGGCCAATACAGCAAATATTCAAATATTACGGTCATACAGTAATACAGTACCAAGTACATTATTAGATGGTCAATTAGCATACTCATTTGTTTCCAATACACTCTATATTGGTTCTAATACTTATGGTGTGTTATCTGTTACAGATCAACAGACTGCCAATATTGCAAGGTCTGCTCAATCCAATACAGTCTATACGCAAGGTGTAGATGTAACTCAAAATACTAATATTACATATGCCACAAGTTTGGCTCAATCTGCTTTCAATGCGGCCAATAATGTAGCACCACAAGTACAACCTGCTTTTAACACAGCTAATGCGGCATTTTTGCAGGCAAATTCAGCAGCTTCTAATACAGTCTATACACAAGGTGTAGATAATACACAGAATACTAATATTGGTATTTTAACCAATAATTTAGGTTCTAATGTTTTTTATTTCCAAGGCATTGAGAACACACAAAACACAAACATTACAGCGGTAAATACTTTTGCTCAGTCTGGTTACAACCAAGCAAATACTGCTGCAACAAATTCAGTATATCTACAAGGTGGTTTGAATACTGCTAACGCTAATATTGCTTATATTCTTGGTGTTGATTTAACACAAAACACCAATATTGGTTCTGTAATTAATAATCTAAGTTCTAATGTAAATTATTTTCAAGGTATTGAGAATACACAGAATACTAATATTACTGCTGTCAATACCTATGCAACTTCAGCATACAATCAAGCAAATGCTACCAATACCTATGCCACTTCAGCATATGGTCAGGCTAATGCAACAAATAGTCTAGCTCAATCTGGTTACAATCAAGCTAATGCTACCAATACTTACGCATCATCGGCATATAATCAAGCCAATGCTACTAATACCTATGCAACTTCTGCTTATGGTCAAGCTAATTCAGCAAATAATCTGGCTCAATCTAGTTTTAATCAGGCAAATGCGTCTAACAGTTTAGCTCAATCCAGTTATAATCAAGCCAATGCTTCTAATAGTTTAGCTCAATCTGGTTATAACCAAGCCAATGCCACCAATAACTATGCAACATCGGCATATAACCAAGCTAATGCAACAAATAATTATGCTACTTCGGCTTATAATACAGCAAATTCTGCACAATCAAACACAATCTATACACAAGGTGTAGATACAACTCAAAACACCAATATTGGTTTATTACAAGGTGCCATGGCATCTGCTAATGCTAATATTGTATCATTATTTGCAATTGATTTAACACAAAATGCTAGTTTGTTGGCCGTTAATACTTTTGCTAATTCGGCATACAATCAAGCCAATGCCACCAATAACTATGCTACGTCAGCCTATGGTCAAGCCAATGCTACTAATACCTATGCCACATCGGCTTATGGCCAAGCTAATGCAGCAAATAGTTTGGCACAGTCTGGTTACAATCAAGCTAATTCAGCAAACAGTTTAGCTTCATCTTCTTATGCTCAAGCTAATGCTACTAATAATTATGCAACATCAGCATATAATCAAGCAAATGCAACGAATAACTATGCTACATCAGCTTATGGTCAAGCTAACGCTACCAATAATTATGCGACATCAGCATACAACCAAGCAAATGCGACCAATACATATGCAACATCAGCATACAGTACAGCAAATTCTGCTCAAGCCAATACTGTTGTAATTCAAGGTGTTGACATTTCTCAAAATAACAGAATGACTGTTATTGAAGGAGTTGATTTAGCACAAAATACAATTATTCAAAATGCTTATAATACTGCAAACGTAGGTAATACTTTTGTTAAAACTGGTGGTACTGTTGGCGGTTCTGTTATATTTACTGGTGACATCAATGTTTCAGGTAACATTTATTTAAGTGGAAACTCAACACTTGTTGCCTCTAATACATTATCAGTAAATGATTCAATTATTTACTTGGCGGCAAATAACAATTCAAACACATTAGACCTTGGAATTGTAGGTCATTTTGTTGGTGGTTCTGCAAACAAATATCAACATACTGGTGTTGTTCGTAATCATAATAATGGTACATGGACATTCTTTAGTAACGTTTCTACAGAACCTAGTACAGTTGTTAATTGGGCTGAAGCTAATTTAGTATATGATTCAATTCAAACGGGAGGTATTATATCTCCCACAGCAACAATTAATAATATTGAATTAGGTAATTATACACAATTAGCATATAACCAAGCTAATGCTATTAGTTCTTACGCCAATTCAAGCATTACTATTATGTCAGGCGTTAATGCAACACAAAATTCTTGGATATCTGCCAATCAAATATACTCTCAGGCAGCATATGCTCAGGCAAATGCTACCAATCAGTATGCAACTTCAGCGTATGCTCAAGCTAATGCTACTAATAATTACGCCACTTCTGCTTATGGTCAAGCTAATGCGGCCAACAGTTTAGCGGGTTCATCTTATATACAGGCTAATGCTGCCAATAGTTTGGCACAATCTGGTTATAATCAAGCTAATGCAGCAAACAGTTTATCTTCTTCTGCATATGCTCAAGCTAATGCGGCAAATAATTTAGCTTCTTCTGCATATACACAAGCTAATGCTACCAATAACTATGCTACATCGGCTTATAACCAAGCAAACGCAACAAATACTTATGCAACTTCTGCTTATGGTCAAGCTAACGCAGCAAATAGTTTAGCTCAATCTGGTTACAACCAAGCGAATGCTTCTAATAGTTTAGCTCAATCTGGTTATAACCAAGCTAATTCAGCAAACAGTTTAGCTTCATCTTCTTATGCTCAAGCTAATGCGGCAAATAATTATGCCACATCAGCATATGCACAAGCCAATGCAACTAACACATACGCAACCTCAGCCTATGGTCAAGCTAATGCGGCCAACCAATATGCCAACGTTGCATTTTTAACTGCCAATAATGCTGTAGCAAATCTTGGTCCTATAATTACAACCAACTCGGCAGCAACAGTATATGTTTCTAATCCGACAGCAAGTACATCAAATACTACTGGTGCTTTAGTTGTTAAAGGCGGTCTTGGTGTACAAGGTTCAATATATGGTAGTGCAACAACTGTTCTTGGTGATTTATCAAGTAATTCAACCTTTTCTGGTTTAGCTACAAGGTCTTTAAATTTAATTGGTACTACCGCAGTAATGCGAGTTCTTCGGCCAACCACTTCAGGCGGAAGTCCTGCTGTAGAATTATTAGAAACTGATGGAAACGGAACAACTACTGGTTATTGGGATTTCTATTCTGGTGGTGATGTATTTAATATTAGAAGAAGAACGATATCCAATCAAAATATGTTACAGTTATCATCAACTTCTGTAACAGTACCGACATCAAACGTATTCATTCAATCAAATACAACATCAACAAGTAATTCTACTGGTGCTCTTGTAGTTTCTGGTGGTATTGGTGTTGCCGGTCCAATTTACTCTACTGGCGGCTCAATCACGATTAACAATGGATTAGCCACAACAGGAAATTCAGGAACAATTTTCTTAGGTGATGGCTCATTTACTAAAACTTATGGTTCAGGTTGGTCTTTTGGTGGTGGAATAACTTCATCTTATCTTTGGGCAACAACCGCCGGAGGTTTATCGGCACCAGCAGGTTCTAATACTTTACCATCTTTTGTTTTTTATGGTGTTGCTGGTAGTCCCGGTTATTATTTACCTTCTACAAACACTTTTGGTATTACTGCAAATAGTTCTTTGTCTTTTGCTGTTACTTCACCATATCAAGCAGTAAATTATATACAAGTTTCTGGTAATACTACAGGAGGTGCACCTGTAATTGCTGCACAAGGTTCTGATACCAATGTAGGATTAAATTTAACAACTCAAGGCACAGGCGTAGTTAATTTACAAGCTGGTGGTGCAACAGGACTACAAGTATATAATGCTGGCGGTGGCGGCCAAGGCGCATATTGGAAATTTGCCACAAACTTTAGTGGAACAAATCCATTAATGCTTTCTTCTGGATCTAGTGGACAAATTAGTACAGGTGGAACAGGCGGATTATCTTTTTATACGAATACAGTAAGTCAACAACAATTTGCTATTAATCATACAGCTTCAGCAGTAAATTACCTTACTGCTACAGGTTCTGCTACCGGTGGCTATGCAACATTGAGTGTTGGTGGTACAGATACATTCCCAGGTTTAAGAATTCAAGCACCAACAGGTGGACCAATTGATATTACCAGGGGTTATAGTTCAACTTCACCAAATTCAATTACATTAGGGCCGGTGGGTGGCCAAACTAATGATGCAAATGGTGGTGCTTTTTGGCGTGGATTCCAAATATATGGTCCAAACTGGACATCAGGGGGTTCTTATCAATTTCCAAGAAGTTCACAATATTTTGAATTTGATACATTAACAAATCCAACTTATAAAAATTATTACTACAATTTAGGTAATTCAAGTGTAGGTAATGTTATTAATATGATTATTAGCAATAGCGCCGCAGGTACTATTGACTTTAAAGGTGCTCAAGCTAATAGTAATGATTTAACATTTAGAATTATTCCATCAAACGTGTTTAGTGGAACAATTCATTCGAACTATTTACAAGTAACTGGTGGTGTAACGGGCAATACTCCTGTAATGTCGGCTAACGGTACTGATACAAACGTATCGATGACGTTTTTACCAAAAGGTACTGGTGCATTTAACATTGTTACCGCAAACGGTATTAATCTCACTAGTAATAGTGGTTTAAGTTCTATAATTTATACATCAGCTGGTAATGGTTATACAGCTTTTCCTAACGTAACAATTTCTCCGCCAACTGTAACGAATGGTGTTCA
>Ga0214164_1001106_pt1 | contig 15924 bp, 14 predicted proteins | sample TroBogepilimnion_13_FD_153003 | JGI IMG/M metagenome (GOLD analysis project Ga0214164, IMG submission 153003) | Freshwater microbial communities from Trout Bog Lake, WI - Practice 03JUN2009 epilimnion v4 | ecosystem: Environmental > Aquatic > Freshwater > Lake > Epilimnion/Euphotic zone ...
ACACTTCCCAATTGATTGGTACTCTAACTGGTGCAGTTACCAGCCCAGAGCCATATATTTATGGAACTGCCACTATTCATTTGCTAAGAACTCAGGCTCTTGGTAATGCTTATAAGACACAAATTGAAACCAACACTACTTTGGGTTCAGTAACAGTTATCCCTGATTCGACAGCTTTATCGCCATTTCAGTTAAATAACTGTGTTTTAATGAGTATTCAAGAAACTGCGTTTGATGGTACACAAGCTGGTTTAATTATCCGCTTGCGTGGTGTCTACTCTATTAATGCTTCATTATTTGCTGCATCTTAATGTAAAGGAAAAAAGTGAAAATCGATCGTAATCTGAACCTTGTGATGCAGGTGCAGACTGAGAAAAATGGATTAATTTATATACATTCATCTTCTATCAGTCGATCTGTATTTGAACAATTTTACTTAGAATTAGGAAAAGTATTTAGTCAATGTTTTGATAGTGTTAATCAAGCACATTTAGCTTTATCTGCTCCCCAGTTAGCCTACCCTGCTTTGAAGTCAATAGCGCAAAAGGCTGGCAACTGGGATGGTGCAGGTGGTGTTAAATTTGGTTTGATTAATGAAATTATTAGATTGACCAATGTTGTCTTTGCTGGCGAAAATGGTTGGGAATCTATTCCTCTTGATACCGCTGTAAAGCGTGAAATTTTGGATGAAGATGAGGAAGCGGAAACGCTTAGTTCTTTAGTTTTTTTTACAGCGATCTCCAAGGTCGCACCCAAGGATCTGAAAAATTCTTTCTTGGAGATGGCTGGGTCACTAAGGAATTGGGAACTCACATCATTGGATGCTACGGCATTCATGAATGGCTTGCCGATATTGACCAAAAAAGGCAGTACTGGAAAGAAAGTAAAGGAATCATCGGTTATATCTTAGATTTTTTAACCAATGAAGGTTTTAAAGAATTAATGCAAGAAAATGGCGGTAAATGGGTTGATGCACAAGAATACCGTAACCGCCATTTAATTAAAGCTATTAACAATAGGTCGTTTTTTTAACTGAGAAAAAATTATGGCAACAAAATCGGTTATAGAGATTGAACTTATTGATGAGCAATTTAAAGCTTTTTCTGCTCAATTAAAAGCGATGCAATCCATCATTGCTCAAATGCCAGAGCAATGGAAAGAAATTACTAAAGAAGTTAACGAAGAACAAAAAGCGGAAACCAAAGCTGCTAATGAAGCTGAAAAAGCTCGTAAAAAGAAAATCCAAGAAGAAAAAGAATTTAATAAAATCATAGAAGATCGCAAAAAAGCTTTTATGGATGCTGCTTATTTTACAAGCAACATCGCTAAAAATCTTGCTTCTGGAGCATTATCTATTGCCAAATGGACTGCGTTTGCAGCTATTGGAGGCGGTTTTGGTTTAGGAGGACTTGCCGCTAGTGCAAGTGATTATAGACGTAGAGCACAAGGTTTTGGTACTACAACCGGAGATTTACGCGCTGCCGAAACCAATCTTGGCAGATATGTAGATGTAAATAGCTTATTAAGCAATATTGCTACGATGCGATTAGATCCTTCTCAAGCCTATAAACTTACCCGATTAGGCGCGAATAGAGAAGGAAATACTGTAGATCAATTACAAACAGTAATGACTAAAGCCATTCAAGATTTTGTAGCTCACGGCAAAAATCTTAATTATGCTCAAGCAGTCGGTTTAACAGATATTTTTTCTCCTGAAGATTTAATTCGACTATCTTCGCTTTCCGCTGATGAATTAGAAAAAACTTGGAAGCAATTAGCTGTAGATCGCGAAGCGATGAAATTAAGCGATCAAACAAGCCGTTTATGGCAAGATTTTTGGGTACAGTTAAAAAGAGCAGGTAACGAAATTGAAGTATCGTTTATTAAAAACTTAAAAGATTTAATTCCAACTTTAATTGAATTATCCAAAACTATCACTGATGCGATTACAAATTTGTTATCTAGTGAAAAATTTAAAGAAGCGGTAAAAAGTTTTGCTGCTTACATTAGCGATCCTCAATTTTTAGATAAAGTTAAATATTTTTTCGATGCTTTAGGTCAACTTGGCGAGGGCATGATCTATGTTTTGCGAAAAATTGGCGCATTACCTGAAGATAAAAATGCCGATTTAGCCCACGATAAACGAGTTCAGTTTGAGTTTGCTAAAAAAGATTACGATAAGATGACTGAAACTCAGAAAAAATGGTTTTATGACCCAGCTAAAGATATTAAGTTACTTGAATTAGAAGAAAAATATAAACTTCCAATTGGAACTTTAGATGCGCTTTGGGAACAAGAAAGTAAAAGAGGAAAAAATAAAGGTATAAATTTAAAATCTGGCGCTGAAGGGGATTTTCAATTTATTCCTGCTACACAAAAAGAATACGGTATTACTGACCCTCAAGATTTTAATCAAGAAGCCGAAGCCGCAGCCAGAAAAATGCAAGGTCTATTAAGGCGGTATGCGGGCGATCCTCAAAGAGGTGAAAAAGCCTTTGCCGCTTATAATTGGGGCGAAGGAAATCTTGAAAAAGAAATTGCCAAATATAAGTCCGATTGGATGGGGCATTTACCAAAAGAAACCAAAGACTATCTTGCAAATCAAAGTCAAATTATTGTTCACATTAATAACACTACTGACACTAATGTGGCGGTAAAACAGTTGAGTAACCGATAATGGCAACTAATTCAGTAGGGCAATCAGCTTTTCAACTTGCGTATGAATACTCACCTATTTTGCTTACTGGCGGCAAATTAGGATCGTTTATTCCCGTTCCAATCACCGTTATTACAGAAGCTTTGGATATTCCGGGAATACAAAATGGTGAATTTTTTGCCCACTTTAAACCCTTACCGGGTAGTACTTTGGCGGATTGGCAAATAGCAGAATATCCTTTTGCTAATATGACTATTGCCGCAAATGCTGTTGTACAAAATCCTTTAAGGATTAGTATGTTGATGGTTTGTCCAGCGCAGACTGATGGCGGATACATTCTTAAACAAGCCCAACTAACGCTATTGCAAACTGTTATTCAAAACCATATTCAAGCTGCTGGAACTTTTACAGTAATTACTCCTGCCTATACATACACTAACTGTTTATTGACTTCTTTAAGAGATATAACCAATCCTAGTGATAAACAAGTTCAATTTATGTATCAATGGGATTTTGTACAACCTTTAATTACCAGTTCGGGGGCGGCTTCCGTTTTAGGTAATTTAATGCAAAAAGTAACTAGTGGAGTGCCTGTAACTTTGGCATATTAATAATGACAACTTTTACCACTTTTACCCCTTCTAATATATCTCCATTTCAATTTAGTCCAACTTTGGATGGAATAACTTACAACGCTATTTGTACTTGGAATGTATATGGGAAAAGATATTACATTAATATTTATACCCAAACTCGTACTTTAATAATGAGTCGACCAATTATTGGATCTCCCAATAATTATGATATTAATTTATTATTTGGTTACTTTAAAACTTCAACTTTAATTTATAGAACCAGTAGCAATCAATTTGAAGTAACTCCCTAATGCGTTACTACACAATAGTTATTACTCCTAATCCTACTCAAGGGCAAACTTTTGAACCAATTACTTATACAAGTATTGGATTTTTAGGTGATAACTATTCTTGTTTACAAGTTGATTTAGACATTTATCAAGCACCAAATCATACTCCAGCCCCATTAGGATCAGTTACTATTTATGGTGTAAATTTTGATGATATTAGTCAAAGCAATTATTTGCCGGGTGCTAATATTCAAGTGTTTGTAGGAATGACACCCGGATTACCTTTTGCTAACCCAGATCAATTGGGCTTAATTGTAGAAGGCACAATATTGCAAGCTTTTGGTAATTGGCAGGGAAATAATGTTGCTTTAAGTTTAATTCTTACTAGTGGATCAATTGATCCTAGTGAAAGCATTAACCTTAGGTTAATTTGGAAAAAAGGTGATACTTTAACTTCTGCGGTAACAGAAACTTTAAAAACAGGTTATATTGGAAGTCAAATTACAGGAAGTTTTAGTTCTAATTTGGTAGCAGTTGAAACTCAAGACGGCATATTTCCAACCTTAAAAAGTTTATCTCAATGGATTAATAAAGAAAGTAAAACTATTAACCCATCTCCTAATTATGCTGGAGCATCCATTTTGCCTGTTCCATCAGGATTTAAACTTTATGATAATTTAGAAACAATTGCAGAAAACACTCTTATAAATTATGTAGATTTAATTGGAAATATTACTTGGTTAAATGTAGCAACAATTTCTGTAAAAGTTGTTATGAGAGCCGATTTAGAAGTAGGAAATTACATTAGTTTTCCTGCTTTAGCTCCTGTTTTAAATACTGCTACTTTTGGTCAATATCGTAATAGATTAGCATTTAATGGTGTTTTTCAAATTACTCAATTAAGACATCAAGGAAGCAGTAGACAAGCTAGTGCTGATAGCTGGGTTACAGTTATTGAAGCAAATATTGTAGACCAACCTCAGCAATTGATTTTGGAAGAATAATGAAAAACTTTTCTCAAAAAATCCCTCTTGCTATTTCTTTAGGAAATTTTACAAATCAAGCTGTAGAAGATGGCTTGTCTACTTTGGGTCAAGTTTTTCCTTGCACAGTTAAAGAAGTGGGCGTGGATGGTTCAGGAAATACTATTGTTACAGTTAACTTTGAAGTAAACCCAGTTTCTTCAACTGGAATAAAAATTACACTTCCTGCTGTAACTATTCCTGTTGCTGAAAGTAGTTATGTGCGATTGCCTGTACAAGTTGGAGATCAAGGAATTGCAGTTTCAGCTAGTGTAAGAATAGGCGGAATTACAGGTCTGGGTACTGGTTTAGCACCTTTAAGCCCAGCAAGTAATTTAGGCGCATTGGTATTTATGCCTATCAGTAATGTTAACTGGGAAACTTTAGATCCAGATGCAGTAGTAATTAATGCTCCAAATGGAGCAATTATTCGTACTGTCGATGGAAAAGCGGTAGTTACTATTTCTAAAGATCAAATTAAATTAGACTATAACGGCAAAAATATCATTATTAATGGCTCAAATATTACAATTAATGGTGATTTACAGGTAAATGGAAAAATTAATAGTACTGGTGATATATCAGCAGGAAGTGTCACTATGGAAACCCATACACATAATGTAGTCAATGTTCAAGGCGGACTTGGAACTATTACTACAACGGTTGGAGCAGGATAAATGAGAACTTATGGAATAGATACAAAATCAGGGAATTGGACTTTGTTAACAACAACTCCTATTACAGGAGCTTCAAATCCTTTGGTTTCTGAAATTAATAGTGTTTTTAATACAAATTCTCGTATTACAAGTACTTTATATACTGCTCTAATAACTTTTACCATAGGATCTTCTGTAATAAATAATGGTGATTTATTGCAAAATGATGTGATTATTAATAGTAATGGAAATGTCTTATATAATTCTTGGCAAGATATTACTCAAGGGTTTACCCTAACTAGCAATCCTTTGCCAACAAATGTGGCAATTCAACAAGGTGGTTTTATTTCATTTTTGGCTAATTATGGATTGACTGCTGGTGAAGAAATTATTGTTGATCCCGGCTATATTTGGCTGGCTACTTTGGCGCAAACTTTAAGACTAAATACTAATGAAAGCCCTTTTTACGCCAACTATGGAATTGCTGGTGAACAATCAGTACAAACACAAATTGCGCCTACTATTGACATTACCAGAACACAGCAACAATATGCTCCATATTTTTCAAGTTTGACCATTTTTAAACAACCAAATACAGTTAACCCAACTTATAATGTTACAGCGGTATTTTTAAATGGCACAACGATTCAATCTGTTATAGCAACTTAGGAATAGATAATGGCAACAATGACTTCCGCAGGGGCAATACCTTCTAGCCCAACAGCACTTTTAAATGCTGAGATAGCAGCAGCTACAGCCCTTTCTCCCGGTTTAACAGCCAATTTGCCCGGATCTTTGATTGAAGATTTGGCTTCTACTGCTGCGGGTGCTTTGGTTATTCAAGATCAAGCTTATGTAGACTTGATTAACTCTGTTAGTCCTTTTGTTGCTAATGCTGCTATTTTGTATGAATTAGGGGCTGTTTATGGCGTAGCTCAAGGTAAAGGATCAAATACCTCTGTTTATGTCAATTTCTATGGATCAACACCCGGTTTTGTTATTCCACCGGGTTTTATCATTTCTGATGGTTCTTATCAATATGTTGTTCAAGATGGTGGAATTATTGCCTCTGATGGTACTAGCGCATCTTTATATTGCCTTGCATCAATAAGTGGATCTTGGGCAGTACCAATTGGAACTGTGACTGTTGTAATTACTTCTATTCCTTCAGGCGTAACCTTACTTTGTACCAACCAAAGTACAGGTATCCCGGGTGCTTCAGCGCAAACTTTAACTGATTATCAGGCTCAAGTTATTCAAGCTGGAAAAGCAGTTGCTCAAGGAATGCCTAGCTTTTTAAGAACTCAACTAGAAAATGTTTCTGGGGTTCAAGCAAGGCTTATTTCGATTCAACAAGCGGGTACAAATTGGCAGATTATTGTGGGTGGCGGAGATCCATACCAAGTAGCTAATGCCATTTTTACAGGTCTTTTTGATATTGGTAATTTGGTGGGATCTACTTTTACGGTATCTAATATTACCGCCGCTACAAATGCGGTCATTACTACCCCATATAATCCACAATATATCGTTGGGCAAACCATTACTGTAGCGGGCGCAACCCCTTCAGCTTATAACACTACTTATATCATTACAGGACTTAGTTATTCTTACACTGGAACGGGGGTAGTTACTACTATTACTACTAGCAAAAATAGTTCTGCTTTTGGTGCTTTTACTAGCACTAGCGCGTATTTGACCCCAAATACTAGAAATCCTAACCCTGCAATCAGTATTTACGACTACCCAAATACTTACACTATTCCGTTTATTATTCCACCAGCACAAATTGTCAATGTGGCTTTAACTTGGAATACAATTTCAACCAGTTTCGTATCGCCTACTTCAGTAGCGGCTGCGGGTATTCCTGCAATTGTTTCTTACATTAACAGCATTACAGTAGGTCAACCAATTAACATTTTTGAATTACAAGCGGTTTTCCAAGCTGCTGTAGTCAATTTAGTGCCAACCCCATTACTATCAAAAATCAGTTTTGCTGTTGAAATTAATGGAGTTTCAGTTTCCCCTGAATCTGGCACAGGCTTAATCTATGGCGATCCACAGTCTTTCTTTGAAACTACTTCTGCTTATGTAACAGTTGTTCAAGGCTAATCATGGTAGAAACTATATTACCTGCATATTTATATCAGCAATATAACAATGACCCTGATTTATTGGCATTTTTTACTGCATATAATAATACTTCGCAACAATATTTAGATAATATTAATAGTCTAAATTTGCCTATTTATACTCAACAATCTAATCAATTGTTGGATTTGGTGGGAAATGGTATTTATGGGATTCCTAGACCTTATATTCCTTTTGGAACTACCACTTTAACTGGTGGCGAATATGACGCCAATCCTTATGACACTATTCCTTACAACGAAGGGATTATTTCGGTTCAGGGTATTCCAATTACTTCCTTGGTTTGGTCTAACACCAATGGCGGTACAGTTACTGGAACAACCGCAACGACTCCAGTAGGGATTACAACAGGATCTATCTATCTAGCTACCATTACTGGAGTTGTACCCCCTGCTTACAATGGTACTTTTGAGCTTACTCAAACTGGGGCTACTACTTTTACCTATTCTTTGCCAGAACCTACTTCTCCCGGAGTAGTAACAACCCTAGGTCAAGTTGGATCTACAGTTTCTTTTGCTAATGATGATATTTATAAAAGAACTATCACTTGGAATTTTTATAAAGGCGACGGCACTCAATTTAATACTAGATGGCTTAAAAACAGGGTTTATCGTTTTTTAGTCCAATCTAATGGTATACCTGCGCCCATCCCCAATACCTATGAAGTTGAAGTTAATTTTTCTACAGGAAATGTGGTCAGCATTGTAGTTGGGGGAGCAATTAATACTTATGCTTCAATTTTAAGCGCATTAATCAATAATGGCACGTTACAACTGCCTTTTCAGTATACATTTTCAGTGTCTTACTGATACAATTACAGGAAATTATAGGGGTTATCTATGGCTACACTACTGTTTGCTAACAATATACAAACGACTTTAGCGACAAGTATCACCTCTACTCAAACTTCAGTTACCCTAGCTTCTACAGCAGGGCTTCCAAATCCTACTACTGGTCAATATTTTATTATGACCTTTACCAATGGATCTACAAATGAAGTGGTTTGGGTAACAGCGGTTTCAGGCAGTACTATTACTTGTGTTAGAGCACAAGAAGGTACAAGCGCAAATGCTTTTGCTTTTGGATCTTATGCAAGTTGTTTCCCAACTGCGGGAACAATGCAAGATTTAATTCAAATAGATCAACTCCAAAACGGCTCTTATACCTTTGCTAATGGCGCAGGTATAGCAAATGCTTTAACTGCCACCATTTCTTCAAATTTAACATCGCTTTCTAATGGCTTTCAATTTGTTGTTAATGCCGCAAATGCCAATACTGGCGCAGCTACCCTTAATTTAACTTTGAGTTCTACTATTGCTGGCGGCGGTTCAATTAGTACAGGAGCATTGCCAATCTATAAAAATGGCAATTCTTCATTAACTGGTGGCGAAATTACTGGTTCAAATTACTTATGTTTGATGACCTACAATTCCAATTACAATGGTGGATCTGGTGCATTTGTATTGGAAAACCCCTACAATGCGGTAACTGGTGTAGTCGGTATTACACAAGTACAAGATGAATATTTTACTTATAATGCTGTAGGCGGCTCATCTGATGCTTTAACTTTAAATGTCCCCGCCGGTTTAACCAGTTTAGTTGATGGAGCTGTAGTTACTTTTAGAAATACAGTAGCTGCTAACTCTACTACTACTCCTACTTTAAATGTCACTTATGGCTCTACAGCCACAGGCGCAACAGTCATTAAAAAATATGCTAGTGTGCCATTATCTGCTGGTGATACAGGCGGTGTGGGGTATGTTTGTCAATTAGTTTATAGTTCAGCCGCTTCTGCTTGGATGTTATTAAATCCTGCACCGGGAGTGGCTGGTGGTGTAACTTCAATTACTGCTGGAACAGGTATTACCGCTTCTAGTCCTTCTGGTGCAGTTACTCTTACCAATAGCGGAGTTATTACAGTTAATGGATCTGCGGGCGCAGTAACAGTTACCCCTACAAGTATTGGTGCTTTAGCTTTAAGTTCAACCGGAGATCAAACTGTTAATACTGGTTCTGGTCATGTAATTTTTACAAGTTATATTGAACCTAGTGCAGTTATTATTGGTGGTAGTGGAGTTGTTTATCCGGGGATTCAAGTTTACAGTAGTGGAGTTGGTGGTGGATTTGTAGGCGTATTAACGCCAACTTCAGTTCAATTTGCTACTATTGATGGTGGTACAGCAATTCAAACTAATAGCGGTGCAAATTTATACGCTAAAGTTGCAAATCAACTTTGTTGGATTGCAGACTCTCTTGGTAGTCTTACTATTTCTAACAATTTAACTGCTTCTAGTAACCTATATGTTACTTATGGTACAGGATACAAACCGGGTGGAGGTTCTTGGTCTGTACCAATTTCTGATAAAAGACTTAAAGAAAATATTACCGCTTTAACAGGGTCTTTAGATTTTATTAATAAATTAAATCCAGTTACTTTTGATTTAAAAATACCAACCGAAAATGAACCTACAGTTGGATTTATTGCTCAAGAAGTTCAAAAAGTATTACCCTTATGTGTTACTTCAAGAGAGCCAACTAAAGAAGAAGCAAAATATGTTTCAGATAAAGTTTTAACTTATGGTTTTCATGGAGATATGACAGCATATCTTGTTGGTGCAATTAAAGAACTTAACGCAATGGTAGAAAATCAAGCAGCGCAAATCGCTGCGCTAAATAAAAAGGTAGGATTATGACATACAACTATGGTAGCCCCATCACAGGCACACTTACTGGTACAACCGCTACGGTAGTGTTGCCTAATCTGGTTTATCCAGCAACTTTGGTTTTAAATTCTGCGGCTGGTGGTCGTGCTATTCAATTATCTTTGGATAGTGGAACAACATTTTTGACTGCGGTTACCCCAACAGGAACAGCAACAGGTCAAATTTATTATGTCTTGACCTTCCCAGTAACTACAGTAAAATTCACTGGAGCAGCAGCCGATACATATAGTATTCTTTAATAGTGCTTAGATAGGACTTGCCATGACAACTCTGCTTTTTGCCAATCAAGCACAAACCACTTTAGCTTTACCTGTAACTTCTACTGATACAAGCATTACTGTTGCTAGTGGCACTGCTCAATATTTTCCACAGCCCATTGCAGGGCAAGCCTTTAAATTAACCATTATTAATGCAACCAATAATTTGGTTACAGAAATTTGTAATGTAACCAATGTAAATGGTGATGTATTAACTGTACAAAGAGCACAAGAAGGCACAGTTGCACAAGCATGGCAGATTGGTGATTTTGTTGCCAATTTAGTTACTGCAGGAACAATGCAAACTTTTTCACAAGGTTATACCATTAGTGGTTATTCAGGCTATAGTGGTTTTTCTGGCTATTCAGGCATGGGAATCTCAGGCTATAGCGGATTTTCGGGTAGCAACGGATTAAACGGACAATCGGGTTTTAGCGGATCTTCTGGATTTAGCGGCAGCGGAGTTTCAGGTTTTAGCGGTCATTCAGGTTATAGCGGAGATAATGGTATTTCTGGCTATAGCGGTTTTTCAGGGTATTCCGGAATTGCTACTTCTGGTTATAGCGGATTTTCAGGCTATTCTGGACAAGTTGGAACTTCAGGCTATTCAGGATTTAGCGGATCAGGAGTTTCAGGTTTTAGTGGAACTAATGGTTATTCAGGAATTTCAGGTTATAGCGGTTCAGGTATTTCAGGCTATAGTGGCTCAGGCATTAGCGGATTCTCAGGCTACTCTGGCAGTGGCATAAGCGGCTTTAGTGGAACTTCTGGTTATAGTGGCTCTGGAATCAGTGGCTTCTCAGGTTATAGTGGTTCTGGACTTAGCGGATTTTCTGGATTTTCAGGAATTGGCATTAGCGGTTTTAGCGGATATTCTGGAAGCCAAGGTTTATCAGGAACTAGCGGATATTCTGGAAGTGGTATATCTGGATTTTCGGGTTACTCTGGTAGTGGACTTTCTGGATTTTCAGGCTACAGCGGATTAAATGGTGCTTCAGCTTCTAGTGGCTATTCGGGCTACAGCGGCACTTCAGGCTACTCAGGAAACGGTATAAGCGGCTATTCAGGCTTTAGTGGCATTAGTGGCTACTCAGGTCTTGGAGTGTCTGGTTTCTCAGGCTATAGCGGAAATTCAGGACTTAGCGGTTTTTCAGGTTACTCTGGCGCACAAGGCGCATCCATTAATTTAAAAGGAACAGTAGCCACTGTTGCTGATTTACCCTCTACTGGTAATAACCCTAATGATGCTTATATTGTTCAAGCAGATGGTGATCTATATGTATGGAATGGATCAGCTTGGTTTAATGCTGGTCAAATTGTAGGTACATCGGGTCAAAGCGGTTATTCTGGTTACAGCGGCTATAGCGGTCAAGGTGCTTCTGGTTACTCAGGAGTCAGTGGACTTTCAGGTTATAGCGGCTATAGCGGAAGTGGTATATCGGGTTATTCTGGATACAGCGGTTCTGGCATTTCTGGTTTCTCTGGTTATAGCGGTAGCGGCATATCAGGCTTTTCTGGAGCTTCAGGAATCAACGGATTTTCAGGATTTAGCGGTTATTCAGGAATTAGCGGCTACTCAGGGTATTCGGGCAGTGGAGTATCGGGATTTTCTGGCTATAGTGGAAGTGGTTTAAGTGGTTTCTCAGGTTTTTCTGGAAGCGGTATTTCTGGATTTTCAGGATTTTCTGGTTATAGTGGACTTGGTTTATCAGGATATTCTGGATATTCTGGTGCTGTAGGTGCTGGTGGTGCAATTGGTAATTGGGGTTCTTTTTATGACACTACCAATCAAACTGCTTCAAGCACAACTGCATCTTACATAATCAATATTGGATCTACCGATCCTAATAGCACTGGTGTAAGCATTGTTTCTGACAATAGAATTACATTTGCTAATGCTGGTGTCTATGATATTCAATATTCTGTTCAATTTACCAATACTGATACTGGTTCAGGTAATGACAATGTTGATATTTGGATTAGACTAAATGGCACAGATGTTGCTGATTCCAATAGTATATTTAATATACCTAGATCACAAGGCGGAACTAATGGTTATTTAATCGCTGTTACTCCATATACTTTAAAGCTAAATGCTGGTGATTATGTTCAATTAGTTTGGGCGGTTTCTAATACTAAAATTTCCATTGTTACTACTGGAGCACAAACAAGCCCTACAGTTCCAGTAACTCCCGGTGTTATTGTTTCTGCCACACAAGTAATGTACACACAATCGGGTTATAGTGGCATTAGCGGTTTTTCAGGAATTTCGGGCTACAGTGGAATTTCGGGTTATAGCGGAATTTCGGGCTACAGTGGCAGTGGTATTTCTGGCTATTCTGGTTCAGGCATTTCTGGATACAGTGGATATAGCGGTTCAGGAGTATCTGGATTCTCAGGCTATTCTGGTGCAAATGTATCGGGTTATTCTGGGTTCTCTGGTTATTCTGGTGCTACTGTTTCTGGATATTCTGGATTTTCAGGTATTAGCGGATATAGTGGCACTGCAGTATCAGGCTATTCTGGTTATAGCGGTAGCGGTATTTCAGGATTTTCAGGTGCTTCTGGAATTTCTGGATATAGTGGTCAAGCTTTAAGTGCGACTTATACTCGTACTAGCTTTACTGCATCTGCAAGCCAAACTACTTTTACTGTTTCTTATACCGTTGGATATGTAGAAGTTTATGTCAATGGTGTATTCCTAAATGGTGCTGATTTTACAGCCACCAATGGCACTACTGTAGTTTTAGGAACAGCTTGTGCTTCTGGTGATATTGTTGATATTGTTGCATTTACAACAGTTAACATTGGTCTTGCTGGCAATATTGCTGGCGGTGCGGCAAGTCAATTGGTATATCAAACTGGTGTTAATACTACTGGATTTATTGCAAATGGAACTTCAGGTCAAGTATTAACTTCTGCTGGATCTTCTGTACCAACTTGGAATACTCCGTTGCAACTTAGTGGAAATAATACTTGGACAGGAACACAAACTTTTAGTGGATCTTCAAGTGTATTTGCTGAAATAGCACAAAATATTGCAGAATCTGTTTATGTCATATCTGGTTATCCTGCTTCTACACAAAATTATTACTTAAATAATGGCGCAGTTCAATATTACACTTCTAATGCAAATAATAATTGGATTATTAATTTAGCTTTTAGTTCTGGTACAGGTATGAACTCTGCATTATCTACTGGTCAATCAGTAACAATGGCTTTATTAACCACTCAAGGTTCTACTGCTTATTATAATACTGCGATCTATGTAGATGGTACAGGTTCTGGCGTAACTACTATTTGGCAAGGTGGCGCACCAACCAAAGGTAATGCTTCAGGGGTTGATGTTTATACCTATACTATTATTAAAACGGCTTCTGCAACATTTACTGTATTAGCTTCTCAAACTCAGTTTAAATAATATGCCAACAATCATTACAAGAGGTGGTGCTTCTGCTAGAGCTTATGGCTTTGGTGGCGGCGCAAGTATAGTTACAGGTTCACAATCCTATACAACTGCTGGTACTTATTCTTGGGTTGCTCCTGCTGGGGTTACTAAAATATCAGTTTTAACTGTAGGCGGCGCAGGTAGTGGAGCTAGAGGTAATGCTGCAACTGGTGGTTCTGGTGGCGGTTTGGGCTATAAAAATAATTATTCAGTAACACCCAGTACATCTTACACTGTGGTAGTTGGTAATGGTGGAGCATACCCTACAAGCGGTGGCAATGGTAACAATGGCGGAAATTCTTATTTTATTTCTACTTGTGTTGTAAAAGGCGGTAATGGTGGAGGTGGAAATCAATCAGTTTCTAATATTTGTGGAGGCACATATACTGGAGATGGTGGCGGTAATGGAGGACAAGTTTTTGCTGGCGGCGGTTATAACAGGGCTGGCGGTGGCGGTGCTGGAGGTTATTCTGGAGATGGTGGATCTTCTAGGGGAAATAATCAAAACGGTTGCGCTGGAGCAGGTGGCGGTGGCGGTGCTGGAGGTGCTGCTCGATATGCCGGATGCTGTGGATATGTTCAATCTGGTGCAGGTGGCGGTGTAGGACTATTTGGACAAGGTTGCAATGGAGCTGGAGGTTGTCACTATTGTAGTTGCAATCCCGGAGGATATGGAGGATCAGGTGGATTAAGAGGTTCTTTTGGTGGGGCTTTCCAATGCCACACTAATCCCGGCGGTTTATATGGCGGTGGTGGTGGCAGTGGAACTTATCACTATTGTGGAAGTCCAGCCAATGTTGCTGGCGGCGCTGGCGCTGCTGGAGCAGTCCGTATTGTTTACCCCGGTTCTACTCGTCAATTCCCATCAACTTGTGTAGGCTCTCCTTAACTTAGAGAAACAAAATGAACTTATATATTGAAACTGACGAAAACGGTAATACTAAAAATCATCCTGCTTTTGAGGATAATCTCATACAGGCTTTTGGAAAAGTGCCAGATCATTGGGAAAAGTTTATTCGTGTTGAAAGACCTATTCCAACGGTATATCAAGTATTAGTTAGCGAAGAACCAACTTATGAAAAAGTGAATGGTGTTTGGACGGATGTATGGGCATTGCGTGATATGACTGCGGATGAAAAAGCTGCTAAACAGCAAGCGGCTAAAGACCTGTGGGCGAAAAGACCAAACCTTGCTAACTTCTCAGCATGGATTTTTAATGAAGCTACTTGCCAATATGAGCCACCAATTCCTATGCCAACTGACGGTAAACCATATCGTTGGGATGGCGCAACTAATTCATGGATAGAATTTACTCCACCAACTCAAGTAGGATAATTTATGACTTTAAATCGCAATCTATCTATCCTTGCTGAAAATGCCAATACTTCTGGTACTTTGGCAAACTTTACTATTGATGGCACAAATGGAGCAGGGTATATAAATGTGCCTTTTAACAGTCAATCAACAGCTTATACATTAGTTTTATCTGATGCAGGTAAAGTTATCTACCACCCATCTACTGATGCCAATGCTAGAACCTTTACTATTCCTGCAAATGGTTCTGTAGCTTATCCAGTTGGTACTGCAATTAGTTTTATTAATATGACATCACAAAATGTGACTATTGCAATTACTACTGACACTATGTACCTTTCTTCTGCTGGCACTACAGGCTCTAGAACACTAGCTCAATATGGATCAGCAACTGCAATTAAAATGACTTCAACTACTTGGCTAATTTCTGGATCAGGATTGACCTAATATGGCTGGATCACTACAAGCTGTTTTTCAAAATCAAAGAAGTTTTGGTGCACCTCCCGGTTCACAATCTTATACAACTGCTGGTACTTACTCTTGGGTTGCTCCAACAGGAGTAACTAAAGTATCTATTGTTGCCATTGGAGGTGGCGGGGCTTCTAATGCTGGGGGTCTTGGTTATAAAAATAATTACTCTGTCACTCCCGGTAACTCATACACAGTTGTTGTTGGAAATGGCGGTGCGGGTGGGTCGTCTGGAGGAAATAGTTACTTCTGCACTGTGTGTGTTGTACGCGGTGGGTCTTCAGGATTTACGGGTGACGGCGGTGGTAGCGGTGGGGCTAGGGCTGGTGGGGCTGGCGGGTATTCTGGCGCGGGTGGGGCAGGC
>Ga0214164_1001109_pt1 | contig 15909 bp, 13 predicted proteins | sample TroBogepilimnion_13_FD_153003 | JGI IMG/M metagenome (GOLD analysis project Ga0214164, IMG submission 153003) | Freshwater microbial communities from Trout Bog Lake, WI - Practice 03JUN2009 epilimnion v4 | ecosystem: Environmental > Aquatic > Freshwater > Lake > Epilimnion/Euphotic zone ...
GCGGCTGCGGCAGCGGCTGCCGCAGCAACTACCTTCTCCTTTTCAGCCTTCTCTTTAGCCGCCTTCTCAGCAGCTTTCTTGCGCTCCTCTAGGGCTTTCTCAGCTGCCACCGCCTTGGCGGCTCGTTCTTCAGGCGTAATGAACGTATCGTCAAGAGCCTTAATAATTTCGGGCTTCTTGAGACCCTTAATATCAACCTTCTTCTTTGCGCACCACTTCTTGAGATCATCAACTAGCATGTTCCTGATGTCTTCCCGTCGGAGTTCCTGCGTGTCTACAATAGATAGGGCAGGTCCTAGTAGAAATTGAGCACACTCCTTTTTGAATTTAAGGAAGATAGGACACGTCTCACTAAATGCCACCTTTGTCGTCGCCGGCGTAGGAAGCTTATCGTAGTCCTTGGCTTCGTTTGGAATAAAGTTCACAATCGCAATACGACCATTGTAATCGTTGTGATTATTAGATTGCCCAATCATTTTATGGATTGGACGAGCTTCAATAAATCGCCCATCTAGACCCATATGAACCCGACTAGAGCTCATATTACGACATCCATACGTAGGAAACTCTTTAGAGAGCACCTTATCGTCTAGAATGAGGTACTCTTTCGCAGTCCAGCTACTATCGCTATCAAACGCGCCTATCTTAGGACCACGAAGGATCCTAGCACGACCAGCCTTGACCTCATCCTCTAGGACTTCTGCCAGAGTCTTCCAGTTACGCGAATCTTCCTTCTGGACCAGCTTATCGCCCTCGTATACTTCTACCTCAAAGGTGGTCGCGGCAAGTGGAATGCGTGAATAGCGCGTGCAAATAATCTCCTTGAGAGCGCCAAATAGACGCGACGGATTGGTATAGTCGCCAAGCACTTTAGGGTTAAAACGGATGGTCCAGCGCAGACCACACGGGTTGAGATTCGTATCGTCGTCTGTAATACTCTTAGGTGTCTTGAGACCAAGGAAGGGACCCGTAATTTCAACTAGATCGGTCGTGTGTCCAACGCGACGACTCTTCGTACGATATTCAAGTTTCCATTCGGCGGTCTCGTACTCAGGCATCCACTTAGCCAGCATTTTCTTAGTGCCTTGACCATAGCGATGGTGAACGGTTATAGAATTAGCACTTGCCCACACAAGTAGGCGCGCAAGAGCTTCATCGCTAATAATACCACCACCATTATCCTCCACGATTAGAATACCTAGAGTTCCTGGAGGACTACCCGCTGGAGGCAGCCGAATAGTTATCTTAATCGTAGAGGCACATCCGTGCGAAATAGAACCATCATAAAGTTCAGGTAGAGTGAGGAGGGACGCAGGATAGTCATTGGTGTAGTCCATATTATCATTTGCCGCCGCGCGCCAATAGCCATGGTTTGCGGCATACTCAGGTAGTTCTTTGTAGGACGACATTGTGGTAACTGCCTAAAAAAATAATACCATCCCTCAAATTTTTTCGATCCGCTATTTACTCCATATAGTTCTTGGCGAGCGGCTCCCAAGTCGCCGCCTCATCAGGATAAATGCCATCGGCGTTTGCGACCAATCGGTCGATGCCTGGTACATCGTGAATATATACTACCCATACCAGCGTGTCTATTAACGCAATATCCAGATAGCAAGGAGTGCCAGTCTTCATAGCTCCGCCACCACCATATGCGAGCTCGACCTTATCAATAACCTCAGTAAGGTAGCGAGGTTTACGCGTTCCGCCACGAGTGCTCTGTACACTTGCTGCGTGGAAAGGATAGTGCTCGTCGTCAGTGTCTGGATGCTCCTTAAACGTTGTCTTTTTGTCAATCAGAGTAGCGTATCCCTTGAAGTGCTCATAATTCTTGAACACGCGGTACCCCTTGCCCTTGATGTCGTGCGCCACTTTGCCACGCGCGGCACGATTCTTATCGAACTGCGTTGGGACCGTGCGACCCTCTTCGTAGAGAATGCGCGGCAGGTAAATGGCGATGTTTTCCTGCTTCTTAATCTTCTTCTCCATACGAGACGTGGTGATAATCAGCGGCTTTACGTATCTAGCATAGATGGACAGCCCCTTAAGATTACCGGCAAGGCGGCACGCAAGCTGATACGCATCAGACGGACTCGCCACATTTGGCAGAATCGCACCGTCAAGCATAAAGTGCTCTCCCTGAAAGGTAATACCCTCCTTGATACAATTGAGTCCCGTTATGAAGAACGGAACATCGTTAAGTTGCGGGTATTCGCGAAAGAGGCGCGCCAGCACGTCTTTCGGTTCCTCCTTATTCTCATTATACTTATTGTACTCAATCACCTCACCATTCACTTGAATGGTCAGAGACTTCTCCTTGCCGTTCAGTTTGAGACCAGCCCATCCACGACTGAATAGGAAATCGCAAATGGCATCGTGTGTAATAGTCATAGAGTTGCCTGGAATAAGCCAGTGCTTTCCAGGCACCTCAATCATTGTAAGAAGTTCAGGATTGTTGAAGATTTGTAGGATGTATCCTGGAGCGCCAGTAGACATATCAAACGGACCTGCTTCATCTACCGATTCGTTGTCGTCAGGCACGAGCGGTTCTACAATACGCCATTCGCACTCGTGTAGGCTACGATATACGTCAGGATGCGTACATTGGTAAGGAATACGTGGAATATTGAAGTACTTATCAATAGGGTCCCACGATGCCGTAACTAGGGTAACACGCGCAATCTTGGATAAAGAGAGTGCGCGGTTGAACTTCGGCTTGAGGAGTAGCTTGATACACTTATGGGCTTCATCAATCCAAAGATTAATCTTGCGCTTGAAGTGCTTTGAGCTCTGTAGCCGTTCAAGAACCTTAAGCAGCTTCTTGAAACGCGCAGCGTTCGCGCAGCACACAATCATACTTACAATCTCGTCAACAATATCAAACGCAAGCTCGATCGGCTCCCGCCTGGCAGAACAGGTCCACGTTTCGGCACCATTGCGGAGGACCGCATACTCTGCGCCATCGTCTTCAGCCTCACTGTCCGTATTGATACTATCACTATCATCGTCCATTTCTGGACCAAGGTCGGCATTTAGACGATTCATTGTTTGACTGACAAGCAGTTTGTTGTTGGATGAAATCATAATATTCAAATCGTCCGCGCCATTGTCGTTCCGTGTAATCTTCATATACTCGGCGATCTTCTCCTCCATTTTACGTGTTTTGCCTGACTGACCAGGCAACTGAATACCATTGACTTTTTCAGAGCCAACTATGGGTGGCTGCTTATCACGGCGAGACTGCGCTGCGCCCATTTTGATGGGTCGAGCAGACCCCGTCTGGGTCCTTCAATTTTCGACCATCTTACTAGGATGGCAAAGAACGCCGATAGTTTATTCAACATGGTCATCGCACTTGTTGCGATAGGTATTTTATACGCGCTTTATCGATGTGTAGAGTCCCATCAACCACCAACGATTCATAGTATTCATGTGATTAACCTCGACCGCGATACAAAGCGTTGGGAGTCTATTCAGGCACAAGCAAATCAGCTAGGTCTTACAGTGAATCGGTTCAAAGCAATATACGGCAAGGATATTCCCTACAATCAGATGCGTGTACACGGTGTGGGAAATGCGATGGTGCGAGCAGACCGCAACGACCATAGAGGCGAAAAACTACACAATCTTGGCGTGGTTGGTTGCTATCTATCCCATCGCGCGCTTATCGAACAGTTAGGCACAATGAACGTTCCCGATTCCTACGGACATCTTATTTTAGAGGACGACGTAAGCCTACCAGCGGATTTCTTACAGCCTGGCGGTTCATGGGACAAACTCAAACATCGTATTCCAGCCGATTGGGATATGATATGGTTTCGTATGTGGAAACCGCTCGGCAGCGATGTAGCCCCTGGTATTATAAAACTCAAATCGGATCCACGTATTCGAGTGAATCTTGGTACATTTGCCTATGTTGTACGCCACGGTGCGATTCGCGACAAGATTCTACCGGCGCTCAAATATATGAACGATGCCTTTGACGAGCAGATAAATCATCATTTTAATGAGTGGAATTGCTACGTTTTACATCCTGGTATTATTGATATTAATGACGAGTTACAGGCGGATTCGGCGATTAATGCCATTAATATAACGCCGAAATCTGTCTAAAGCCACCTACACAAATATAAATATCGAAATGCTTATTTCTTCTGATACAATTCTAACAATCTTGAAGCATTTCGGTATTCAAATTACCGGTGTACTTCATATTGGCGCACACGAATGTGAGGAGATGGATATTTATAAAGGGTTTGGTCTAACTCCGAACAATATAACGTGGTTGGACGCAATTCCAGATAAGGTGGAGAAGGCAAGGGCGCGAGGCATACCAAATGTGTATAATGCCATTGTGAGGCATAAGGACGATATAATGACGAAACTCAATATTTCAAATAATACTCAATCCTCGAGTATTTTTGACCTTGGCGATATACATAAGCGTGAACACCCTGAGGTAGAGTATACATCATCGCTTGTTGCGCCGTCCATTACCATTGACACATTTTGTGAGCGTCATAAGATAGATATCGCAAAGAATAATTTTTGGAATATAGATATTCAAGGAGCAGAATTTGAGGCACTTGTTGGCGGTGAAAAGTGTCTCCAATTCGCAAAGGTGCTTTACTTGGAAATTAATGAGCAAGAGGTATACAATGGATGTATATTAAAGCCGATGCTCGACTATTATCTGGAGTCGCAGGGATTTGTATGTGTCGCTGTACAGATGTGGAAAAATGCGGGTTGGGGCGATGCTATTTACATTCGTAAATAGTTTATAAATACCACGGACGTCCTGCCGTACGCATCGCCCAATAATTACCGTTTTCTTTAATTTGTGCCTGAGTCTTAGGATCAAAGGCATCTAGACATAATTTGGAAAAATCCCAACTTTTGTGTAGCATTTCTTCATATTTTTCATTTAAATACTCTGGTGTAATTTCCGAGTAATCTTCCGTATAGAGAATAGGGCAATTACCATACTTTTCAAACATACTGTCGCGTCGTTCTACAATAGGTATACAACCCGCCATAAGCGCTTCATAATGTCGATGACAATCGATACCATTTCCTTCAGGAGACACCACAAATTTATAATAGGGCAATAAGCGTATGTAGGATGGATGAGGAATAATTATATTTTTAATTCCGTTGCTTTCCAAGGTTTGCATTATAAAGGAGCGGTTAATACCGTTAGGGCGCCGGAGTGAATCACTTGTTCCACCAAGTGCACACAGGACTGTATGGGTGTGAGGACCAATCTGAATCTTATCAAGTGAACCATTGTAATTTATAATTTCCCAATTCATTCCTATAGAAAACGGAACCCATTCGTCGTTGAGCCGGTCAAATTCTGAACAATTATACATAAGTTGTTCGCGACGCTTTAGCGTCCGCTGCCATTCAGCAAGTGTCATTTGATACATGTTGAATTATATTTGTATACGCTCTTTAAACAATTTAAGTTTAAAGATGTTCGTCGTGATTATAACAGTTGCTATGATACTACTTTCACTATGTATTCCAACAATGGACCGATGGTCGTTTTTAGAAAAGAATTTACCTGAGTATCTGACAAATCCTTATATTGATGAGATTGTTATTTGTGATGAAAATGGCAACGACGCAAATAAAATTCGTGCTCGGTTTCCAGATCCAAAGATTCGGCTATATGTAAATGATAGTTGCTTGGGTCCTTATCGTAATAAGCGCAAGGTTGTATCGCTCGCTAAACACAAGTTTGTATGTTTAATGGATTCGGATAATTTTGCCCCATTGTCTTATTTTGAGGCGTGGGAAGCGTTCCTAAACGGCAATGAACCGAACGAGCGGGTGGTGTACGCGCCGTATCGGACAATTCCGCAGGGTGACCATAAAGGGTTTGATTATTCGCTCATAAGGAACGTATATATTACACGTAATAATTTCAAGTATTATTGGAAAAATGTAGGATATATAACCGGATCACTATACAATACGGGTAATTACATTGTATCGAAGTCGTTGTTTATGGCGTCTGAATCGGATCCTGAATTCAAGCATCTGGAGGGACATAGGTCGACGGATGTGAGCGATGTGATTGTTCAGAACTATTTTATTTGGAAGAACGGAAACGGTATGATGGTAGTGGTCCCTGGTATGGACTATCATCATATTGTTCACGAGGGTAGTTTTTATCTACAGAATTCAGCGCACGTAAACACGTCTATGTTAGACAACTTTATGGCGTATTAATATGATGTGCGAATTTAAACCCGTAATTATTTAGATAAATAACTATGAGTTTAGTATTTTTATTTTATACACACAGTGATTATAGTGATATTTGGACTATTGTAAGCGATACATCTCAAATTATTCCAAAGAACTATAAGCGTCTTATTGCCATCAATTCAAATAGTCCGACCCAACCGTCTGGGTTCGATGGTATTATAACATATGATGAAACGCTAGCGTATTCAGATAGAGTCTTATCAATACTCAATCAACTTGATACCGAATATGTAGCATTTATTCACGACAACGATTTATTAATGAGTTTCTCAGATACAATTTTTACCGACCTTTTTTCCATTGTAAGAAACTATAAAATAGACCGATGTATTTTTGGAATTATTGGACATAATAACGGTTCAATCCATCATAGCCAATTTAGTCTCGTGAAGTCTACAAATACTCAAACTCCGCATTTTTTGATTCCATATGATGTGGGTCCGTCCATTTGGAAAGTACAATCGTTTAAGGACGGACTGAGTCTTATTCCGAACACATCATATCGAGATATTGAAAGTTCTGCGATTCAGAAATATTGTGGGGAGCAACTCAATATCTATGGATTTGCTCTAAATGACCCAAATCATCCATATTATGTTATAGGACGCCCTTTTACTGAGACATTTCAGTTTCTACATTTATTTGTTCGTGGCAAGTTATACGAATCGTATGTTTACATGGATCAAGAAGAGAATTTTAAGACTCTTATGAGTAAATATCCGGCGTTAATGAATCGTAGTATGAATGACGATTCTTATTCCGTATTTCATTATCTATGTCCGCGAACGATGTAGGGGTCGTCATAAGCGTTCCATATGGGTCGTCATAAGCGTTCCATATGGGTTAAATTAATCAAATCTAGAATAAGTGAAGATGGAAGAGGAGCCTGTGGCTATTCTTGTATCTGGTTTAGCTCGTTCATTTAATGAACATCTATACGCTTTCCTGAAGCAGTTGCCGTCCCATTATCATTTATTCATATCCTTTGCGCGCTCCGATACTAAAGATCATTTTATAAATACACCACACGCTATAGACTATTTGTTAGAAAATCCATGTGTCAAATTGATTATGATAGATTCTGAATTACCGCCTATTCCGTCAGGTCTATCGGAGCGTGAGCAGAATGTGATTATACATTGGCATCGTTTACAAAAGTTGTTCAATAATGTGCCGAACTATTATAAACGAGTCTTTCGGTGTCGCCCTGATATTAAGTTACAAATAACTGTCCAACAGTTTATAGCACACTTATCAGCACCATTTGAAGAAAATATGGTGTACATTCCTACAGGGTTTGATATATTTAATGAGCAATTCAAGACAGCAGACTGTGTAAATGATCAGGTTGCTTACGGTTCTTATGCGACACTACGTACCTACTGTCAAATGTATTGGTATCTCAAATCAACACCGCCAATCATATCAGAACAGCAACTATACAGCCATCTCACAATAAATGAACTCAATATTATGCGCATCGATATGCCCTATAAGCTCGTTTTGTCCAAGTGTTTTACAATTGCGGTCTGCGGTGATAGCGGCGCAGGAAAGAGCACACTCTCTAAGCTTATTCAAGATGTGTTGCCGTTCGACCAAACGCTACTCTTTGAAACGGACCGTTATCATAAATGGGAACGTGGTGCCGAACAGTACAGCACAATTACGCATTTAAATCCTAATGCGAATCACTTGGAAAAGCTATCGAGTGACACCTTCAAATTATGTTTGGGTGAGGATATACACGCAGTGGATTATGACCACGCCACCGGCAAGTTCACAGAGCCAAAGTACATCAAACCGAACAAATTTATGCTATTCTGCGGTCTCCATACACTTCATAAAGAGGCACTTAATGATATTTATAATCTAAAAATCTACTTAGACACCGATATCCATTTGAAGCAGCAATGGAAGCTACAGCGTGATGTAGCCATAAGGGGCGCCGACCCCAGTGTTCTCTTAGAAACAATGAAACTCAGAGAGCCGGACTATCTCGCCTATATTAAGCCTCAACAAGACGCCGCGGATGTTATTATACATCTATCAGCAAACGCCGCCAATCTAAATAAAATTCTCACAGCGGCAACGATTAAACGGCACTTGTCGCCGGCTATTCATAATAAACTCCTTCCATTCTTACGAGAAAATCCACTAGAGTCGGCAAATGATGCGATTGAGTATAGATTCCGTGAACAGGTTGCGCACGAAGAGTTTGCTGTACATCTAAAAGCGAACAAGTGTAATTTAAAGATTTCCAACGATAATTACGAAGGTATTATACAATATTTGATTATTTCTCTACTATGGAAGTAACAATAACTGAAGAGTACGAAACACTTTGCCGCCGAATAGGTCCGTGGACCGATTGGATACAGGGACCTGGTGGCAACATATCAGTAAAAGACGAGACAACAAATCGTGTCGTGTTAAAGAAGAGCGGCGCGCTCGTTTCGGCGCTTAATAACGGGCTCGTATGCGATCTTGCCGCTATTCGTCAAGCGCTCGCCGCAGGCAACGAGGACGTATCGCACACTGTGTTAGAGGGTACAGGAAAGCCTAGCATTGAGGCATTTCTACACGCTTTCCCGCCTCGCATTATTGTTCATACGCATCCATATCCGCTTATGAATGCCCTTTGTAACTATGAACCTATTGAACTTCCCAATATAAATTCGAAAACGGTAGAGTACTATAAACCCGGTGTGCCATTGGCGCAAACGATGTCTTTGGTATACGCCGATAATACAAAGGTATATTTTCTACGCAATCACGGTGTGGTAATTATGGGTGATACTATCGATGAAATTCTTACACATATGATTGCCATTACGAAATATATGTTCCGCACACCCCATACAGACATTCCGCTAGTATCATCACTCTTTGACACTATGCGCGAACTTACCGGCAAACAAATGTTGATTAAGCCATTCTTTACATCACATATTCTAGAGCGTATTTTCTTACCGTATACACCAGATATTGCTGTATTTTTACACGAGGCGCCTTTGCTCTTTGAGGACCCCAATGACGACGTCGCCGCAAAGCTGACCAATTATTATAAGAAATATCGACACCTTCCCAGTGTTATCTTTGCCAACAGTGTATTTTATATTATAGCCCACTCCGCGGAGGCGTGTTATAATATCTATGAAATTCTCCTGAGTTATCTTCACGTCGCACTACCCGCTAACTTCTTGTCAGACGCACAGGTTTCCGAGATTGTGAATTGGGATAAGGAGAAACTGCGGCAAATGAAGTAGATAAAAAGGCAGACTAATAAATAAATGTCGATATGTTTCTTAATGTTGAGACATGTATCAAACCCTGATTACGATAAATGGTGGATTGCCACATATAAATCAATACGCACATTTTATCCAGATACTCATATTAAAATTATTGATAACAATTCTACATGTGTGTCAACAATACCATTAGTAAACTGTGAAATCGTTCAAGCAAAATATCCAAAGTCTGGAGTGTACTCACCGTATTATGAATTTTTACATATTGATGGATACTCTAAGGCAGTGATTATACACGATGGATTTATTTTTAATAAGTATGTAGAGTTTAGTAATATTCATAATATTAAATTTTTTTGGCATTTTGAAGATCATTGGTGGGATGACAACAATTCAATAGTACCTTTGTTTAATGTATTAGATAACAATAAACCATTGTTAGATTTATATGAAAGTAAAGCATGGAATGGTTGTATGGGATGTATAAGTGTTATCGATAAATCATTTGTAAATCTATTAGAAGAGAAATATAAGATTTCCAACATAGCACCTTTAATCACTGATAAAAGTGGTGCTACAGCATTTGAACGTGTTTTAGCAGTATTATGTTACAATGAATACACAGATATAAAACACGCTCCGTCTCTAGAAGGAGATATACGAAATTTAATATGGGGGTATACATATAATAATTATATACAAAATCCGTCAGCTCAAATGAATAAACCATTCTTCAAATTATTTGGCGATAGATTTACACAACCTGCCTAACTTAATAGCGCCGAGGGGTGAACCTCCATTCTGTTGGAAAGTCAGGTTTCCGAGATTGTATTTTAGAATAAGGTAAACTTATAAAATTATAATATACTATAATTTTATAATATAATGTCTTTATGTTTTCTTATGTTAAGAAAGGTAGAAACTCCATATTTTGATAATTATTGGATAGAATCATATAAATCAATACGCAAGTTTTATCCAGATACACATATCAAAATTATTGATAGCAATTCTACGTGTGCGTCATTGATACCATTAGAAAATTGTGAGATCATTCACGCAGAATATTCTGAAGCTAGATTATATTCACCGTACTACGAATTTTTAAAAATAGAGGGTTACTCCAAGGCTATAATTATACACGATGGTTTTATTTTTAATCGTTACGTAGATTTTAGTACAATAAATAAAGTAAAATTTTTATGGCATTTTGAGACACATGAGTACGATGATACCAATCTAATAACAAGGCAATTAAATACATTAGAGAATAGTCAACCGTTAGTAGATTTGTATAATAGTAAAGCGTGGAATGGGTGCTTAGGTTGTATAATCGTTATAGATAAAGCATTTTTAACTCAATTAGAAGATAAATATAAATTATCGAGGCTTATACATATAATAAATAATAAGAATGATGCCATTGCGTTTGAACGTACAATAGCCGTAATGTGTTATCATGAATGCCCAGAACTAAAGGAGAATCCTTCCATTGAAGGAGATATCAAAAATATGATATGGGGTTATACATATAGTCAACTTGTAAACGATCGGTCAGTTCAAGATAGCAAACCGTTTTTTAAGTTATTCGGCGCAAGGTGAAGAATTAGGATCCCCAAAGACCGCGGTTATACAGTTTTGAACATACGGCATCAATTGTTACGCCACGCTTCGCGAGAAGAATTTTATAATCCAAGACATTCTCCTGTTGACCCTGTAATTCTGGCGATACAAGACATAGTTTGAGTCCACGGTGACGAAGACATGTTTCTACAAAATGTGTAAGGGGCAACTGAGTAAAGACATCTGCCCATACCCATGTTACAAAGGGTGCCATCGCCTCGACCGTGCTAAGCGATTCATATTCGGAAAAACGGACTGCTAGACGCCGTTCGCCCATCTTCCCTAGCTTAACCATCATTGGAATACTACAGTCCAATAGAAAGAATTGGGTGATTCCGCGAGCTTCAAGGTCGGCAATAGCACGTCGCTCAATTCCTTCGGACTTCACATTTACTATATAGAATTTGTTAGATGGACAGAACTTCAAGAAATCAGTAAAGAGCTGCCCACTCAAAAAAGGGTCGTGTTGTACAACAATTTCACCGCCGGTATCACGGATATCGAACTCTATACCGTCGGCGACTCCAAATACTTCCGCGGCAATTATTTCATTTAACTTATTCACACGATGTGCGATAAACATATATAAAGCCATAATCTGTGGCTTTATATATGAGCCGCATCAAATATCTACGCCACATAGAAAATGCGGTATTAACCAATCCTACGTATCCTAATTGTAAAGTGAATGGTATGAATCCATATGATGAGCAGATTATGTCTATGCCCGCAATGGTCGGTGCGTGTGAGCCGCAACAGCAAGCAATACCAACGACGACGAAGCCAGGTCACTACTTCTTCTTCATCTTCAATCTGAGTAACTACTTTCACTTCTTATATGATACATTGCCGTATTTGGCACATCATACAAATAGACAGCAAAAGATACTGTTACCGAAAGATCATGTGTGGATGCGCTTCCAGACGGAGTTCTTAGCAATGCTTGGCTATAAGGAGTTTACGTATGCGGAAGAGAATGTAGTATATGAGCATCTATATCTACCTTCATCCTTTACACACGGCAAGACACACGAGGGCGCTTGGGCATCCAATATGCCACCATCACCAGACGCACGCCGCATTTGGGATATGTTATTTACATCGAATAATGCCACACTACCTCGCAAGTTCTATGTCAGTCGCCGTACCTGGATTCATAATGATACGTCTAATATCGGCACAAACTATACAACACGGCGCAAGTGTATCAATGAGGACCAGGTTGTAGATACCTTAATTAATTATGGATACCAAGAAATATTTTGTGAGAATCTCAGTACGCTTGATAAGATTGGGCTATTTCAAACCGCCACACATATTATTGGATTCATTGGTGGCGGTATGGCAAATATCTTATTCAGCAATTCTAAGACTGCTGTGGGTTGTATAACAACGCCTGACTTTCTAACAATTAATAAGCGATTTGTTCATACGATGAACCACACGCGCTGTCGGTATGCTGATATAACGGCACACGCGCCGCACAAAGGTCCCTATCCGCTCTATGTGCGTGTTAAGATTACAGATGCCGCGTCTTCCTATTACGGAAAGATAGGTGAGATTGAGGCGTATATCGATGGTGCTTATACAGTGAAGATGTCGAATAATGATGTGGCGGGCTTTGCGGCGGATGGCATCTTTGCGACAGCAACCTTCAACCCATCTCAATTTGAAGCGCTTGATGGTGGACTCAATAGCCCGTTTGTATGTGATTTAGACGGTTTAAGGGCACTTGCTGAAGATCTAAATAAACCATGAAGGTCATTATACCGATGTCAGGCGTAGGGCGCCGGTTTGTGGAGGCGGGCTATACCGACCCCAAACCATTGATTGTTGTCGATGGTCAGCCGATTATTAAGCACGTGATTGATTTATTTCCTGGTGCTGAGGTACATTGTATTTGTAACCGGCAGCATATTGAGACGACAAATATGCGCGCGATCCTTGAGTCATATGGGGCGACTCTACACATTATTGAGGGTCACAGCCTTGGACCGGTATATGCGGTCTCACAAGTTTTTGATATAATTGGCGACGATGAGGAGGTTATTATTAGTTACTGTGATTATGGCACGGTATGGAATTATCAGACGTTTCTAGAGACAGTTCGCACCGGTGGGGCGGATGGAGCGATAGCAGCGTATCGCGGATTTCATCCTCATATGCTGGGAACGGATAACTATGCGTTTCTGCGTTGTGATATAGATGGACACGTGCTGGAAGTGCGTGAGAAGGAGCCGTTTACGGACAATCGTATGAGCGAGTACGCCTCTAACGGCACTTACTACTTTCGTTATGGAAAGTACGTTAAGAAGTATTTTAAGGCACTGATGATGAGCGGTGACGCCGGCAAGAAAAATGGTGAATTCTATGTGAGCCTTGTTTATAATCATATGATACAAGACGGCAAGCGTATTCTACCATTTGAGATTGAGAAGATGCTACAGTGGGGTACGCCGCACGACTTGGCGATTTATAATATGTGGAGCCGGCACTTTGAGGAGGCAGCAAATATACAGTTTATTCCTAAGAGTCGTGCTACGCTTATTTTGCCGTTGGCGGGGCGTGGTAGCCGCTTTAAGATGGATGGATTTACCGACCCCAAGCCGCTTCTAGATGTAAATGGCAAACCTATGATAGTACGTGCTGTCGAAAGTATTCCAGAGTGCCGTCATCAGGTCTTTATTTGTTTAGAGGAGCATCTGGCAGCGTACCCACTTGAGGCAGCGCTTAAGACGCAATGGGCTGAGTCTAAGATCATTAAGATTGCCGATACGACGGAAGGGCAGGCGTGTACGTGTGAGATTGGGCTCGACCAAGCAGGCGTTACAGACGACACACCGATTATGATTAGTGCGTGTGACAATGGAGCGGACTACAATTTCTTTGAGTATATGAAATTGGAGAATGATCCATCAGTGGATGTAATTGTATGGTCGTTTACAAATAATCCAACGGGTAAGCTGTTTCCGCATATGTATGCGTGGATGGATGTGGATGCTGAAAATACGATTAAGCACGTGAGTGTAAAGAAGCCGCTTCCAGGAGCGGTACACGCTATCATTGGTACGATGTTCTTCCGTAAGACGTCAATCTATCGTAAGGGGCTCAAGGATATCTACGAGAAGAATATTCGTACAAATGGTGAATATTATGTAGATGATTTACTGAATCCATTAATTGAGCGCGGTTATACTGTGAAGGTGTTTCCTGTAGATAGATACATATGCTGGGGTACTCCGGCAGATTATAAAACGTATAAATATTGGCTAGAGCACTTTTCCAAGGTGTATGGTCGTCCGATTTGTATGTAGATACGGTTAGAATCTATTTTTATTTCCTATATAAATAAGAAATGAAAGTAGCCTTCGTTGTAATAGCAATAGGTGAAAAATATTTAGATCATTATAACCGCATTTTTCGCCCCAGTCACGAAGCGTATGCTATAAGGTGCGGGTATCATTTTAGACTTATTACAGAGTATCTTGATCCGCAGCTTACTCATAAAGATGCTATTACCTTTAATAAAATATTAGTATGTAGTCAGCGGTGGAGTGATGAATATGATTATATTATTGTTGTTGATGCTGATATTGTAATAAATCCTAAAGCGCCTTCATTACACTTGGCGTATAACTATGGTAATAAGATTGGTATAGTCGATGAATTTAGTCAACCTACACCTATAGCACGTCTTGAGATGGAGAGATTCAACGAGACAAATTATAATAGCGCCGGTGATTATTATTATACTATTTTGGGAAAGCATATCGAAACTGATAAGGTATTTAATACAGGTATAATGGTATTTCAACCATTAAAACATAGAGATTTTCTTGAATCGATTTATAATAAATATAGTTCATATGCTGTAGGTCATAGAGCTGGTTATCATTTTGAACAGGCGTCGATAGGATATGAATTTCAATTGGCGGACATGTATCTTATTTTAGATAATAAATGGAACGCTATATGGGTATTAGAATCGGCATTGAATATTTATAATGCGATCGATTTGGATAATTTAGATATATATGCGAGTGCGAATTATTTTATACATTTTGTAGGTGGTATGTTTCATGAGTTTGTGTCAGAAATAAATTTTGATATACCCGCAATAGAAAACACACTCTACGATAGTATAATACTTGTACCGCCATGTTGTACAATCGGTGACACATTTTCTATGATTGGTATGATACATTTTTTGTTACAATATTATAACAAAGTGTATCTTTACGTTGAAAGAGATAATTATAACTATTTTGACGCGTATTTTTCTAAATCGGATTATTTTAACAAACGTATTTTTTTGTTGCTTGATACAAAAATACCATCGTTGATGTATAGTTTACCACCTAATAGTATTCATGTGTGCGATGTATTTACAGGCGGCTGGCAAGAACCTAGTATGTTATTAGCATCATATGAGGCAGTCGATAAAACATACTATTATAATGATGCGAATCCGATATGTAACCATCTGAAGATTGAACAAAAATACATCTGTATGCCGAATAGTCATTTGCCACCTACAGAAATGGAAATAAATCATTTAATCTATTACAAGCTTGTAGGACTAAATAATTCGGTCCGTATGGATTTTTTTGAGTATACACGTGATATAGAGAAAGAAAAAAATGCCACAGAGGAAGGTTTTAGAAAATACAGTATAATGAATGGAGAAAAGTATAATATTATAAACAGTGCTGGTAATACATCGGATATGAATTTTCTATTAAACTGTATTAATAATAAT
>Ga0214164_1001112_pt1 | contig 15884 bp, 11 predicted proteins | sample TroBogepilimnion_13_FD_153003 | JGI IMG/M metagenome (GOLD analysis project Ga0214164, IMG submission 153003) | Freshwater microbial communities from Trout Bog Lake, WI - Practice 03JUN2009 epilimnion v4 | ecosystem: Environmental > Aquatic > Freshwater > Lake > Epilimnion/Euphotic zone ...
ATAGTAGTTGATGAAAGAGGAAACAGCGTTTAAATTACTTTGTTTCCTCTTTTTTATTTCTTTCTGTCTTTGCGTCTTTGTGGCGAAAAATGAATCTATTTCAATTCCACCCACTCACTCAAATTGTTATTGATACTGATGGTAGCAACAAACAAACGATAATCTTTTGGCAAGTTAATATCGTCTTTATTGAAGATTGTAGTAGAAGAGTCATTAAATATCTTTATTAGTGTAGCATTAACAACCTTTGCTTCTAGTGAAGGCGGTAACTGGAAGATAGCAAATCCTTTTATCTTATCTTCCCCATTATAATTAAATGTATAGGTATTACTGCCAGCTTTTGCGATAATTGGACTTGAGGGAAGTGTACTGTCTATCCAACTCATCGGGGGCACAATGGCTGGCAGTGCATAATAGTTTTCTCTCAAGCTATCGGCCCACCCGTTTGTGTTGTGCACCAGGTCTTGGCTGCTAAAGAAAGCACTACCCTGCGTTTCTTTCATTGCTCTTAGTGCAATAATCTGGCTAGGCAATTCGGTTTTATCTTTCCATGCTGCATTGATGTTCGCTTTGTAAATACCGTGTCCAATGTATAAATGTTTGCCATAAGTGTGTTTGCTCCACCAGTCCAGCAACTCATTGTAAGGACATTGATTGTGGCTGCATTCCCAATAAATTTGAGGAGCCACATAGTCTATCCACCCCATCCGTAGCCACAACAAAATATCTGCGTATAAGTCATCATAGCTTGTAGTGCCAGCAGTGGTTTTGCTGCCTTCAATATCTTGGCTCTTGTTTCGCCATACTCCAAAAGGGCTCACGCCAAACTTAACACGAGGATTGATTTCAGTAATTACTTCATAGATGTTCTTAATAATACTATCACAATTGCTACGTCTCCAACTGTCTTTTGTAAGTCCATGACCATATTTTAGATAAGTCTTTGAATCGGGAAATGCTTTTCCGTCTATGCGATAAGGATAAAAATAGTCGTCCATGTGGATGCCATCAATATCATAACGGCTTACAATGTCCCTCACGACCTTACTTACAAATGTTCTCACTTCCGGAATGCCAGGGTTGAAATATTTTGTATTTCCATAGGTTAAAAACCATTCGGGATGCAGGTGAGTAATGTGAGAAGAAGCAATAGATGAATGTTTGATATTGAATACTGCTCGGTAAGGATTTATCCAAGCGTGAAACTCCATGCCTCTTTTGTGGGTTTCATCAATCATAAAAGCCAATGGGTCGTATGATGGGGTAGGGGCAAGCCCTTGCTTTCCCATCAGGTATTCACTCCAAGGTTCATATTGGGAGGGGTAAAAAGCATCTGCAGCTGGTCGTACTTGAACAAATACTGAGTTGATTCCAATATGCTGGTGATAATCTAACAGTTTAATGAATGATGCTTTTTGTTCTTCTACAGAGAGTCCTTTTTCCTTTGGCCAATCGATATTTTCTACGGTAGCAATCCATACACCCCTGAACTCAAAGTTTACTTGTGCGTAAACAACTAGGAATGAACAAGTAAAAATAATAAAGAATAATGCAAAAACTTTTTTCACGCCCCGAAGATAAGATAGGAAGCATAAGGTGGGTGTCTACAAATAGTGAAAATGTGTTTTATCAACTATTAGGACCACAATTTGGTCTGCAAGTACAAACTAAAAATTACTCTACTACAAAGCCAAGCTCTTTCATTCTACTTTTAAATTTGGTTAGATTTTCTACTGGTACTAACAGATTAAAACCCTCGGCCTTTAATATCAACTGTTTTAACTCCATGTCTTGCGCAACGAGCCTATGTAACTCTTTATCATCCTTTGATAGCGTATAGGTAACTACAAACTTATTTATTTTTACTGCAGTTGCATTGTTTACCAACTCTCTAAAGAACTTATCCCAAAAAGTAGGGATACTATTGTTTATAGACGCTTTGAATAAAGCAATTTTGCTTTCTATGTCTTTGCGGGTTTTGCAGTCTTTTAAAAAGGATTCGGGCGTAACTCGATAGCGTGTATTGCCAAGCTTTTCGCTGTATGTATTCAGCATTTTGTCTGTGATGGCACTCATTTCTCCATCGGCAATAATCATAAGAGAGTCGTTGGATAGCGACAATTTACTTCGTTGAGTCGTTAAGGGTTCATGACTAAATGTCGATTTAAGACCAAAAACATAGGCACCCAAATTGGTTAGTTTAAAGTATTTTAATCCATCATAGTTGGAGTAGTAAGTGGAACTAAATTTGGTGAGATCAATTTCGTCATAAGCAATTTCCATCAAGCCGAATGCTGCAAAAAGAAAGATACTTCCTTTTACAAAGGGTTCTGTTATAAACTGGCCAAGGCTATCGTTTGTAATGTAAACTTTGGTGTCGCCCCCAATGCTGTTCTTTACTTCATAATACAACTTTGCTTCATAGTTTATACTAATGCTTAGTGGTTTCACATCTATAGCTCTGTGAGCCATTAGTTCCATTAAGTTGTCGATGCTAACCCAGTCAAGCAACGGCATTTCTTTCAGGGTGTTAATAATTCGTCCCTCTACAATATGATGTCTGTCATATTGTGGTGTCACAAAGTTCCATCCTTTAAGGTCAGTCAACATAAATTGTACTGTGAAAAGTTTGGTGTAATGTGTATTGAAAAAGTATTTGATAATGTCGATACTATCCGCATGAATATCTTTTTGTTGGAGATCGTATAACATCCCAGCGATGAGGTTGCACCTTACTTTGCTTAGTTTTTCATTGTCAAAACCATAAAATTCGTCTATTGCACAGGTTTTCTGAAATTTTCCTAATGTTGATTCTACTGGTCTTCCAGAGGAACTAAACTTTATGTTACCTAATAAGTAGTAGGATATAAAATGGGGAATCTCTTCAAAAATTTGTTCCTGTGCACTGTATTTGTAAGTCGTTTGTGGAATGTCTTGCAATGGAATAAAGTCTACAAATTGCGGTTGTGTGTAGTACTTAAGTATCAGCTTTTTCATCTCCTTTGGAAGGGCGATGTCGTTATATGAATAGTGATCGTTGTAGCTAGGACTATGAGTAGTAAACATAATCAGTTCCTTAGGAACAGTAATTCTAGCGGGTGGTTCTGCGGCAGTATTGGGATCTGTAGACTTGTTCAGGAATATTTCTACCTCTTTCATGGTCATAAAATCTCGCCATACCAATCTTTCAATAACTTTAGGAACAGTAGGGGGAAGTGTTTTTAGAAAAGCAAAGTAAATTTCTTCTTCATTAAAAACAGAGTAAGCAATTTTTACCATCTCCGATTTGGTAAATGCTTTCTTTCGAAGTAATAGATTGGTATTTTCAACCGTTTCAGGATTTTGCCAGTCGGGATCAGTATCCTTTAAATAGAAGTCCTTTACTAAAGTAAACAGACCCCTGTCAATAGCATCTTTGGTGTAGATACCCTCTAGGGCATAGCGTGAAGTATAGTCGTCGATAATCATAATGTTTAGTTTAAACGCCAAGCATGAATTGAATGTCGTCTTCACTAATTGATTTAAGTGAAGCACTGTCTGCTGAAATGATGTTGTTGAATATCTCAGCCTTTTGCTCTTGCAGCAGCAAAATTTTATCTTCTATGGTATCCTTTGTGATGAGTTTATAAGTCAGCACTGTCTTGTCCTGACCAATTCTGTGTGTCCGATCAATTGCTTGATTCTCAGCTGCTTTATTCCACCATGGATCAAACACAAAAACCATATCGGCAGCAGTGAGATTGAGCCCCGTTCCACCTGTCTTGAGTGTCAATAAAAAGACCTTACAGTTGATATCTGTTTGAAAACGCTCAACCAACTGTTGCCTGTTTTTTGTAGACCCACTCATGCTTACATAGTCAACACCTTGTTCTTCCAGCTTATCGCCAATCAGTTCCAACGCAGCTAGGAAGTTTACAAATACCAATACCTTATGCTTGTTGGCAAGGGCGTCCATCAATTGTTCCATCAATATTTCTATCTTGGGAGACTTAATTAACCCACTGCTGATGGCTTCTGGGGTTGATGCCAATTGTCTCAATTCGCTTAATGCCTGAAACACAAAGAACTGGGTACTCTGTATGCCCTTTGATGCTATCTGTTTTTGAATAGCTTCCTGATAATATTGTCTTCTTTGCTCGTATAGCTTCTTTTGGTCATGGCTCATTTCAACATAAAGAACCTGTTCTATCTTGTCTGGAAGCTCTTCCAATACATCCTTTTTAAGTCTTCTTAGAATAAATGGATAAATCTTCTTTCTTAAATCGGCAGTCGCATTCTTATTATTGTCTTTTTGTATCGGGGTTAAATAGAATTCATTAAACTTCTCTAGCGTGCCAAACATAGTAGGGTTCAAGAAGCGAAACAGTGCATACAATTCACCCAGATGATTTTCTATCGGCGTGCCACTCAATGCCAGTTTATGTTTGGCCTGTAATAGCATCACCGCTTTAGAAGCTTGTGAGACAACGTTCTTTATATTCTGTGATTCATCTAGGATTACATAGAAAAATTGATGCTCTTTAAGTTTCTCAATATCATTACGCATCATAGAGTAAGTGGTAATGATAAGATTTGATTTCAGTGCTTCTTCCAGATTCTTTCCGGGTGCATGGTACACATAATAGCTCAGTTGGGGAGCAAACTTATCTAGTTCTTTTTCCCAGTTAAACAACAAGCTTTTAGGCATCACTATCAGTGTTGGCAATGTTTCTTCGGGGTAAATTGATGCTAACAGGGTTATTGTCTGTAAGGTTTTCCCGAGTCCCATATCATCTGCTAAACATCCATTCAGGTGTACACTTTGAAGGTATTTTAACCAGTGATAACCTTGTTCTTGATAGGGGCGTAGGGTAGCATTCACATGGGGTAAAGGGTTTTCTGATTTGTGTATATGATTGAATCCCTCAAAAATCTCCTTCGATCTAGCAAAGGCAATTTCTGCCACCTGACCATCTATCAACTCTTCGGCAAGAGGCAAATCGAAGAAGGAAATGCTAACGTTGTCTTTGTCTTTATTAAAGATTCTACGCAGCTTTTGCATGTAGTCTTCATTAACTATAGCATGTGTGCCGTCACTGAGTGTGATGTATTTGTTTTTAGCATACTGTTGTAATGCATCAAATAAAGAGAATGCTTCATTATTAAAGTGCAAACTGGCATCCCCACCCAAGAAATCTAGTCCATGTGTAAGTTTCAATTCCAGTCTTGGCCTGATAGTACTTACTTTATAAGCTTTCAGGTTTTCTGCACCCATTATTTTGTATGTAGCCAACAGGTCTGGCAAATCGTTGTAGATAAAGTCGGAAGCTATTTCTCTTGGGATGATGAACAGGTCGTTTTCTAGTATGATGTCTCCTTCCGTTTTGTTTTTATCCCCTTTAGGAATGTGCTTCTGTAGCAATTTTTCTACTTCCCTTACCGAGTCATCATTGTTTTCTTGCTCAATCAGCTTCACTTCCACCAATCTTTCCAGATCGTTGATAGCAGCAAAATAGGTGAGCTCATAGTCGCTTAATAAGCGGGCATCTATGTCGGGTAATATTTGTGAAACCCGCATACAGAGTGCCTCATCTATATCAATCTTTTCAAAGAGGAGTACAGGGGTTGTGCTGATGGAGTGTTTGGAGAATATGACGGTATAGTCGTCATAAACCAAATCTATATGTTTGGTAAATGAATAGAAAATGGATAAGTACTTCGCTAAGTCCTTTGTCTTTACAGCCGTGTTGAAGAAGGGCAGCGCTTTGAAATTACTGCCAACTGGCTCAGTTTCTACTACAACTCCATTAACAAATACATGGTTCTCGTTGATGAAGTTAAATTCATTGTGTGTTTTGTTGCTTGCCCAAAGTACAAGAGTTGAATTGATGTTTATCCCGTCGTCAAGGTCAGTCAAAAGCAGTTGTAATACCCCTTTGGTGGGCAATGCATTTATAACTGTGCCTTCTTCTGTTATCCAGACTTTGCTTTGAAGCAGCAGTTCAATCAGTGAATCATTTTCGTGGAGATAAACCTGGTTGGTAGGATGTTCCCAATCGACCACAAAGTCTGACCGGTGGTGAATAGTTTGTACTTGTTTTAGTATGGTGCGGACTACGCCACTATAGTGTTGATAGTCTACTTCTACTACTTTGCCTTTCTCGTTCCGGACCTCTATGTAGGCACCCGAATCATCAAATAATAAACAAAAGACAACAGAGATAAGCTTTCCCTTGGTGACTGTTGTCACAGTCTTTTCTTTTTTGAATACTTCGAAAACCGATTTGCCAGCCATAATACTTTGAATTATGAGTTATCAGTTATGAGTTATGAGTAAAGCAAAAGATAATATCCTGTAAAGGAATACAACTCAACACTCATTGTTCATAATTTATAACTCTTTTCTACTTCTTCTGCACCAATTCATGCTCTTTCACCTCTGTAACGCCCCCACTTATCACAAATTTCATTGCATCGGCAGCACTTAGGTCTTTCAATGGTTTTATTTTGTAGGGAGGAACAAAAAATAGCATCCCACTTATTGCGTAAGAGTGTGGAACATAAACTGCTACGTGGTCTTCCAAGCCAAAGTTTGCTACGCTTTTCTGTGTTATAAATCCTACACGCCATACATCATCGCCATCTGTGTTTACAAGTACAGGCTTGTCGAACTTCTTTTTATTGCCTGCAAATGCTTCCATCAAATCTTTTACCGACGTATAAATCACTTTTACGCCTGGTGTTTTTTCTAAGATTTTATCCAATGAAGCTACTACTTTTCCAAAGAAGAACATGGAAGATACCCACCCAACAAACATTACGAGAACAAGAACAACCAAAAAGCCAAGTCCCGGTATTTTTTTGAGGTTGCCTTCCGAGTCTATCCCTACAATGCTTGGAACAATTTTGTGCAATATGCTTGGTAATAAATCATCTACGGAATTAAAGAGAAACAAAACCGCCCAAATGGTAACGCCAATTGGTGCCAGAACGATAATGCCTTGCAGAAAGGTTTGCAGCAGGTTTGCAAGTCTGCTTTGTTTTGCTGCTTTGCGCGTTTCCTTATCTGTACTCATAAAAAATATTTGTGGGTAAAGGTCGGTACAATTATAAAAAGAGCAAGTCCTTTATTTAATATTCCTTTATTTATTCTTATACCTCTCTTATTTATTGGAGGCGGTAAAGGTTACTCCAATACTTAATGGACTGATACCTGCCGAATTGCCAGCATAAGAATAGATTGTATATTCCTGACTAAGGGTGAGGTTGTGATAGGTTTTGAAACGTTGCTTCAAAACATTATACAACAACCGGGCATTTGCCGTTTTGGGATAATCCAATATTCCATTTATAAATGTATAGCCCACCGGTAGCGAGCTACCTTCTACTACAATACTACCATAAAACTCGGCACCATCAGATGAGTCATAATTAAAAGTCATAGTGCCACCTCCAATTCGTTCAATTACATTCAGCTCAGGAGGCAAAGGAACTGAGCTGGATGATGTACTCTGTTTGTAGGCGGTAAATCCAGATAGATTAATGATATCCAACGTGAGGTTGGGCAACTCTTCTACATATTTCTTTAGGATATCCAAACCATTCGTCATATTCCCAAGTGCAACCTCGTAAGCGGGTTTCTCATCTTTGCCACCCGCTTCGTATTCGTTATTTGCATTTCTGTAATCTGTTACCAATGTGTTGAAAGCTACTTTGGTAATTGCAGGAGTGGCAAAAGAACCGATATTGTCTATACCGTAAATTCCATTTGTTACCTTAGTAAGTAAGGTATTATAATCTTTTTTTTTGCAATTGTGATAATCTTCTAAAATGAGTAGTTTCATAATTTTTTTTCTAAGTGTCTTAATTATCCATTCAAACTTAACTCGCTTATTTGGATATCCAACGTTAAATTTTGCCTTTTACCAAAAGAGTTATGCACATTCTTTGGATCTGTATCTGGCAAGGGTTCATAAGTAAAATAAATGGGCAACGGTTTATAGGAGCGATGGCTTCATATAGAGGTCTTTTAGGAAGGAGATTGCCCTCTTTTAGCAATCCTTTGCCAACAAAAGCAAGTTGTTCACCAAGGAAACCCAATCAGACATGTTCGAAAGCCAATTGTTCATGAAAGAAATGCTCTCAAGCATGTTCAAAAGCGATTTGTTGGCAAAGGAAATGCAATCATTCATGAACAAAAGCAAATTGTTCACCAAAGAAATACAATCATACACAAACAAAAGCAAATTGTTGGCAAATGATTGCTATTGAGGGGTGAGCCTCTGGAATGATAGTAAGAAAAATGACTACATATATAGGTACGGCAATAACCTATGCAATTGAGACTTGGTTATTCCAGCTTCAGCTATACTGGTGAAGCATCAATTTTTAATGTAAGCCTTAAAGGCGACGGAGTAATACCCAATCTTTCTTTTTCGTTGGGATACGCTTTCTAATATCAAAATAGATTATTCCAATATATTACCTGTCCCTCACACCAACCCGTCAATTGTCTTTGCCAACTGATAGTCTAGGTCGGTTACTACACTGCCTGCATCGTGCGTGCACAGCCAAATCTGCACTTTGTTATAGCTATTTATCCATAGTGGATGATGCTGCAACTGCTCCGCTGCTGTCGCCACTTTGGTCATAAAGGCAAAGGCCTCCAAAAAGTTTGTAAACACAAATTCTTTGTATAACTGATTGTTTTGTATTGTCCACATAGCCTTTTATTTACGTGTAATTTATTTTTTCTGGAAAGAAACGTTTTCTTCTTTTTGAACATCTAATAAAAGAGTTTGTTTATAGTTTCATACATTGCCCTCTTATAAATTTCATAAATGAAGTATTTATTGTTGTTAGTTGGTTTCGGGTGGTCGGGCATTTTGTTGGCACAAGAAAAAATATCAGTGGGTTTTCAAGGTGGAATCAATGCACCGGGACTTGTAGTAAGAAGTGCAAACCCAGTGGTGGATGGATATAAAACTAAGCTGTCTGCTTACTTTGGATTGATGGCTGAAGAAGGACTAAGCAAGAAGTGGTCGTTGGTGGAAGAGATAGATTATGCCAACATGACCATCACAAAAAGTGGGGCTCAGGTGATTCCACGGAGTGCGTATGACAATTTGAACCTGGAAAATGTGTCTTCCTATCCACATTTGTATGCCACTTTTGATAGTAAGATTCAAACAAAATATATTGAGCTTCCTGTTATGCTGAAATATTCTGTGTATGAAGACGAACAAGTGAGTTTTTATGTGAATGGAGGGCCTTTTGCGGGTATTATGTTTTATGGTAATGCTACTACGCAGGGACTTTCTGGGGTATACAAAAATCCAGCACACTCCGGTCAGCCATTATTTACAATCTCCTTCAATCAAAATCAAAACCTGATTGATTGGTTTCATCCACTCAACTTTGGTGTGAAACTGGGTGCGGGGCTTACTGTAAAAGGAGACGCCGGAGATTTTTTTGTAAATTTAAACAGTAGTTTGGGGCTGATGAATATAGAGGAGAGTACGGGAGATGGTGCCAGTAAAACAAAGTCGTTGGTGTTGGCAGTTGGCTATTTGTTTCATCTTAGTAAATAATGAAGGGATTAGACTCATATTACCTGTGGCATTGTCAGTTTACCGATAAATTGAATAAAGCAACAGTTCATTAACAAAGAATAGTTCTTTTGGCATTGGGTTTGATATTTTATTTTATAATAAAAGATACTTAAATTTTTTCTCATAAGCAGTTAGTTTTGGTTGCGGCTCCGATGTTTATCGGGGCCAATTTTTTTAATTAATGAGCCTCAGGGAATAGATTACTGTCATTTGTTCGGATATAAATGACTTTTTTACATCATTATCAACAGATTGTGGTCTATTAACTGACTAAATAACTTTTTTATTTGGAATATAACAGCGCATTACTATACATTTGCAGCCGAAGAGAAAATGAAGGGAACTATTGCGGTTCCCTTCTTCTTTATACCTATGGCAGTAGATACTTTAAAAAAGATACAAGATTGGATTCAAGAAATCCTGGCAGATTACCCAGATTTGTTCTTGGTAGAAGCGAAGATTAAGCCCACAAACAACATCAAGATTTTTATTGATGGAGACAATGGCTTCCCGATAGATTTGTGTGTGCGTGTAAATAGAAAGTTGTACAAGTTGATTGAAGAAGCAGCCATTTACACAGAAGGAGATTTCTCTTTGGAAGTATCAAGTCCGGGCATCACAGAACCATTGAAACTGCAAAGGCAATATGCAAAGAATGTAGGAAGGGATGTAGAAGTGACCTTTAAGGATGGCACCGTGAAGGAAGGCACTTTGGAAGCGATAGCAGAGGAAGATATTATTCTGGCATACACAGAAGGGAAAGGTAAAAAGGCGGTACAACAGAAATTGGTAATACCAATGTCGAATATAAAAACAACAATAGTTCAAATTAAATTTTAAGAGATTTAAAGTTTCTAGGTTATGGCAAGTATAAACTTAATTGATGCATTTCAGGATTTTAAAGACGCGGAGAACTTAGATCGTCCCACGATGATGAAAGTGGTAGAAGACGTGTTTAAGACATTGCTACGCAAGAAGTATGGTAGCGATGAAAACTTCGACGTAATTGTAAATGCTGAGAAGGGGGATTTGGAAATAATCCGCCGTCGTATGATTGTAGAAGATGGAGACGTGATGGATCCTAATGAAGAAGTTGCGTATTCGGAAGCAATCAAGATTGAACCCGATTTTGAAGTGGGTGAAGAATTGTATCAAGAAGTAGACATGCTAGACTTTGGTCGTCGTGCGATACTTGCAGCAAAACAAACCTTGGCAAGCCGTATCGGTGACTTGAAGAAGAATGCTTTGGTTAAGAAATACGAGGACAGAATTGGGGAGATTATATCTGCCGAAGTATATCAGGTATGGAAAAAAGAAGTGTTGTTGTTGGATGATGAAGGCAATGAGTTGATTCTTCCTAAGTCTGAACAGATTCCAAGTGACTTCTTCAAGAAGGGCGAGAATGCACGGGCAGTTATTGAACGTGTAGATTTAAAGAATAATAATCCTGTTATCATCTTATCAAGGACAAGTCCTAACTTCTTGGCTAAATTGTTGGAAATTGAAGTTCCAGAAATATTTGATGGACTAATTGTAATCAAGAAGATTGTACGTGAGCCTGGTGAAAGAGCGAAGGTTGCTGTAGAAAGCTACGACGACAGGATTGATCCAGTAGGAGCTTGTGTGGGGATGAAGGGTAGTCGTATTCACGGGATTGTACGTGAGTTGAAAAATGAAAATATTGACGTTATCAACTATACAAACAATGTTCAACTATTGATTCAACGTTCATTGACGCCTGCTAAAATCAGCTTCATGCGTATTGATGAAGAAAAGAAACAAGTGGATGCGTACCTGAAAGCAGATCAGGTATCTCTTGCAATCGGACGCAGGGGGGTAAATATCAAGTTGGCTTGCGAGTTAACAGGTTATGAAATTGATGCTTTTAGAGAAGATGAAGAGCAAGTAAATGAATTTGATATAGATTTGGACGAATTTACAGACGAGATTGAGTCATGGGTTATTGACGAATTTAAGCGTGTAGGTTGTGACACCGCACGAAGCGTTCTGGCTTTGACACCAAGTGAATTGGAAAGAAGAACGGACCTTGAAAAGGAGACAATTGCTGACGTAATCAAGATTCTGAAGGAAGAGTTTGAAAGAGAAGAAGAATAAGTAATCGGATTTTGAAAGATTTAGGGTTACTTTGTGCTTGCTAAGAGAATTAAAACTTAGCAAAATATTACATAAATTTAGAGTTTAACAACAAAATACAAAATGGCTATGATGTTTTAATAATTTATAGCCATAGGATTAAATAGCACTGAATGTCAGAACTGAAGTTACCGAGGTTATTAGCTGCAGCTAAAGAGTTTAATGTGGGGGCAGATACCATCACAGACTTTTTGGCCAAAAAAGGGTTTCATAAAGATGATTTGAAACCTACGGCAAAGCTTACCGAGCCTATGTATTATGCGTTGCAAGCTGAATTTCAAGGTGACAAGCAAGCAAAAGGCAAAGCTGATCTGGTAGAGATACCTAAAAATCAGCATAGTGATCGCAAAAGAAGAGACGAAGAAGAAATAACCTTCAGAAGGGACGACAGGAAGTTCCCTCAAAAAGAAGAACCTAAACCAGTTGAGCAAGCTCCGGTTGTTGTGCAGCCTGTTGCACCACCTGCCCCGATTGCACCACCTGCCCCAGTTCCTGAAGTAGTTACTCCAACAAAACCTTCTGAAGCTATCAAGGCAGAAGATGTGTTTAAAATACCATCAAAAGAGGAGGTGTTTGAGTCTACGGCAGCACCTGTGGAAGTAGCAGATACTAATAATGGCATTGTAAAAATAGAGGCTCCCGAACTAGAAGGACCTAAGATATTGACTAAGATTGACCTTTCGGCTATCGATTCGTCCACAAGACCTAAAAAGGCAGAACCTAGAAAACAAGAACCTGAAACTATTGTAAAAGAGACAATAGCACAAGAAATAAAACCTACACTTCCGGTTACCGAACATATCCCATCTGTAGTACCACCTGTTGTTGAGAAAGTGGAAGAGGTGAAAGTGGCTCCTCGAAAAGAAGAACCAGTTGTTTTTGCACCTGTTCCCGCAATTGAGATTGAGTCTGTACCTGCTGCAAATGAAGGTGTTGTAATTGAAAACATTCAGGCTGAGATTATAACTGGTCCTAAGATATTGGGTAAGATTGAATTGCCTATTGATAGTGATACCAGACCTAAGCCAAGCAGTGCTGAAGATAGAAAGCTAAGAAAGAGAATACCTGTTGACAATAGAAAAGTAGGTGGTGGTCATCATCATCCGGGTGGACATCATCCTGGTGGGCAAGGTAACTTCCAAAACAGGGGACCTCAACAAGGTTCTGGTGGTGGATTTAATAGAGACAACCACAACCGTCCTGTTCAACCACCGCCATCAGGGCCAGGGGTTGGTACAAACAGACCTGTAGTTGCTGCAAATAATAATAACAATCGTGGTGGTGGCGGATTTAACCGTGACAACCGTCCAGGTGGAGGCGGTTTTAACAGAGCCGGAGGTCCGGGAGGAAACAGATCATCTAACCGTAGGGATGATAAGGAAATTGACGCAAAAGAAATTCAAGATAAGATAAAGGAAACACAAGCCAAGCTGGCTGGTGGAGGCGGTAGAGGAAAGAGCCTGAAAGCAAAGTATCGTCGTGCAAAGCGTGATGAAGCTGCAGAAGCAATGAATGACATGGAGGGCGATGACAACAAGCTACAGGTTACTGAATTTGTAACCGTGAGTGAGTTGGCAAACCTGATGGACGTGAGCTTTGCGGAGGTGATTGGAAAGTGTATGGGGCTTGGAATCATGGTGAGCATCAACCAGCGTCTGGATGCAGAAGTAATAGAGTTGGTAGCTAGTGAGTTTAACTACGAAGTTGAGTTTATTGGTGTGGATGATATTGATGAAATGGATGAGGATGAGGAAGAAGAAGATTTGGCTGATTCCGAAACACGTCCACCTATTGTGACCATCATGGGGCACGTGGATCATGGTAAGACATCATTGCTGGATTATATCCGTAGTGCAAATGTGGTTGCAGGTGAAGCCGGTGGTATCACCCAGCACATTGGAGCTTATGAAGTTACATTACCTGATGGAAAAGCAATTACCTTCTTGGATACACCTGGTCACGAAGCCTTTACAGCCATGCGTGCTAGAGGTGCCAAGATTACGGATATTGCAGTTATTGTTGTTGCAGCGGATGATGCGGTGATGCCTCAAACAAGGGAAGCAATCAGTCATGCTCAGGCAGCTGGTGTGCCAATGATTTTTGCTGTGAATAAAATGGATAAAGACGGTGCTAACCCTCAAAAGATTTATGAGCAATTGGCTGGTATGAATATCTTGGTAGAAAGCTGGGGTGGTAAATACCAAAGTCAGGAATTAGCAGCTAAGAAAGGATTGAATGTAGATTTATTACTTGAAAAGATATTATTAGAAGCTGAATTATTGGATGTAAAAGCCAATCCTAAGCGAGAAGCTACTGGCTCTATCATTGAAGCGTCCCTTGATAAAGGACGTGGTTATGTAGCAACTATACTTGTTCAGAATGGAACATTACGCCAAGGTGATTTGATGGTTTCTGGTCAGTATTATGGTCGTGTAAAAGCCATGTTCAATGAAAGAAACCAACGTGTAACTGAAGCGCCACCTTCAACACCGGTCGTAATATTAGGTTTGAATGGTGCACCACAAGCTGGTGAGAAGTTCAAGATTTATACAGAGGAAAGTGAAGCAAAAGAAATTGCAACCAAGAGAGCACAGATTTCTCGTGAACAAGGTCTTCGTGCAAGGAAACACATTACACTCGATGAAATTGGTCGTCGTCTGGCATTGGGTAACTTTAAGGAATTGAACATTATCATCAAGGGTGATGTGGATGGTTCGGTTGAGGCTTTGAGTGATTCATTACAGAAATTATCTAACCAGGAAATTGCAATTCGTGTTGTACATAAGGCGGTTGGCCAGATTTCCGAAAGTGATGTCTTGTTGGCTGCCGCATCCGATGCAATCATCGTAGGTTTCAACGTTCGTCCTTCTTCTCAAGCTAATAAGTTAGCTGAAAATGAAGGTGTTCAGGTTAAAATGTATTCTATCATCTATACAGCTATCGATGAGATCAGAAGTGCGATGGAAGGTATGCTTGAGCCTAAGGTTGAAGAGAAAGAAGTTGCCACTGTTGAGGTTAAGGAAGTATATAAATTTGATAAGGCTACTGTTGCAGGTTGTTATGTTCAGGAAGGCAAAATCAAGCGTGACCACAAGATCCGTGTGTTCCGTGATGGTATCCTCGTTTACCCTCGTCAGGAAGGTGGATTTGCTGAGTTGGGCAGCTTGAAACGCTTCAAGGATGATATGAAGGAAGTAAATAATGGCTATGAGTGTGGTCTGACTGTTAAGGGCTTTAGTGACCTTGCAGTAAATGATAGCATCATTGCTTATGAAGAAGAAGAAGTGAAGCGTACTTTATAATGGAAAAGAAGCAGTACTGCTTTTAATTGATACCGATAAGGTCTGGACTACTAGTTCAGGCCTTATTTTTTGCTTTATTCTATCCCAAAACAAACTTTCCTACCCTGTTTCTTGATTGGCAATCCCTTGTATGCCTTAAATATTTCGGTGAATGAAGATATTTAATACTTAGCCTGTAGTAACATAGACGTTACTTTGCATTCAAATGAAATACGCACTCACACTTATCGTAGTTTTTTGTTGCCTTCAGTCATTTGCTCAAGGTGATTTTATATTGCTTCGCAAGGATAATGTTGTCATTCAATCTTACTTCAAAGACAGTTACCTGAAATGTCAGCTCAATAATGGTCAATGGATTGAGGGACGTATCAAGCAGATAAAAGCCGATTCTTTGTTTCTGGAACAGATACAAGTGCGTCAGGTGGCAAGCATATTTGGCACGCCCATGCTCGATACATTGCGATATGGACTTGCAAAATTTTCCATCAAAGACATTCATACATTGCCCAAAAAGGAGCATGGCATCGCGATGGTAAACAATGGTTCGTTGTTTATGGTGGGAGCAGGAGGGTATATCGTGTTGAATATTATCAATGGACTCACGCAGCCCAATCAGTCGGTTACTTCCAATCAGAACCTACTTAACCTTGGCATTGCAGCGGGTGTTTTTATGTTTGGTGAAATCCTGCATTGGACGCATCGTGACTATATTACCATAGGAAAAAAATACCAACTTTATTCTACTGCAACCGTTCCTAGCAAATAGTCCTTTTATTTGCAGTATGGGCAGTGCAAGCAAATCTAAATCTACAAGCAAAAAATCTACTTTGTTAAGCAG
>Ga0214164_1001115_pt1 | contig 15865 bp, 14 predicted proteins | sample TroBogepilimnion_13_FD_153003 | JGI IMG/M metagenome (GOLD analysis project Ga0214164, IMG submission 153003) | Freshwater microbial communities from Trout Bog Lake, WI - Practice 03JUN2009 epilimnion v4 | ecosystem: Environmental > Aquatic > Freshwater > Lake > Epilimnion/Euphotic zone ...
ATGGCTGCAAACCAGGTAAACCTTGGCCCATCTCCGGCAATACAGGAAGCGTTGGCACAGGGCGCAACGGTGATGTATTTAGGGGTCGACCAACAGTTTGCTGGCGCTATCGTGCTATCCGATCCGATTAAAGTAAGCTCGGCAGAGGCCCTTGTTAGTCTGCAAGGCCTTGGTATTACGATTGTGATGGCCTCTGGAGATCATCAGCTAGCCGCCGAAACAATTGGCGCAAGACTAGGTATTAGTGAAGTTTATGGTAGCGTAAAGCCGGCCGATAAATTAGCACTAGTTGAGCGTCTACAAAAAGCCGGTCGGATTGTAGCGATGGCCGGTGATGGAATTAACGATGCTCCTGCCTTGGCTAAAGCCAATATTGGGATTGCCATGGGTACTGGTACTGACGTTGCCATTAACAATGCCCAAATTACTTTAGTGAAGGGCGATTTACGCGGCATTGCCCAAGCATTTTTAATCTCTCGAGCAACCGTTCGTAATATGAAACAAAATTTAGCTTTTGCAATGGTTTATAATGCCTTAGGCGTACCGATCGCTGCAGGTGTGTTGTATCCATTTCTTGGTCTTTTGTTATCACCGATGATTGCAGCAGTGGCAATGAGTTTTAGCTCTGTTTCAGTGATCACTAATGCATTGCGTTTAAAATGATGGAAGATTTATTAAAGCAAGCCATCACTGCATTTGAGGCTGGTAATTTCACCGCTTGCGAGCTTGCCTTAGACGAGGCACTAAAAGCTGAGCCCAATCATGTATCAGCTTTGCAGATTTATGGTTTAGTTAAAGCTAGCCAAGGTCAGCATCAAGCTGCAGCCTGCTTCTTACAACAAGCCGTCCAGATTGATCCACAAGATGCTGGACTGCAATTTAATTTGGCAAAAGCCTTATCTGAGTCCGATCAAGAGCAGGCCGCTTTAGCTCACCATGAGTTAGCCACTCAATTAACCCCCTTTAATGCCGCAGCTTGGCTTAATTTTGGCATTAGTTTATTTAAGTTAGGTATTTATGAGGAGGCTCTTAGCTGTTATCAAAAAGCCTTAGCTATACAAGATTCCAATGCTGCTGCTTGGTTCAACCAAGGATTAGCGCTTAAAGCTTTGGGGCGTAACGAAGCGGCACTCAATGCCTATGGTCGAGCTATACAAATTAAGCCAGATTATTTCGAAGCTTGGCTTAATACGGCCATCTTATTTACGCAACTCCAGTACTTAGATAAAGCCTTAATTGCCTACGAAAAAGCCTTAGCCATAAAACCGAACTACGACTATTTATTTGCCATGCCATTTAATCTAAAAATGACCATGGGTAATTGGATTGGCTATGAAGCTGCCTTAGCAGCCATTCTTAATCAGGCTAGCGTTGGCGAAAAGGCAATAACTCCATTTGAAATGCTTGCCATCTCTAGTAATCCTGAGTTGCAACTTGCTGTCGCAAAAAAATATACCCAAAAAAGGGCCAAAGCTGATTTAGTTTTACCGGCGATCGCAAAACGTCAGCCTAGTCAGAAAATTCGCCTAGCTTATTATTCAGCAGATTTTCGTAATCATGCAGTTACTCAATTCATTGCTAGTTTATTTGAGAATCACAATAAAGCTCAATTTGAAGTTATTGCTTTTTCGTTTAGTCATGATAATAATGCCGAAATTTTTCAGCGAATTAATCAATCCTTAGACCAATTAGTTGACATTCAGGGCATGAGTGACCTTGCCGTAGCGAAACTGTCGCGCGAAATGGAAATTGATATTGCAGTAGATTTAATGGGTTTAGTGCAAGATAGTCGGCCTGGTTTATTGGCGTATCGGGCGGCGCCAATTCAGGTAAATTACCTCGGTTATCCAGGTACGATGGGCGCTGACTATATCGATTACATTATTGCTGATCACACCTTAATTCCCGAAGATTGCCGGCAATATTATTCAGAAAAAATTGCCTATCTCCCTTTTTCTTATCAGGCTAATAACAATAAAAAACAGATTGCAGAAAAAACAGCTTCGCGTACTGAGTTAGGTTTACCCGAACAGGGTTTTGTTTTCTGTTGCTTTAATAATAATTACAAAATTACGCCCCCCACATTTGACTCTTGGATGCGGATTTTGGGTCAGGTAGAAGGTAGTGTTTTATGGCTCTTAGAGGACAACCGTTTTATTGCGCAAAACTTGCGCTTAGAGGCGATTAAAAGAAATATTAAGCCTGAGCGCTTAATATTTGCACCGCGTCTAAGCTTAGCCGAGCACTTAGCGCGCCATCGTGCTGCTGATTTATTCTTGGACACCTTACCCTACAACGCACATACCACTGCTAGTGATGCGCTCTGGGCTGGCTTACCAGTCTTAACTTGTATGAATGCTTCTTTTGCTAGTCGAGTGGCAGCTAGCTTACTCAATGCGATTGATTTGCCAGAGTTAATTACTACCAACTTTCAAGAATATGAATCGCTAGCGATTGCATTGGCGAATGATTCGGTAAAGCTACAGCAACTGAGGGAAAAATTAGCCGCGCAATATTTAACTGCCCCCTTATTTAATACTCCCTTATTTGCACAGCAAATCGAGGCCGTCTACCGACAAATGATGGAGCGCTATTGGGATGATTTGCCAATAGACCATATTCAGTATTTATCCTAGGGCCAATACGCGACATTCAGTAAACATGAGAATATAAAGAAACTATGAAAATATTTCAAAAAGTAAGTACGCTTATTTCTTTAACTTTAGGTTTAGCCTTGGGCTTAGGCAGTTTGTGTTTGATACCATCTTCTCTAGCCGCCGATTTAAGGGAAATTCAAGTCAGCCAGATCGAGATCCTCGCCAGCAATGAAGCTCCTGAGTTATTAAAAACATTAGAAGAGTTAGTTGCAATTGAATCGGGCAGCACTGATTTAGACGGCTTGGGGAAAATACAGGCAGCGATCGGTAAAAAATTAGATGGACTTGGCATTCCTTACCAATTAATTCAGGGTAGCGGCAATACTAAAACTGGTGCAATGGTTTTAGTCAAAATAAAGGGCAATGGAACTGCAAAAATTGCGCTTATTGCCCATATGGATACGGTATATCAAAAGGGAGATAGTAAGAAGCAACCCTTTAAAGTTGCCGACGGTAAAGCCTATGGACTCGGTATTCAGGATGATCGAGCTGGTATTGCAGTTATTTTGCATACCCTCAAAATTATCAAAACCACAGGGATTAATTCTTTTGGTGAATTAACGGTATTAATTAATGCCGATGAAGAAATTGGCTCACCTGGATCTAAAGAAACTATTATTGCTTTGGGTGAGGTAAACGACTTAGTCATTTCTTGTGAAACTAGTGGCACTAAAGCCGATTATGTGCGCTTAGCAACCTCTAGCATTGCGCGTGCCGATCTTAAGGTTCAGGGTAAGGCCGCACATTCTGGCGCTAATCCTGAATTTGGCCGGAATGCTTTATACGAAATGGCGCATCAAGTTTTGCAAACGCGCGATTTAAATAATATAGCGCCTGGCGTTAAATTTAATTGGACAGTGGCACAAGCTGGCACGGTACGCAATATGATTCCCTTTGGCGCTACCGCAACAGCGGATATTCGGGCTAATAAAATGAGTGACTTTGACTTAGTAGAGGAAAAGCTCAAGGAAAAAATTCAACAGCATTTAATTCCAGAAACTACAGTCACACTCGATTTTGTCCGCGCTAGACCGCCTTTAGTGCCCACTGAAAAAAGTTTAGCAGTCGCCAAATTAGCGCAGTCAATAGCGAAAGAAATTCAATGGCCATTGGACATCCTTGAAATTCCAACTGGCGGGGGTACTGACGCTGCTTATGCGCAAATTCGTAATCGTGGTGCGGTGATAGAGAGTTTTGGTTTGCAGGGCTTTGGGGGTCATACCGATAATGCTGAATACATCTTGATTGAATCGATTAAGCCCAGATTATTTATTACCAGCATGTTGATTGATCAATTTTCTCGTAAACATAATTCAATTAAGTAGTTGCTTCATATCCTAATAGGTGCCGGGATACAAAATCGCTTTTGTAACCTTGTGAATATCTCGATGCCCTGTAAAGGCCATAGATAGATCGAGTTCGCGATGAATAATTTCTAGACACTTAGTAACGCCAGCCTCGCCCATTGCGCCTAAACCATACAAAAAAGCCCTACCAATCATTGTGCCGCGCGCTCCTAAGGCCCAGGCCTTAAGGACATCTTGCCCTGAGCGAATACCGCCATCAACCCAGACTTCGATATCCTTGCCCACTGCATCAACAATTGCAGGTAGGGCGTGAATACTGGAGACAGCATGATCGAGTTGCCGACCACCATGATTCGACACAATTAAGGCATCCGCCCCTGAGTCAGCAGCTAAGCGCGCATCTTCGATATCTAAGATGCCTTTGATAATCAGTTTGCCACCCCAGCGTTTTTTAATCCATTCAACATCATCCCAACTTAAGCCCGGATCAAATTGTTCGGCGGTCCATGAGGATAAGGACGCCATATTGCCAACTCCAGAAGCATGACCCACAATGTTGCCAAAATTGCGACGTGGTGTTTTAGCCATACCAAGACACCACTTTGGTTTAGTCATCATATTGATGACATTTGCAATAGTTAGTTTGGGTGGGGCGCTTAAACCATTTTTTAAATCTTTATGGCGTTGTCCCAAAATTTGTAGGTCTAGAGTAAGCACTAAAGCCGAGCAGGATGCAGCCCGAGCTCGCTCAATGAGGCGTTCAATAAAGTCACGATCCTTCATGACGTATAACTGAAACCAAAATGGTTTAGTGGTGTGCTTGGCCACTTCTTCAATCGAGCAAATGCTCATCGTCGACAAGCAAAATGGCACCCCAAATTTTTCCGCAGCGCGTGCCGCTAAGATTTCACCATCGGCGTATTGCATGCCAGTTAAACCAGTTGGCGCTAAAGCCACTGGCATTGCCACAGTCTCACCAATCATGATGGTTTGGGTGGTGCGATCTTCCATATTGACAGCAACCCGCTGGCGAAATTTAATTTTCTGGAAATCGGCTTCGTTAGCGCGATAGGTAGTTTCAGTCCATGAGCCTGAATCAGCATAGTCGTAGAACATTTTTGGGGTGCGCTTTTGATGGAGCACACGTAAATCTTCAATATTGGTAATGATTGGCATAACTTCCTTAAATTTGATACTAAATTAGGGCTAGATTGACATTAATGAGAACAATTTACCCCACTTCTGGGATTGCACTGGCAATTTCGTTATTATCATAACTAGAGTATATTTTTTGTAAAGGATTGGTTATGTTGCATGAATTACGTATTTACCATTCGGTTCCCGGCAAGCTGCCAGAGCTTAATAAGCGTTTTGAAAGCATCACCTTAGGGATGTGGAAAAAGCATGGTATTCGGCAAATTGGTTTTTGGACGGTATTAGTAGGCGTAAATAGCAATTCTCTCTATTATCTTTTGGAATGGGATAGCCTTGCTGAGCGAGAAAGCAAGTGGAATGCATTTCAAAATGATTCTGAATGGAAATCTGCCAAAGCGGGCACTGAAGTCAATGGCCCTATTGTCGAGCGTATTGAAAATATGATCTTGGTGCCAACATCGTATTCAGCCCTACGCTAACCCGCAAAGAAACCGCTAGATTTAATGAAAGCTGAAACCAAGGGTCTATGGCTTGGTCTGGTAGGTATTATTTTTTTCAGCATTACTCTGCCGGCGACACGTTTAGTCGTCGCCGACTTTGGCACCTTCCCAGCTGCTTTTTATCGAGCGACTTTGGGAGGTTTAGGGGCTTTAGCTTATTTACTTTATCTGCGGCCGGCTTGGCCCAATCGGAAAGATGCCTGGGCTTTACTGGTCACTACCGTTTTTATTGTCTTTGGTTTTCCATTGGGAATTAGTGTGGCCATGACTTACTTGCCTTCCTCGCGTGGCGGCGTAGTGCTGGGAATTACCCCATTATTAACCGCTTTATTTGGTGCCTTACGGTTTGGTGAGCGACCGTCGCTGGGGTTTTGGATTACGGCCGCTATTGGTAGCCTGATCGTCATTCTCTATTCACTTTGGCAAAGTCATGGCGGCCTGGAGTTTGCCGATTGGGCATTAATTATTGCGGCAGTTTCAGCCTCATATGGTTATGCTGAAGCAGCAAAGTTATCGCAAAAAATGGGTGGGCCAGTAGTGATTTCTTGGATTCTGGTAATGGGCCTAGTGATTAATTTCCCCTTGGCGCTTTATTTTGCTTTTCAAGAGCCAAATTTTTTGCAGTTAGCGCCGACCATTTCTGTTAGCACTTGGGTAGCCTTACTTTTTCTGGGTCTGGTCTCGGCGTTTATCGCCAACTTCTTTTGGTACAACGGCCTTGCTTTAGGTGGCATAGCACGGGTTGGTCAAGTACAACTCTTACAGCCCTTCATGACTTTTTTAGCGGCAAGCCTATTTTTACCTGAGCCCATTACCTTGGTAAATATTTTGTTCGCCACTGCAGTAGTAGCAGTGGTAATGATTGGCAGAAAAATGCCAATTCGGAAAGTAGAAAGTAAATCGACTGTAGTTTAGGATTTAGCCGCGGCCAACGAAGGGCATATTGTTTGCCATGATGGTCATAAAGAGCACATTGCTTTCAAGCGGTAATTGCGCCATATGTAAGACGGCTTGGCCGACATGATCTACATCCATGCGCGGCTCAATTTTGCTCGAGCCATCCGCTTGAATAATTCCGTTAGCCATGCGCTCAGTCATTTCAGTTGCGGCATTACCAATATCAATTTGTCCACAGACAATATGATGATTGCGGCCATCCAGAGAAATCGCTTTTGTTAGGCCAGTCATGGCGTGTTTAGTGGCCGTATAGGGTGCTGAAAAAGGGCGCGGTGCATGTGCTGAGATAGAGCCATTGTTAATAATTCTTCCGCCTTGAGGCGATTGCGCTTTCATCATGCGAATCGCCTCTTGCGAGCATAAAAAGGCGCCACTTAAATTGGTATTCACGACCGACATCCACTGTTCGTAGCTAATATCTTCCATTGGCATTGCGGGGGTACCTAAGCCAGCATTATTAAATAAAAGATCGATGCGCCCAAATTTGGCTGCTAAGGCAGCAAATAATTTTTTAACTTCATCTGGCTTACCTACATCGCAGGCTACTGCTAAGCAGTTTGCGTCGGTGCCGCCAATAGTTGTAATAGCTGTTTTTAATTTATCGATATGTCTGCCGGTAAGCACAATCTGAAAGCCGCCATTGAGCAGGGCCTTGGCTGCTGCTCTGCCAATACCAGTGCCAGCGCCCGTTACAAGAGCAACACGTTGGTGGGATGGGGTGTGGGAATACGTCATTTGGGTTTGATCTTTTATCGGTTGGGTTTAATTTATATATTTATAGTAGGATCTTAACTGAACAGGAGAATGTATGGCTCAAAGGCTACTAAGACATGGATTTTTTAGTTTGGCTTTAGGTTTGATACTAGGAATGGCGCACGCCCAGACCTATCCAAGCAGGCCAGTAGTATTGGTTGTGCCGCAGGCAGCCGCCGGCACGAACGATATTGTTGCCCGCTTAATTGCACCAGCCCTTGGCGAGGCCTTGAATGGTTCGGTGGTGGTCGAAAATCGGCCGGGAGCTGGGGGTAATATTGGCACTCAAGCCGTTACCAAAAGCGCTAAAGATGGTTATACCTTGCTGCTCACAATTAATAGTGCGCAAGCGATTAATCCCGCGCTCTATAAAAATCCCGGGTTTGATCCGGTTGGTGACTTTACTTTTTTATATTACATTGGTGCCACCCCTTATGTATTAGTTTCACCTCCGGGGTCACCTCTCAAAACTTTAGCTGATGTGGTGGCAGCAGCAAAAAAGAAACCGGGTGAATTAGCTTATGCATCAGCAGGTAACGGCACCATTAGTCATTTATTGGGAGCGATGTTGGCAACAAGTGCGGGTATTGATCTCCAGCACATTCCTTATAAAGGTGTGGCCCCAGCGATTAATGATGTCTTGGGCGGACAAGTTCCCTTAGCTTTTGCTAGCCTACCTTCTGCATTAACCTATATGAAGGCGGGTAAATTGCAATCCATTGCCATTAGCTCAGCCAAGCGTTCGCCTGCTGCTCCCGATGTACCAACACTTGCAGAAACCTATCCTGATTGTGTAGGTGAAGTATGGGCTGGCCTCTTTGCTCCCGCCGGTGTAAATCCAGAAATTTTGAAAACGCTGCAAACCGCAATGGCTAAAGTCATGGCTCGCCCTGATGTGCGTGAGCGTTTAACGCTCCAAGGACTTGATTTAACTCCTGTTGCTACTAATAAATTAGCAGGCTTTTTGAATGATGAAATAACGAAGTGGGCACGGATTGTTAAAGCTTCTGGAGCTCGCCTCGATTAACGGTGCAGAGATGCCCTAAAATGGAAGGGTGAGTCTTCAGCCCCCCTTTACATCCGCCAAGCAATTAGTCGAAACTTTACAACAGCAAAGTTTTGCGGTTGCTGCTCCCCAGACAGTAGCCGATTATAGTCATATCGCCTTATCTGACTTGATGCATCTCAAGCAATATTGGCATGATTTACCACGTGATCCCTATTTAAAAGATGGTGGTCGCTATCGCTTTAGAAGGCATGATAGTTATCGAATTCATCAGGGTTCATTAGAGCTTATGCCCCATCGCGCACATTGGCAATCGCTTAACTACAACGCTTTACATGGTGGAATTCACCGTTGGTTTGAGCCGATCGTGAGTGATTTATCGCGTGATCCAGTATGGCAAAAACTCTTATGCGCTACAGCAAAAATAGTAAGCCAAGTAAAACCGGTGCCAACTTGGTTTGTGGAGGCCCATCAATTTCGGATTGATACTGCCGAGGGCATTGGTCGGCCAACTCCGGAGGGTGCGCACCGCGATGGCGTTGATTATGTTGCGGTATTTTTAGTCGATCGCCATGATATTAAAGGTGGTGAGACGCGTATTTTTGAGGCCCAAGGTTCTGCTGGACAACGCTTTACCTTAACCGACTCTTGGTCACTATTACTGATGGATGATGAACGCATGATCCATGAATCAACACCAATTCAACCGCTACAGCCAGGGGGCTATCGCGATACCTTGGTACTAACCTTTAGGGCGCATGGTTTTCAAGAACAAGTTGGTCAAGAGCAATAATTTCACCCCCATTATGTTGCTGGCGCAGTCGTGCGCTTTGTTGGGTTTTGCCTGCTATGCAACCACCTTGTTGCCGTTGCAAAACTTATGGCAACTCAGTAATTTGCAATCCGGCTTAATCGCCAGCGCAATTTTTTTGGGCTATATGTGTGCAGTACCATTTGCTACCGCATTAACCGACCGTATTGATGCGCGCAAAATTTATTTTGTTGGCGGCTTGCTCGGGTTTTTTGGTCTATTGGGAATGGGGTATTTAGCTACCGGATTTTGGTCAGCGGTAGTTTTTATGGTGATCTGTGGCGCTGGGCTCGCTGGCACTTATATGCCAGGTTTAAAAATCCTTTCGGATCGCTTGCAACAGGTCGAATTAAGCCGGCATATCTCTTTTTATACCGCCTTCTTTGGGATCGGCACAGGCTTTTCATATATGCTGTCGGGTTGGATTTTAGAGGCCCAAGATTGGCAGGCAGTGTATCGTTGGATTGCCTTAGGGCCACTGACAGCGATGTTAATCGTTTTATTTTTTATTCCACCCTTAAAGCCTGTAGCAGGACTTAGTGGTTTAAATTTGCATTGGCGTGATTTATTCCCAGTAAAAACGTGGCGCTTAGTTTTGCATAATCGTGACGCAGCTGGATATATTTTTGGTTATACAACGCATTCGCTAGAGCTATTTGCCTCACGTAGCTGGCTAGTAGCTTTTTTCGGGTTTTGTGCGCTGGCTTCTGGCAGTGATTTTTTCTTGGCGATTACAACCTTAGCAGGCATTATTAATTTCTTCGGTGTACCAGCTTCGATCATTGGCAATGAAATTGCTCTACGCGTTGGTCGAAAAAATTGGATTTCTTTTGTAATGTTAGGCAGTGCAGTAGCGGGGATCGCGTTAGCGACTGCATCGGGACAAGCGTGGTGGTTGATCGTTAGCTTAGCTATTGCCCATGCGATTTTGATTATGTCTGATTCGGCAACGCTCACTGCGGGCTTAGTGATGAGTGCACCAGCAAATATTAAAGGTGCAGCGATGGGCTTACATTCTTTAATGGGCTTTGGCGGCGGATTATTAGGACCTGCTATTTTTGGTTTTGTTTTAGATTTAACCGGTTCGCGCAGCTCAGCCGATGCTTGGGTCTGGGCTTATGGTGCAATTGTCATTTGGGGTGTATTGTTTGTGATGTATGAAAAACGTCAAGGCTGGAGCAGAAAGCGCTAGCGACCATATATCTGCAGCGCTAAATTGCTACCACTGCGGTAGCAATATTGCAGAGGATAGTTATTGTTCAGCCGAGTTAGGCGGTCTTAAACACGTATTTTGTTGTTTAGGCTGTATGGCAATTGCCCAAACCATTCATGGTGAAGGGCTCGATGTATTTTATTCGCGCCGGATACAGTTAGGGGTAAAACCGGATCAGGCGCTTGGTAGTAATACGATTCTGAATCGTTTACTCGCCTATGATGATCCTGTTTTACTTGCTCGCTTCACGCGACCCATTGCCGATGGCCTACTAGAAACGACCTTACGTTTAGAAAAGATTCGTTGCGCTGCTTGTGTTTGGCTATGCGATCAGCATTTAAAGCGCATACCAGGGGTAAGTGATGTGCAAATTAATTATGTGACGCAAAAAGCCAAAATTCAGTTTAGGTTAGAACAATGCAATTTATCTCACTTATTATTTGAAATTGAGCGGATTGGATATTCTGCTTGGCCCTTTGAGCCATCACAAGCAGCTGATTTGGGTAGAAGAGAGCGCCGTCACTTACTAACGCGGCTTGGCGTTGCCTTATTAGGCATGATGCAGGTGATGATGTATGCCTGGCCTACTTATACGGGTACGGGCGATTTAAGCCAAGAATATGGCGCCTTATTAGGTTGGGCGAGTTGGTTTTTAACGGTGCCCGTCATTCTTTATTCTGCCGGACCAATTTTTATTGCTGCTTGGCGGAGCGTACGTCATTTTCCACAAACTCATATATTGGGTATGGATGTACCAATTGCCATTGCTTTGGGCTTAGCGTTTTTTGCAGGCACCTTAAATTTATTAACCGGTAACGGCGCTAGCTATTTTGATTCGATCACCATGTTTGTCGCTTTCATCCTGGGCGCACGCTATGTTGAATTATTGGCCAGGCAAGATGCACAAAGCGGTGCTGAGGCTTTAGCAAAACAATTACCTGCTATCTGTGAAAAATATTTAACCTACCCAGATTCCTTAGAGTTAAAAGAAGTGCCAGTAGTGAACTGTAATCAAGGCGATTTTATAAGGGTATCACCAGGGGAAATTATTCCGGCTGACGGGATCTTAATTGCCAATGAAACCGAGATTGATGAATCGCTATTAACTGGTGAGGCGCGGGCGATTGGGAAAAAAATTGGCGACCCCCTTTATGCTGGAAGTCATAATATTTTAAATCCTTGCATCATGCGTATCGAAGCGGTAGGTCAAGCTACACGCATTGCAGGCATTGCCGCTTTATTAGATCAAGCTTTATTAGCTAAGTCGCATTTAGTAAGTTTGGCTGAGCGCTGGGCCAGTCATTTCATTCTGTTTTTACTTGCGACTGCTCTTATTGCTTCGGGTCTCTGGTTCCTCTTTGATCCCAGCAAATCATGGTCAGTCTTGGTAGCAGTATTGGTGGCTAGTTGCCCTTGCGCACTGTCCTTAGCAGTGCCAACAGCGATGGCTGCAGCCCAAGGTGCTGTAACCAAATTGGGCATCCTTATCGTCCGCGGGCATGTCATAGAAAGCTTGGTAGAGGTAAGTGATTTGGTAGTCGATAAGACGGGCACCTTAACTTTGGGTCAGCCTGAATTGAAATCAATTCGCGTCGGGCGGACGGATTTTACTGCCCAACGCGCTTTAAGTTTGGCAGCAGCAATGGAGGCAGGGCAAACGCATCCATTAGCCCTATCCATCTTACGTGCAGCTGCAGTAGAAAATCTCCCGGTCGATAATTTACCGTCCCCTTCATATGGAACATTGGGGCGCGGTTTAGATGCTGGCGAATATCGCCTGGGTAGCGCGCTTCATGTTGGGCTCAATCAGCTCATAGATACTGATCTATTCGAACGACAAGCTGGCGAGCACGGTAAAGTTTACTTAGCTGATGGCCAAGGTTTAATTGCAACTTTCTTATTTCTAGATACTCCACGTCCAGGGGTGCAAGAACTATTGGCAGCTGCGCAACAAAGAAAGATTGCCGTTCATTTGGTATCTGGTGATGATGTACAGACCGTAGCTTGGTGGGCAAATTATTTTGGCATTACGCATTTTTCTAGTGAGGTTTCACCAGAGGGAAAATATGCTTATGTCGCTAAGCTACAAGAGCAGGGAAAAACAGTTTGGGCGATTGGTGATGGCGTAAATGATGCGCCCTTATTAGCGCGAGCTAATGTTTCGGTAGCAGTAGGGGCGGGTGCACCCCTCATCACTGCAGGAGCAGATGCTATTTTGACCGCCAACTCGCTTGAGCCTTTGGTTTATTTACTTCGCAGCGCTATCAAGACGCGTCTCATTATTAAAGAAAACATTGCGTGGGCTTTGCTCTATAACATGGTCGCTATACCAGTTGCTATGCTGGGTTTGGTTAATCCCTGGGTTGCAGGTATTGGCATGTCGCTCTCGTCATTATTCGTCACCTTAAATGCTTGGCGTTTGCGTAAAGCCTAATTCAGGCTAGACTGCGAATATGGAAAGTTTATATTTACTAATTCCGTTTTCACTGCTACTGGTTGCCTTATTGGCCTACTTATTTCACTGGTCAATTAAAAGTGGTCAGTTTGAAGATCTCGATGGGCCTACCCAGGCCTTATTAATGGATGAAGATCTGCCCAAACCACCGGTAGATCAGCAAGACCAACATACTCTGCCAAGTTAGTCGTTTTACCCCCTATTGGTTTGATCTAGATCAACCTCGACTCGATTCCTTAATTTGATAATTCAGAAGAGTTATTCAATTGCGTGAAGTGCGAGTTAACAAGGGAGAGACCATGGGCGCTGCCGTGGATAAAAGTCAGACATCATTTAATTACAAAATAGTACGGCAATTTGCCTTGGTTACTGTTTTGTGGGGCATTGTGGGAATGTTAGTAGGGGTTTTAATTGCTGCTCAGCTAATCTGGCCCGAGATCACTTTCAATATTCCTTGGCTTAGTTACGGCCGCTTACGTCCCTTACACACCAATGCGGTGATTTTTGCTTTTGGCGGCTGTGCACTATTTGCAACCTCTTACTATATTGTTCAGCGCACCTGTCAAACTCGCTTATTTTGCGATAAGTTAGCAGCATTCACTTTCTGGGGTTGGCAGTTAGTCATCGTTGCTGCTGCAGTTACCTTGCCCCTGGGCATTACTACCTCGAAAGAATACGCTGAGCTGGAATGGCCAATCGATATTTTAATTACCTTGGTTTGGGTTGCTTATGCGGTAGTATTTTTTGGCACCTTGATGAAGCGCAAAACAAAACATATTTATGTTTCTAATTGGTTCTTTGGGGCCTTTATTTTGACGATTGCAATTTTACATATTGTCAATAATATTGAGATGCCAGCCAGCTTATGGAAGTCGTATTCGGCGTACTCTGGTGCTCAGGATGCAATGATTCAATGGTGGTATGGGCACAATGCAGTAGGTTTCTTTTTAACCACTAGCTTTTTAGGCATGATGTATTACTTTATTCCTAAAGCTGCTGAGCGCCCCATTTATTCATATCGTTTATCGATAGTTCACTTCTGGGCTTTGAACTTTACGTATATGTGGGCTGGACCACATCATCTTCAAAATACCTCTTTACCCGATTGGACGCAATCATTAGGTACGGTGTTCTCATTAATTTTACTAGCGCCATCGTGGGGCGGCATGATTAACGGCATCATGACTTTGTCGGGCGCATGGCATAAATTACGAACTGATCCAATTCTCAAGTTTTTGGTAGTTTCTTTATCTTTTTACGGCATGTCGACTTTTGAAGGCTCGATGATGTCCATTAAAACCGTTAATGCTTTATCGCACTACACCGATTGGACGATTGGCCATGTACATTCTGGTGCCTTGGGCTGGGTAGGCATGATTAGCATCGGCTCTTTGTATTACATGATTCCCCGCCTCGTCGGACAAAAAGATATGTATAGCGTCAAGTTAATTGATTTACATTTCTGGATGGCCACGACAGGGGTAGTGATTTATATCGCTGCAATGTGGATTGCGGGAGTAATGCAAGGGTTGATGTGGCGGGCATTCGAACCCGATGGCACCTTAACCTATAGCTTTGTAGAAAGTGTCAAAGCCACATATCCCTTTTATGTCATTCGTTTAATTGGTGGTATTTGTTATTTAAGCGGCATGCTACTAATGGCTTACAACGTTTTTAAGACGGTATATCGCAAGCCTTGTGTCGATGCGATTATCCCCACAGCCACTCAATTAGCTCACTAAGGAGGCGAGAATGTCAGAAAAGCATCCATTTTTTTCGCATGCCACATTAGAGCGTAATGTAGGTTGGTTAATGGTCGCGACGATTTTGGCAGTCGCTGTGGCGGGCTTGGTGCAGATTGTGCCCTTGTATTTTCAGCATTCCACTACCACTCCGAGCCCTGGTATTAAACCATTCCCGCCCCTCAATTTGGCAGGGCGAGATATTTTTCAACGTGAGGGCTGCTCGAATTGCCATTCTCAGCAAATTCGCTTATTACGTTCTGAAACTGAACGTTATGGCCCATATTCTTTAGCTGGCGAATCGGTTTACGATCACCCCTTCTTATGGGGGAGTAAGCGTACGGGCCCAGATTTAGCTCGGGTTGGCGGTCGTTATTCTGATGATTGGCATCGCATTCACTTACGCAATCCCCGTGCAGTTGTACCTGAATCAAATATGCCAGCATATCCATGGCTCGAAAACGCCCCTGCAGATGCTGACTCAATTCAATCTCACTTAATTGCCTTGCGTCGAGTAGGCGTCCCTTATACCGATGAGCAAATTGCTAATGCGCCAAAAGATTTAGCAGGCAAAACTGAAGAGGACGCCCTAATTGCGTATTTGCAAGGCCTTGGTATTAATCGACGCGCTATTCCGCTAACTAAAACAACTGCAAACAATTAATTGGGAAGGGCATTCACATGGAACAAATTTTCCCCTATGTTTCAGCTATCACTAATCTCATCGGCATCCTTCTGTTCTTGGGCATTGTTTGGTGGGCTTATTCCTCAAAACGTAAAAAAGCGAATGAAGCATCTGCTGAGCTGCCGTTCGATCTTCCCGACGAATATCGCAAGGACTAATCATGAGTGATTTTTTAAGTGCTGGTTGGAGTATCTACATTGCCTCTATCACGATTATCGGTATCGTTTGGTGTATCTGGTTGCTATTTTCTCAGCGTAAAGTCAAGGTTAAGTACAACGCTGACGGCTCCATTGCCGATACTGGCCATGTATGGGATGGAGATTTACGCGAGCTAAATAATCCTCTGCCCCGTTGGTGGATGTGGATGTTTTTATTGTCATGTATTTTTGGTTTAATTTATTTGGTGCTCTATCCGGGGCTTGGTTCAATGCCTGGCATATTGGGCTATACCACTGTTAGCTCACACCAAGAATCGGTAGTTGAAGCAAATAAAGATGTGCAACCCCTCTATGCAAAATATATGGCTATGGATATTGCCCAAGTTGCTGCTGATCCAAAAGCACATGATATTGGCCAGCGTTTGTTTTTAAATTATTGTTCCCAATGCCATGGTTCTGATGCGGG
>Ga0214164_1001120_pt1 | contig 15841 bp, 19 predicted proteins | sample TroBogepilimnion_13_FD_153003 | JGI IMG/M metagenome (GOLD analysis project Ga0214164, IMG submission 153003) | Freshwater microbial communities from Trout Bog Lake, WI - Practice 03JUN2009 epilimnion v4 | ecosystem: Environmental > Aquatic > Freshwater > Lake > Epilimnion/Euphotic zone ...
CATAAAACGAGCGGCACGTTCAATGGGGCCTGTTTGTTGGAAAATTTCTGAATAAAATAAAATCGCAGGGTAAGCACCTTCGCCGGCTGGGCGGTGCACGTAGGTGCGCATGACGCCTGTTGGGGTTGGTAAATCAACGATGTGGCTTTGAATGTTCACGAAGGTTTCCTCATAATATTTTATTAACAGTGCTTCTTATAGTTGAGATTTTACAATAATTCAGCGTCTATTGATGCATCAAGTGAGACAAGATTGCTTGGGGTATAATTGCACTTATGCTAGAAACATTAACACTCATCATTTCCATTCTCGCACTACTATTGTTAATTGTGTTGTTGCGACATTCTGTAAACAAGCCAAATGCAGAAGGCGCTTTAGTCGCTCAGCTTGAAGAAAAGCATAGAGCGATGTTGCTTGATTTGAATGATGGCCTAAATAAATTAGGCGATAGACTAAATGCCTCGACTCAAGAGTCTAGCGAGCGTCTCCGGACCGCCGTTGCCCAAGAGTTGGCCCAAACCCGCGAAGCGATGCAAGCTTTACAAACAGCTCAAACTGTTAGCCTTGCGCAAACACGTGAAAACGTCATTGAAAAACTCCATACCACATTAGCTGAACAGGGCAAGGCTGAGCAAGAGCTCATTCAGGCCACAATGCGTCATGCAACGATGCAACTGACTGCGAGCATTGAGAGCTTGAGTAAGGTGGTCGATACGCGTCTAGAAGAAATTAGCGGTAAGGTGACGGAACGCCTAGATGAGGGCTTTAAGAAAACAAACGATACCTTTGTGCGCGTGATGGAGCGCTTGGCGACCATTGATAAAGCACAAGAAAAGATTGATGGATTAACAACGAACGTTGTGAGTTTGCAAGCGTTGCTAGGGGATAAGCGCTCACGTGGTGCGTTTGGAGAAGTTCAGCTTGAGGGTTTGGTGCGTAACGTGATGCCGAATGGCACTTATGAGATGCAGTACTCCCTCCCTAATGGTACCCGAGTCGATTGCGCTTTGTTCTTACCTGAGCCAACTGGCACTGTGGCAGTGGACTCAAAATTCCCGCTCGAAAATTATCATCGGATGTACGAAAGCGGCGTAACTGATGCCGAAAAAATCACTGCACAGCGCCAGTTTAAAGCTGACGTTAAAAAGCATGTGGATGATATTGCGAGTAAGTACATTATTGCGGATGTGACTTCAGATGGTGCGGTGATGTTTATCCCTGCAGAGGCTGTATTTGCTGAGATCCATGCGAATCATCGTGACATTGTGGATTACGCGATGGCGAAAAACGTGTGGGTGGTTTCTCCAACCACGTTGATGGCGGTGCTCAATACGGCGCGTGCTGTATTAAAGGATGTCGAAACGCGCAAGCAAGTGCATATTATTAAAGAAGAGTTGGGTAAGTTAGGTAAAGAGTTTGGCCGTTTTGATACCCGCATGAAGAAGCTTGCAGACCACATTCGTTTGGCACATGAAGATGCGCAGGATGTTCAAACGACGAGCCAAAAGATATCACGTCGCTTTTCACAGATTGAGCGTGTAGAACTTGCTGGCGATGCAGCTTCTTTAGCGTTGCCTATTGATGAGATTGTGGATGCTGATGTGTTGGGAGCTGATTAATTGATTACTGTGCTTTATTTTGCAAGATTGAAAGAGTCGCTTAATTACTCGACTGAAGAGATGGAATTGCCTGAAGGTGTTAAAACAATTACGCAATTAAAAACGCACTTGGCTAAGCGCGGTGAGACTTGGGCTAATTTGTTTAACGGCAAACAAACCATACGTGCAGCCGTTAACCATGCGCTCGTTGATAATGCTGCTGCTGTCAAAGATGGCGATGAAGTGGCCTTCTTTCCTCCAGTGACAGGCGGCTAATTTAATACGATGGTCGTGCGTGTCCAAACTGAGGATTTTGATGTCGGCGTGGAAATTAACGCCATGCGTCTAAAACATCCTAAAGCTGGCGCAGTCGTTTCATTTGTTGGGCAAGTGAGAGATTTGAATGAAGGTGACAATGTCGCATCCATGACTTTGGAGCATTATCCAGCCATGACTGAAAAGTCATTATCTGGCATTGTCGAGCAAGCACTTGCTCGATGGTCAATTGCCGACGCGTTAATTGTTCACCGTGTGGGAAAATTAAAACCTTTAGATCAAATTGTTTTAGTCTTAGTGGCTTCAGCTCATCGCAAAGATGCTTTTGCTGCTTGTGAGTTCATGATGGACTTCTTGAAAACTGAAGCCCCTTTTTGGAAAAAAGAACAAACGCCTAATGGTGAGCGCTGGGTTGAGGCTAAAGACTCAGACGATCAAGCTAAAAATCGCTGGCAGCAGTAAACAAAATTAACAACTAGAAAATACCTCATGTCACATTCATTAAAAGCTGCGCAACTTAATATTCCTTTAAAAGCGAGTGATTTAGGCGTCGCTAATACCACTTGTTTGAGTTTGGAGACTTGCCCTGCTTGGGTAGGTCAGCCTGATGCTGAGCAAGCGGCTAATTTTGGGTTAAGTATCTTTGAGCCTGGCTTTAATATGTTGGTGTTGGGTGAGTCTGGTAGTGGCCGAAAATCGTTGACCTGGCAAGCGATTCAAACTGCATCCACTAAACGTCCAAAACCTAATGACTTGGTCTTGCTTTATCACTTCGAGACGCCAGAAAAACCACTTCCGCTGTATCTTAATGCCGGCCATGGCGTTCGGCTTCGTGTCGAAATGGATGCCTTTATCCGTCAGATGATCAAGGTCATTCCTGCATTGATTGTTCAGACGGCGGCTAAAGAGGAGATGAAGTCTGAGAAAGCTTCTAATGAAGAGGATGTTTCTAAACAGGGTGATAGTAAAAATAGCGTAGAGATAAAACTCGCTGAGCAATTAAGACATTCGCTAGAAGATTTCTTTACTGAGCAGTTTGCGCGTTTGATTATGATTGTGAAGGGCGATGCTAGCCCATTTGCGATGGCGGAGCTCCTGAAGTTTGATCTCTACCTTGCGGCCTTAATGCGCGACGTGTGTGAAAATATTGAAATCTTTAATCAATCCGCAGGTAGTGATAATGAGGGGCTGCTTGAAGGTTTCTTAGGACGTTTCCGGGTCAACGTGATGGTGGATAACGCCGCTTATCTTAATGATGCTAATTTAGGGTCCCCAGTTATTTTTGATGAAGACCCAACATTTAGTTCGCTTTTCGGGGGCTTGGAAAGCGCTGATAGCACGAGTAATACAGCAGACTTTATGCGCTTACGGGCAGGCAATTTACTCAAAGCGCATGGCGGTACTTTGATTCTGTATCTGCGAGATATCAATGCAGATCAGCAATCCGGCAGTCAGATTTTAGAGAAGCTTCATCGATTTTTGCGCAATGGCACCATCCAAATTGAAGAGGCGAGTGGTACACCTGGACAAAACGCAGGGATTCATTTTGCGCCAGAGGCTTTGGCGGCGCATGTGAAATTGGTCTTAATTGCGACGCGTGAAGAGTACTATGCCCTGCAAGATGAGCTGCCCGAGTTTGCGCGTTACTTCCAGGTGAAGGTAGATTTTGTGGAAAGTATGCCTGCTAATCAGGCAGCATATTCAGCCCTTGCTGGCTTAGTTGCTCAATTCTGCCATCAACACGCCCTGAGGCCTTTTGCCGCTGACGCGGTGGTGAAGCTGATACGTTTTATGCAGCGCACCATCGATGACCAAATGCGTATTGGGACGCGCTTCTCTTTACTTGAAAAATTGGTCCTAGAAAGTGCCGTGATGGCGAATATTGCCAGTTCAGAGTTCGTGACAGCTCATGATGTGCAATCCGCTTTAGATGCTCGTAGAAAGCGCCACAATAGCCCCGAGCGTCAACTTCGTGAGTCAATGATCGACGGCGAGGTGATGATCAACGTGACGGGGGAGCAGGTTGGACAGATCAATGGCCTCACGCATATAGACTTAGGTGACATGAGCTTCGGCTCGCCCGTTCGTATTTCAGCACGTTGTTATGCTGGGGCTGAAGGTGTGATTAATATCGACCGCGAGGTCGCGATGACTGGCCCTAATCACGACAAGGGCCTGATGATCTTGCGAAGCTGGCTCTCTGCAAGCTTTAGTAGCCTCACACCGTTGTCACTGACTGCATCCTTGGTGTTTGAGCAGGAGTATTACGGCGTGGAAGGGGACTCTGCCTCGTGTGCCGAGCTTTACGCTTTGCTTTCTGCATTATCGGGCGTGCCGATTAAACAGGGCTTGGCGGTGACGGGTGCGATGAATCAGCACGGCGAGGTGATGGCGATTGGTGGCCTCAATGAGAAGATTGAGGGCTACTTCCGCATTTGTAAGGCGATCGGACTCGATGGTCAGCAGGGCGTGTTGATCCCTAGTCGCAATCTTGCACATTTGTTACTTGATGATGAGGTGATGGAGGCGGTGAACGCGGGCCAATTCCATATTTACCCTGTGAGCAACGTGCTTGAAGCTATAGAGCTGCTCACTGACGTCCCAGCGGGCACGCTTTCGGGCGAACGCTATGCTGATAATTCAGTCCTTGGCCGTGCACAGCACCACCTGGAAACCTTCCGCATGGCCTTGCAACATAACCGTGCGATCCAGCTTAATCAACCACGTTAAAATTAATTATGGCGCAAGATCATATTGTTGATGGGAAATGCCGCCTAGATAAGTGGCTGTGGGCGGCACGTTTCTATAAGACGCGAAGCCTCGCAACGGATGCAATTGATGGTGGTAAGATTCATGTCGATGGAGATCGTGTGAAGCCCGCCAAGGAAGTGCGTGTCGGACAGGTCATCTATATCCGCCGTAAGGATCTAGATATGGAAGTGGTGGTGAGGGCGCTGTCTGTGACCCGTAAGGGTGCGCCAGAGGCGGCGCTTCTGTATGAGGAGACGCCAGAAAGTAGTGCCAAGCGCGCCAATGCCGCTGTGACGAAAGAGGCAGATCACGCTAAACGTGAAAGAGGAGCGGGGCGGCCGACCAAGCGACAGCTTCGAGATATTAAGAAGTTTACGGGGATTAGTAACTATTAAAAAAGGCGCCGATGGCGCCTTTTTCTCTTTGGGTTCTTAGTCCGAGTGGTCCGTGTATGGAAACTTCACGTGACCATAACGCACAATCAAAATGGCCAAGGCAATTAACAGAATAGAACCTGATAGCGCCCACATGCGGAATGCATCCAATTCTTTAATTTCAAGCACCAAGAAACGCGCCAAGGCGATGATGCCGATGTAAAGCGGATAACGAACAGGTAGATTGCCGGAGCCAAGATAATGACCTAGCATCGACATGACCTCAAGGTAGAGGAACATCAGTAGCAGGTCGCCCACGGTCAGCGCCTTGGCCTCCCAGATGTGGGTAATCTCCTGAAAAACTGCAAATATGGTGGCGATGGCAATGATAATCAGTACGACCTGGCCGACCATGCTTAGGCCGCGCTGCGTGAGTTTGGTGAAGTGGTTTGGAGTCATCTGGCTAGCCCAATCATAATAGTGATGTTTAATTATATCTTTCTTATTGTGAAATGATCGCGCACTTTTTATGCTTGATATTGTGTTCTGAGCCAGGCCGCTAACTCTACTTCAGTTTTTTGATCTGTTGCTACATGAATGATCCAATCACCAATCGATAGATCAGGAAACTTAATTTTAATATGGTTGAGAGAGAGTGAAAAAAACAGCACGGTTGCCGCAGTGCGTTTATTCTCATCGTTAAAGCAGTGGCCTTTTGCAATAAAGGTTGCATAGCATGCTGCTAAGTCAAAAGCGTCTGAGATGAATCCATACTGTAAGCGATTGTGTACGCGCTCGATGACAGCTTCTAAAGACTTGTCTTTAGCTAGGCCTTGAAGTTCATTTGGTCCAATAATCCGTTCATGCAGTTTGATGACTTGCATAGTTTCAATAATCACGTATTGCATGATTATTTGTCTTTGAGGTATTCAAGAACGTGATCTATTTGACCTAACTCATTCTTAATAAACTCATCCACTTGAGCGTCTGATGCACTGATAATCTCAATTTCAGAGACTGCGCTCTTGGGTACAAAGTAACCAATCGCCTCGTTACGATTAAGGATAGCAACGGGCTGGTTGCCTGCTTTGGCGATTACTTTGTTAGGCTCACGAAGTTCAGTGAGGGATGCGGTGAGTGAACTCAATAAGACTTCCATTTTTTTTATCCTCATTTAAATGTATATTTAAATATACACTAAAACTTGGTCGGGGAACAGTCTCTATTATTAAGAGAGCGATAAATGGTATTAGCGGGCCTAAAGCACTTGCCATTACGCTAAATGGCTACCGATAAACCTCACGGCGGTTGCCGATCTCGATGACCAGCACACACATCTTGCCATCTTGTATGTTGCAGATCACTCTGATGTCGCCGACACGATAACGCCAGTAGTCACCTAATTTTGGTCCAACCAAATGCTTGCCTAAGGTTCTTGGATCATCTGCTGTGGCGACACGCTCGTCCAAGTAATCGACAACACGAAGTGCAATCGACTTATCTAGCTTTTTTAGTTGGCGTAGGGCTGACTCTGTATAATTAATGGTCCAGGCCAAGTGCTTTCCTCGCCTGTTCGCTACTGACGATATTCTCTTGACCCTTGCGAACGCGCTCCATTGTGGCGTCGGCCAAATAAAAGTCTTCTATATCGTCCAGTCCACCCACAATAAGCTCGCGCAGGTAGTAAGATTTAGCACGACCAGTTTGGGCGGCTAGATGATCTAGTCTTAGTTCAATTTCTGGGTCAAGTCTGATTGATACAGCCATGATAGAGACTCCTCGATTTAAAATCTGTATTTAGTGTATCACATCAATTACGTGTAATACATTAAATACTAAAAGCTTAGACATGTTGTTGGCGTGCGGGAGCTTGATTAATATCACCAAAAAATGACTCGCATTGTTGCTAAGTTTTTTAATGGCGACTTTTCTCTGAGGTGTCGAAAAAGGATATCGCATCTGGTGAATAGAAAGTAAAATTGTATTCATAGTGTTGACTGAAAAGATGAATGCATGACCCAATACCAAAATGTAATTAACAGGAAAGTGCTTCCTTTTTTAGTCTGCGCATTGACGTTCTCGCTGTTCTTAGGCACCGCTGTGTTTAGTATTTTGATCGCCCTGACTGTGATCGTATGGCTCGTTTCAGGGGAGTATGGCACTAAGTTTGTCGCTATTAAAGGCAACCCTGTGGTGTACGCGGCACTCGCGCTTTTTTTGGTTTTTACGATAGCGCTTTTATGGTCGCACGTTACTTGGGCCGAGAAACTGCCGATGTACATGAAGTATCACAGGCTGCTATACATACCGATTGTCGTGAGTATCATTCAAACGGAATCCCAAAGAAGGAATGCAATTAACGCTTTTTTAATTGTGAGCTTGCTGATTCTTTTTATTTCCTACGGAAAATTCATAGGGGTGTTTCCATTTCATGATGAGGGAATGGGTTACGTTGTCACTAGGAACCGGATTGCGCATAGTATTTTTATGTCATTCGCAGCTTTTCTGATGCTGCATCGTGTGGTGAGGCACCAAGGGGCTTATCGATGGGTGTGGGCTGCGCTGTCGGTCTTAGCAATTTCCAATGTCATGTTCTTAGTGAACGGCCGGACTGGACAGCTTATTCTAATTTCATTGATTGGATTGTTTATCTGGCAGCAGTTAGGCATGAAGTCGATTAAGTATTTTTTGGTTGCTACCTTATTGGGATTAATTGCATTTAAAAATATTCCCATGTTCGAGCAATCAAGGCTCTCTGGTGTAAGTCAGGAGCTAAAGGATCCAAACTCTTCCTCAGGGCTTAGAATGGGTTTTTACAAAAACTGTATTCAATTAATTGAAAAGCATCCGATTCTTGGGGTGGGTACTGGCGCATTTAAATCTGAATATCGAGACCAAATCGGTAACATTGAGGGGCTTCAAGCAACCTCCAATCCACATAATCAATATCTTCTTGTAGGGGTTGAAACAGGTTTGGTAGGATTAATTGTTTTCTTAGGCTTTTTGTTTTCAGGTTGGCGTATTTCATCGCGTCTTACTTTAGAGAATGTTTGTTTGACACAGGGCTTAGTGGTCTTATTTTCTCTAGGTTGTTTGTTTAATTCGTTGTTGTTTGATGCGGGCGAGGGACGTTTTTATTGCACGCTTTTGGCTGTTCTTGTTAGTAGTTTGAAAAAATAGAAATCTAAATATGACAATTCTCGTAACGGGTGGTGCAGGTTTTATTGGGTCCAACTTTGTTTTAGATTGGTTTACTCTTTCTGATGAGCCTGTCATCAATCTTGATCTTCTTACTTATGCCGGCAACCTAGAGAATTTATCCTCATTAGATAATGATCCAAGACATATTTTTGTGAGGGGAGATATTGGCGACACTAAGCTTCTTCCAGAGATTCTTCACAAATACAAACCGCGTGCTGTCATCAATTTTGCGGCAGAGAGTCATGTGGATCGTTCGATCCATGGCCCCGAGGACTTTATCCAGACAAATGTCGTAGGCACTTTTCACTTGCTTGAGTCTGTGAGAGCTTATTGGTTTTGTCTAGATGAAAAGGTCAATTCAGATTTTCGTTTTCTTCACGTGTCGACGGATGAAGTTTACGGCACATTAAATACGAATGACCCTGCTTTTACTGAGCATACGCCGTATGCGCCTAATAGCCCATATTCTGCTTCAAAAGCAGCATCTGATCATCTGGTGCGTGCGTACCATCACACCTATGGGTTACCGGTGTTGACAACTAATTGTTCTAATAATTACGGTCCATATCATTTCCCGGAAAAACTCATCCCATTGTGTTTACTTAATGCGATGGCAGGTAAGCCATTACCAATCTATGGCGATGGAAAGCAGGTCAGGGACTGGCTCTTTGTGAAGGATCACTGTAGCGCGATTCGTCGAGTGCTTGAGGATGGCAAGTGTGGTGAAAGTTACAACGTGGGTGGCTGGAACGAAAAGGCTAATCTCGAGGTGGTGACTATACTCTGTGAGATCTTGGACGAACTCAAGCCGCGTCTAGACGGAGTAAGCTATAAAACCCAAATCACTTTTGTGAAGGATAGGCCTGGGCACGACAGGCGCTACGCGATTGATGCGAGTAAGATTGAGCGTGAGTTAGGTTGGAAGCCTCAGGAGACCTTCGAGACGGGGATTCGTAAGACGGTGACATGGTATCTAGAAAATCAGGACTGGGTTTCAAATGTGGTGAGCGGCGAGTATCGTCAGTGGTTAAATAAGCAGTACAGTTAAGGTGTTTTAATGAAAATTCTTGTCACAGGTAAGAACGGTCAGGTCGGCCATGAGTTGATGCGGAGCCTCGCCCCATTAGGGCAGGTTGTGGGTGTTGACGTGAAGGAGTGTGATCTCGCGCAGTCTGCAGCAATTGATGCGCTACTGGAAAGAGTCAAACCTGACATCATTATCAATCCAGCGGCTTATACTGAGGTTGACAAGGCTGAGTCTGAGCCCACCATTGCCCACGCTGTGAATGCACAAGCACCAAAATTACTTGCCCGCTATGCTGCAAGGCACAATATCCCAATCATTCACTTCTCGACCGACTACGTGTTCGACGGCAAGAAGGATGGTGCCTACGTAGAGGATGACGAGGCTAATCCGAAGTCCGTATACGGTAAGACCAAGTGGCTGGGTGAGGACTCTGTGCGCAAGTTAGCGGCCAAGCACATTATTATTCGGACGAGCTGGGTATTTGGCAGCCACGGCGTGAACTTCTTGAAGACCATGCTTAAGCTCGCTTCTGAAAGGGATAAGCTTAGCGTGGTGTCAGACCAGTTTGGCGCGCCTACCTCTGCACGGCTTCTCGCGGACGCCGTTGCCCAAATCGTGACAGAGCTCGCTGAGCCTGGATCCTACCGTAAGTATGGGACGTACAATATTGCAGCCCGCGGTGAGACGAGCTGGCATGGCTACGCGCAGGTCGTCGTAGAGAAGGCGATCAAGCACGGCATGGCTGTTAAGATTAATCCAAAGGATATTAAGCCGATCTCGAGTAAGGAGTACCCGATGCCGGCACCAAGGCCAGCTAACTCTAGGCTCGATACCACTAAGGTGAGCACGGTGTTCTCCGTCAGCTTGCACAAGTGGCAGGATGAGGTGGAGAAGGTGATTCAGGAACTAGTAAAGGCAAAGAGCAATGCCGAGTCATAAAAATCGTAAGGGGATTATCCTCGCTGGGGGTTCTGGCACAAGGCTCTATCCTGCAACGCTGGCGGTTTCTAAGCAGCTCCTCCCAGTATTTGATAAGCCGATGATCTACTACCCGCTCTCTACCCTAATGCTCGCGGGTATCCGTGATATCTTGGTGATTTCCACGCCGCAGGATACGCCGCGATTTGCGCAGCTATTGGGAGATGGAAGCCAGTGGGGCCTTAATATTTCCTACGAGATCCAAGCGAGCCCCGACGGACTTGCGCAGGCATTCCTCATCGGTGAAAAATTCATTGGTAACGACCTCTCGGCGCTGGTGCTTGGCGACAATATCTTCTACGGTCACGACTTCCACCACCTGCTTGCTAACGCCAAGGCCAAGGAGGAGGGCGCGTCGGTCTTTGCCTACCACGTGCAGGACCCTGAACGTTATGGTGTGGTCGAATTTGATCGCGATAACAAGGTGATTAGCCTTGAAGAAAAACCTACTCAGCCTAAGTCAAATTATGCGGTGACGGGGCTCTATTTTTATGATTCAAACGTTGTTGAGATTGCTAAGGGCCTCAAGCCATCGAAGCGCGGTGAGCTTGAGATTACTGACCTCAACCGTGTTTACTTAGAGCAGGGTAAGCTGGATGTCGAGATCATGGGACGCGGCTATGCATGGCTCGATACCGGCACGCACGAGTCACTGCTCGAGGCGGGGCAGTTTATAGCCACCATCGAGAACCGGCAGGGGCTTAAAGTCGCATGCCCTGAAGAGATTGCCTATCGCCAGGCCTGGATTAACACTGAGCAATTGCAGAAATTAGCTCAGCCACTCGCCAAAAATGGTTATGGTCAGTATTTGCAGAATATATTAAAAGAAAAGATTTTTTAATGAAGGCCACGCCACTCACTATCAGTGATGTTTATTTGATTGAGCCCCAAGTGTTTGGGGATGATCGCGGCTTCTTTTTTGAGAGCTTTAATCACGCCAATTTTGAGGCGGCGATTGGGCGTGAGGTTAAGTTCGTACAGGACAACCACTCCAAGTCGGCTAGGGGTGTGCTACGAGGCTTACATTTCCAGAACCCAAATCCCCAGGGGAAGCTCGTTCGTGTGACCCAGGGTGAGGTCTTCGACGTGGCGGTGGACATCAGGCAAGACTCCCCAACCTTTGGTCATTGGGTGGGCGAGATCCTCTCGGCAGATAATAAGAAGCAGCTCTGGATTCCGGAAGGGTTGGCGCACGGCTTCTTGGTTTTATCTGAGACGGCTGAGTTCTTGTACAAAACTACCGACTACTACGCGCCAGCAAGTGAGGGCTGTATCCGATGGGATGACTCAACGCTCGGCATTAAGTGGCCGCTGAATGAGGCGCCAAGGTTGTCTTCAAAGGATCAAAATGGGCGGTTATTTTGTGAGATGTTTAACGTGTGAGGATGTTGAGAGATGAGATTAAGTAAAATTTTTAGTGCAATGTTTTTATTTGTTTTATTATCATCTAGTATCGCCCAAGCGGCTTCTAAGGCTGAGATCGATACTGACGTCCAGTTTGCGCTGACGGCCTTCTATAACTTAAGTCCAGGCAACAAGGAGCTGGCATCTAAGGCCGAAGGAGTTTTGGTGTTCCCAAGCATCATCAAGGCTGGCTTCTTGGTGGGCGGTGATTACGGCGAGGGTGCCCTTCAGGTCGCTGGCAAGACGGTGGACTACTACTCAACCGCCGCCATCTCGTTTGGCTTGCAGCTGGGAGCGCAGTCACGCAGCGAGGTAATTCTCTTTATGGACAAGGATGCGCTCGAGAACTTCAGGATGCATGATGGTTGGGCGGCCGGGATCGATGGGAGTGTTGCTGTGATCGACAGCGGTGCTGGTAAGGGTATGAATACGGAGACCGCCAAGGATCCGATCATCGCCGTCATCTTCTCCAGCAAGGGCCTGATGGGGAACCTCTCGCTCGAGGGGTCGAAGTTCTCCAAGATCTATCGTTAATTTTTATGGTCTGACGATCGAGCTGATGGTTATATTCATTGAGAGTTAATTGAGAAAAGTCCTAATAATAAATTAGTGGCGATTCAGTCTCAGAAACTATTGACCCAGCCAAATACTTTTCAATTTCCGGGCCGATTTAACTATAGGCAATATTAATTTAAAAGCTCTTTGATTTCGCTTAATAGATAATTTAAATTTTGCTATTCTGAAGTGAGTGTGGACCTTTTACATGCTCTTCAAATTCACGATAGGCTGAGACTGAGTGGTTACCTGGGAGCTTCCAAAGAAATTAATAATTTAAATTTTTAAGGTAATTTAGCTTAGTATGCGTTGGCTTTACAAAATCTTTTTAAAATATAGAATCGTTTCTTTTAGCCCATCCTCTAATTTTACCTTTGGCTCCCAACCTAATTGAGCTTTGGCCAGGCTGGTATTCGGCTGTCTGTGTTGGGGATCATCCTCTGGAAGTGGTTTGAATATCAATTTTGATTGACTTGATGTTAGCTTTAAAACAAGTTCTGCAAGCTCCAACATTGTAAACTCATTAGGATTGCCTATGTTAATTGGGCCAGTAATCGTTTTATCACTCCCCATGAGCTTCATCATGCCCTCAATTAAGTCGTCTACATAACAAAAGCTTCTCGTTTGTGATCCGTCCCCGAAAATAGTGATAGGCTCGTCTCTTAAAGACTGTAAGATAAAATTACTAACTACACGCCCATCATTCGGATGCATGCGAGGTCCATAGGTATTAAAAATACGCATCACCTTAATCTCTAATTGATGTTGACGCCAATAATCGAAGAATAAAGTTTCTGCACAACGCTTTCCCTCGTCGTAGCAGCTTCGAATACCTATAGGGTTAACTCGCCCCCAGTAATCTTCTGATTGTGGATGCACCTCAGGGTCACCATACACTTCACTTGTTGACGCTTGAAGTATTCTGGCATTTAGCCTCTTAGCCAAGCCCAACATATTGATCGCACCATACACACTTGTCTTTGTTGTTAGTACAGGATCATATTGGTAATACTTAGGAGAAGCAGGGCAGGCTAAGTTATAAATTTGATCGACTTCAACATATAAAGGAAAATTAACATCATGATGCATCAATTCAAATTTACGATTCGAAAATAAATGAGCGATGTTGCCTTTGTGACCAGTAAAAAAATTGTCGACACATAAAACATCATTACCCTTTCGGATTAAAGCATCACAAAGATGCGAACCTAAAAATCCCGCGCCGCCCGTGACGAGGGATTTACTCATGCACCCATCCTGATTTGATGCAAGTTGAAATTCTATGAAAAATACGTTGATATATCTTTTCTAGCAATAGCAAAAGTATCTTACCCATTGGTGGCGGAGGGAATCCCAAAGTTAGCCCTAATGCTTTTAAAAATGGAACTTTATTGTGCCGAGCGACAATCAACGGCTCTATGATATGTGTGCAAATGCCGGATTTAATCCAAGAGTATCTTTTTTTATCTTCAATGAAAGGTAAATTAGGCATAGGTTTTTGATTATAAAAATACGCCAATAGATGATTTTTTGATTGAATTCTATTAGAGACTTCCACAAGTGATTCTCTATCAAACTGCAATTTATGGCCGGCATTCTCTAATATCAAATTGATCGCGAACTTTATCTTTGATGGCAGCGTAAAGTCTCCAACAAAGTCTAAAAAAATATCAGGGTTTATTTTTTTATTAAGCGAAAGTAGATCGATTACATCAACAATCCATCGCCCATCGAAGGTTAATGTCGGTGCAAAGATACCATGAACAAATAAATGACCTAGCTGATGTTCATAACAGGGCACAAGGATATCGCTTCCTTGATATTGAATTGTTATCGCGTTTGCCAACATCTTATCTACGGTTGTTTTTTTTAATGCTCCGTGATTAAGAAGCCAGTGGATATCAAATTCATTTTTGTTTTTATCTAAAACTGATATTTCTCGTGCACCAAAAGATTTAATCACATACTCCTCCTTTTTGATAAAGGCGGTGCTTTTTTGTATATCGTCTATAAAATCAGGAATTAATATATCAATATCAGCCATTGGCCTTTGGCCTAGGTTCTTCCTTGCATATAAGAGGGTAGCAACACCCTTTAAAAATATAATTTTTTTATAGCCAGTGGCATTAAGTAATTTTTGGAATTTTAATGCCTCCCCTAAGAGAGAATGGTTCCTGCATAGGGTATGTTTATACATACCCTTGATTCTTGATTGAGTGTATGTTGAGAATCCATTGATTTTTACTTTTGTGAATATCATAGGGAGCATTCTTAATTGCTCCCCAGATAGCTCGTCGTTAACAATTGCACTGTCTATAATATCAATACCAAAGTCATTACCATAAAAGCAAAGTTCAATAATGGCTTTTTGTAGTGTCGGATTTGATACCCCATAATATGAAATCATTTTTGCAACTGTCTTCTTTTTATGTTTTCTCTTAATGCCGGAATATAAGAGCTCAAATCTTTATATTTGTGTGAAGAATTACTTTCATGAATACGGCGTTTATAAAACACAACATCTATTTCAACCGTTTTCGGTTGCAGGACTAAAAGACGGGATAAGAGGTCTATCCATTCACCACGTTCTCTAAAAGCAGGGTTAAAGCCACCGCCTTTTAAAAGTAACGATCTTTTTATAACTAAGGATGCTCCAAATTTTGCTTTTGATATGGGCGGTAGTTTATACAAGTTACTTATCTTGTCTTTAACCTCAGGACTGAAAAAATGCTCTACGCATCCCATGAGCAAATCAATAGTGGGGTCAGTTACTAAAGTCTGATTAATAATTTGATAGACATCATTAGCCCACAGGTCATCAGAATCAATAAAAATTACATAATCCGACGTGGCATAATTTAAACCTTCGTTTCTAGCCCCGGCAGCACCAATATTTTTAGATAAATTAATCAGCTTAATTCGACTATCATTTTTTGATTCCACGATCATCCTTGTGTCATCAGTAGAGTTGTCGTTGACAACGATAATTTCATCGATCTTTGTAATTTGACAAGTTAAAGAATCAATGGTTTCTTGTATATATTTCCCCCCATTAAAGGTAGCAATGATAAAGCTATAAATCATTTTGATAACCTTGTGAGGATATAAAATTTAAAATGTATTCTATATTTTTGTCCAATGAGGCTTCGCCTTCTTTAAAGTTAGAAAAGTAGTTAGGCAAAGATCGATAAATTTTTTCTGAAAATTTAGATGATTTATCGACCCAGAATGGTATCTGTTCAATGCTGCTCAATGACATGTAGCGAGCGTCAAAATTTAAGTTATCACACTCATTTGAAGTTAAATTTTTATTGAGGTGTAGTCCCATATTCATGACGATTTCAGCTGAATGAGTAAAAATATTTGACTCCTTGTCTTCTTCGCAAATATAAACATACTTTCCAGTTCTTTCAATTAACTGCCGCTCAAATTTTTCAAAGCTTTTATGTAAGTCGAAAAGTTCAGATGGGTAAGTTTTAATTGTTTTATAGATTGCGTGGGCATAAAATTTTTCATTAAAATTTTCAATTAAAACATAATCATCCCCAACCGTCTGAAGATCTGCATTAAGTCCAGTAAGAGTTGTAGTTGATTTCCCATTTCCCCCCGGACCAAAAAGTAATACTGCTTTATTATTTTTACATAAAGAACCTGCGTGACTTAACCAGCAATTTTTT